>ERZ780034.400-NODE-400-length-17009-cov-4.55556_pt1 | contig 17009 bp, 17 predicted proteins | sample MGYA00511855_ERZ780034 | MGnify/ENA primary metagenome ERZ780034 (study PRJEB29588, sample SAMEA2148024) | human gut metagenome | biome: human gut; feature: human-associated habitat; material: faeces | place: Denmark | collected 2008/2010 ...
TCCGGCTGCGTGCAAACCCCTGAAACATAAGCCACAGGAACGACGCCGCCTCCAAACATCATCCGGTATGGCAAACGTTGTAGAGCCGCGACCACACGCCCGTCCCTTACGAGACAACTGTTTCTTTCAGGCGTATATTTCCGGGTAAAATAAAGTTTCATAAACTCTTCCGTATCGCCGAAACACAAGCTCCACAATGCACGGGTCTGCCATTTTATCAAATGCAGCTCCGGTGTCAGCCCGCACTCTTCAATCTCCGCCTTCACCGTACAAGACGACCACACACTGTATTTCATCAGCAACATCTCCGGTTGATAAGACAGTTTAGCCTTACGCAAACCCTCCACTCCCAAGTCTTCTTCCCGATTCACATATTTATATTGTTCCGGCAACCGTGAAACGAACTCCTTATTGATGACCGTATAAGCCCCCTCAAACTCCACATCGGCTTTTTCCACGCACACGTCAAAGGTATCACGACAAATCGGAGCCCCGTAAGTAAATGCCGCGATCTGTTCCCCAACCAGCAATACACCTCCCCTCAGATCCAGTTCTTCCCGATGCGCCAATGCACGTTGAATGGCTTCCGACTCCGCAGCCACCGCCCTTTTCTCCGCTTCGTCCTGACGCGACTCCACCCAACGGCGAGTCAAATCCAGGCAGGCCGGGACCCATTCGTCCGTCAATTCCTCATAACGATAATCCGGATACAAGGCTTTAAAACGATTCACATGATTACGTTTGGCCTGTAACTTTTTACCGGACAACGCAGCCAACGACTCGCGCAAATAGATATAATCCGCATGGTCCCGGTTGGCATTCACACGGCAGTCTTCCCCCATGCACTCTTCCACCTGCGGCATCAAATCCTCACAAACGCCTAACAGCAAAAGAGGATGAGACAACCGACACGCATCTTCTTTCAAAGCCTGCAGAATGGCACACCAATCTCCCTCACCCACAGGCATAAGATAAGCCAAATGTCCATCCGCGTAAAAACGAAACACCAGAAAACCGCCCCACTCCGCCACCTCCGTGCGATAAAGCATTCTCCAGGCATAAAGATTGGCAAAAGACAAATCACAGTTGCGACGACCTGCGTTTTCAGTATATTTCCACACAAGCGAACGGTCTGCTAAAGATAAAGGATGAAAATCAAGGGACATAAAATATTTTTTTGATACCAAAGTAACATAAAAATTATGAGAGGAACACCATCCCGGAATATAAAAAAATAAAATAGGAATCATACGGTTATTCGGTCAAAAAGCAGTAATTTTGCACAATCCTACTAATTGCAATGTAGAGTTATCAATTTAAAGATTTTAAATATGGACTTAATCAAAGAGATTGTCTCACGCGCTCAAGCTAACAAACAGCGCATTGTTCTTCCTGAAGGTACGGAAGAGCGCACATTAAAGGCTGCCAACCAGATTCTTACCGATGAGGTGGCCGACTTGATTTTATTAGGAAACCGTTCAGAAATAGAAGAAGCGGCAAAAAAATGGGGATTGGGAAACATATCCAAGGCTACTATCATAGACCCGGCTACCAGCCCGAAAAAAGAAGAATATGCCCAATTGCTTTTCGAATTGCGTAAGAAAAAAGGCATGACGATAGAAGAAGCCCACCAAAAAGTGCAGGATCCCTTGTTCTACGGTTGCCTGATGATTAAGGCCGGCGATGCCGACGGACAGTTGGCCGGCGCACGTAACACGACCGGCAACGTATTGCGTCCTGCCCTGCAAATCATCAAGACAGCCCCGGGCATCACCTGCGTTTCCGGAGCAATGTTGCTGCTCACTAAAGCTCCCAACTACGGAAAGAACGGCATTTTGGTTATGGGCGACGTAGCCGTCACCCCTGTACCCGATGCAGGACAGTTGGCTCAGATTGCCGTTTGTACCGCCCGCACAGCCAAAGCCGCGGCCGGAATCGACCCGAAGGTAGCTATGCTGAGCTTCTCCACCAAAGGTTCTGCGAAACACGAAGTCGTAGACAAAGTAGTGGAAGCTACCAAGCTGGCACGCGAAATGGCTCCGGGTCTCAGCATCGACGGCGAACTCCAGGCTGATGCCGCACTTGTACCGAGCGTAGGCGAAAGCAAAGCTCCGGGTTCCGAAATCGCCGGACATGCCAACGTTCTGATTGTTCCCAATCTTGAAGTCGGCAACATCTCCTATAAATTGGTACAACGTCTGGGACATGCCGAAGCCATCGGCCCTATCCTCCAAGGCATAGCACGTCCGGTCAACGACCTTTCCCGAGGATGCTCCATTGAGGACGTTTACACCATGGTAGCCGTCACGGCCAACCAAGCTATTGCGGCAAAAGAACAAAAATAAACGAAAGCTTTAAAATTACACCTATTATATAATATGAAGATTTTAGTATTAAACTGCGGAAGTTCCTCCATCAAATATAAATTATACGACATGACCGACCATTCCGTCATGGCACAGGGCGGTATAGAAAAAATAGGTCTGCCCGGTTCTTTCCTGAAAATGACTTTGCCGGACGGGACGAAGAAAATCATCGAGGAAGACATCCCCGAACATACCAAAGGCGTACAATTCATCTTCCACATCCTGACCGACCCGGAACTCGGTGCATTGAAATCGCTGGAAGAGCTTGGCGCCGTAGGACACCGTATGGTACACGGCGGGGAAAAGTTCAACCAAAGCGTGTTGCTCACTCCCGAAGTGTTGGAAGCCTTCACAGCCTGCAACGACTTGGCCCCGCTACATAATCCCGCCAACCTGAAAGGCGTAAATGCCGTATCGGCCCTTCTGCCTTCGATTCCCCAGGTGGGCGTATTCGACACAGCCTTCCATCAGACGATGCCCGACTATGCCTATATGTATGCCCTGCCCTACGAGATGTATGAAAAATACGGCATCCGCCGTTACGGCTTCCATGGCACGTCCCACCGTTATGTATCCCAACGTGTCTGCGAATACCTTGGCGTAGATCCTGCCGGCAAACGCATCATCACTTGCCATGTGGGTAATGGCGGTTCCATTTCGGCCGTAAAAGACGGCAAATGTATCGACACCTCCATGGGACTGACTCCGCTGGAAGGCCTGATGATGGGTACCCGTTCCGGTGATGTAGACGGCGGCGCGGTAACCTTTATCATGGACAAGGAAGGGCTTGCTCCTTCTGAGATGTCCAACCTCCTGAACAAAAAATCCGGCGTGGCCGGTGTCACGGGAGTTTCTTCGGACATGCGTGAGGTGATTGCCGCAGCCCACGAAGGCAACCCACGCTGCCGCTTGGCTCTCGACATGTACGCCTACCGCGTGAAAAAATATATCGGTGCTTACGCTGCGGCCATGAACGGGGTGGACATCATCCTCTTCACCGGAGGCGTGGGAGAAAACCAGGCCGACATGCGCGAAGCTTTCTGCAACGGTCTGGACTATCTGGGCGTATCGCTCGACAAAGCCAAAAACAATACCGTACGTGGCGACGAAGCCATCATCTCCACACCGGACAGCAAAGTGACGGTATGCGTCATCCCGACCGATGAGGAACTGATGATAGCCAAAGACACCATGGCACTGGTATGAACTTCGCCTTCTTCCTTCACTATCTGAAGGAAAAATACCCATGCAATGAAAATGTTTCTAACTCTATACAGGGTGCGGGATTGTTTCCGCACCCTTTTTATATCGGTCTGCCGGAAAGATTCTGCGTCAAGGAGACGGCACAATATAATTTTTTCCCGAAAACACTTGCAAGTCACTTAATTTTCAAATACTTTTGGTGATGAACTTCGGGAAGGTAAGCCTTACAAAGGACAACACGTCCAATAACCGAAAACATAACGAATATGAAAAAAAGAACATTCTTCATATCTTTATTCAGTACGACAATACTTGGCATTGCGGGATACATTGGATATAAAACTTCCCAAACGGACACGCCCACAAACGAAAGTCACCTATCCTTAAATGTAATCAACAAAGACAAACCCGTTAATGTGGAATTGCGTGACATAGTCGACAGCATCCAATATACGGTATTAGAATCATCCGCTTCTTGCATGTTAGGAGAAATAACGAGGGTCAAGAAAACGGATGGGTACTATTTTGTAAGAGACGATTTCGGACTATACGCATTTGATGAAGAGGGACACTTTATAAACGAAATAAGCCAAAAAGGGAATGGAAACAAGGAGTACGTCCACTTGGAAAATTTCTATATCGACGAACAACAAAAGGCAATCGGACTTATCTGCAACCCATCCCCAAAAATCATGTTTTTCAGCTATGACGGCGAATATCTATCCACCGTACGATTGCCGGAAGAAGACGGCGGAATACATTCCATAATGAAAAGCCCCGACCAGGATTTACTGGCATACTATCCTATGCCTAATGATTATATTAAAATCGAACATGAATATAAAAAAGTGGAAATCAAAGGCAACAGACTAAAAACGTTTCCCCTGCTTACCATGAAAGACCTGACGACAAAAGATATCCATTACGCGTTTTCAGCCTGCCCCATGGCCATCTATAAAGACACCTGTTATCTGTTATCCGTCCTCTCGCACAATCTGTACGCTTACAAAAATGGAGAAATAAAACATGCCTACCAATTTGATTGGGCCAAGCAACTTCCAAGCACAAAGTTCCTAAAAGAATGCAGGAATGAAAACTTTTATGACTTAAAAGAAAAAATACAGGAATCGGGCATGAGCATCGGATTCACTGGCATACAGGCAAACAAAGACTATATGTTTATCTCCGTCAACAATGAAAACACACTGATATGGGATGGCAGGCAAAGTGTCTTGATACATAACACTTATGACAGCGAGAGAAATTTCCACTTTCCCAATATCGCATTGACCGGAGGATGCTCAGATGAAAACATCGGCTTTTATAATGCTGATATTTTATGCCAACAGAAAAAGCAATTACCCACACGAAGCCAAACTTTCAACCGGATAGTCCAATCCATTAAAGAAGAGGACAACCCGGTTCTCTACCGGTTCATATTCAAAAAGGACCTAATAAACCATATAAGCATGAAATATAAACTGAAATAGCCATCGTCCCATGAAAATCAGCTTGAACCAACGAACGGGATTCTTCTTGCTGAATCCCATATAATCCCACCAGACCATGGCAAAATACCTCAGCACTTTATTATATATAGGCGTATTTCTCTCTTCTTGCCAAAAAGAAGCACCTATACGGCAAATCACCGGATTCGACTCGCCGCCCGCCATAAACGGGCAAGGGCTTGCCGCTGATTCATTTTACGTCGTGCCTTTAGAGAGTAAAAACAACGTCATCATAAGCGACATCCGTAAAATAGATTTCGTAGACTCATCAATGGTCATCCTTTCTTCCGAAGGCGTTTTTTCTTTCAATAGGCAAGGACAATATTTATGTCAATATGGGGAAAAGGGTAACGGCTCAGGAGAATACCATACATTGACTTCCATGTGGGTTGACGAGCAAAAACATATTCGTATCATAGACGGAGCCAGAAACAGAATACTGACCTTTAATACTGATGGACAGTTGTTGGACACACAAACTTATTCCTCGTCGACTTTCGACCTGCTAAACGATTGCGAACCCATTGACAACAATCATCTTTTTTGTTCAAACCATATCTATAATGACTTAAACACCATCTATTCGACTTTCGACTTGCAGAGAAAAGAAAGTCGCCCCCTTCACAAGTTTGCAGGAAAAACGGCAAACATGCAAGAATATACAGGGCGACATGCCTTTACACTGCAAAAAGACACCGTCTTCTGTGTTTCCCCTTTCAGCCCGGACATATATTATTGGACTGAAGGAAAAAACGACATACGCCCTTATCTTTCGATTATGACAGAACAAGAAATATTGTCTGAAAAAGAACAAACCTCCATCGAAAATTTTGGCATAACGCGTTACGCCGAATTACTCAATCAGGACGTATTCACAGGATTTACAGACTTGTTCATAACCCCTCAATACTACTTCTTAGGTTTTTATAACCTCTCTTATTTCTTAGTGAACAAAAGTACCCACAAGGGAGTCAGGTATGAATATCCGCTACAAACAGATAAAATATCATACCTTCCGCTGATTAATATAAGAGCCGTAAGTCCCCAAGGCTTTTTGGTGGGCTTTGAAGAGGCTTATAAACTCAAGCAGTGGAAAATCAACACAGAAACACAAGATGATAACTTAAGAAAGGTTCAGGCCGTGGTCCAAAAGATTTCTGCTGAAGACAATCCTTGCTTGTTCTTTTATAGGCTGAAATAAATCGACATAAAAAACATGTAGAGAAAAAGAAACAAGGCATGGCGGTGACAAAACATCTTACTTTGCTGCATCCCAAAGCAATCCGCTAATTTACAACCGGATACGAAACAAAAATCAATCTCCGCAGAACGGAAAATCGTTCGGCTGAGATTGATTTTTCAATCGGCTGAGAAACGTTTTCCGTTCTGCGGAGATTGATTTTCCGAGCGGCACAGAGCGGATTCTGTTATGTATTTTCACAGAACTTTCATTTCCGCGAACCGTCCGGCGGAAACAGCGACAGACACGCTGCAAAGGTTACAGGCAAGTGTCGCCCTCTACATAGTTCTCCATAAACAGGTTCTCCCCGTCGAATACGGCGTAAGTGAACTGCGTAATCCAATCACCCAGAATCAGGACACGGCTCGAACGGGTCAGCATCAAGTCCAGCTCGATGTGACGATGGCCGAAAATGAAATAGTTGATTTCGGAATGGGCTTTCAGGTATTCCTTGGCAAAACGGACGAGATACTCCTTGTCCTCGCCCAGATACGGAGGGTCGCCGCCTTCCACGCCATGCTTCAGGCGGCTGTGCGCCGCCCAAGACAGGCCGAAATCCACAGCCCAACGGGGATGGATGCAGGAAAACATACGTTGGCAAAGGCGGTTGCGGAACACGGCACGCAGGAAACGGAACTTGCGGTCGGGGTCGCCCAAGCCGTCGCCGTGCGCCAGCATGAACACCTTGTCGCCCATCTCCACCGTCATCGGCTCGGTGTGCCGCGTCACGCCGCATTCCTTCACCAAGTAATCGCCGCACCAGATGTCGTGGTTGCCCGTAAAGAAGTGCACCTCCACGCCCCGGTCGGCCAATTCGCTGAGCTTCCCGAGAAAACGGGTGTAGCCACGGGGCACCACCGTCTTGTATTCATACCAAAAATCAAAGATGTCTCCCAACAGGTAAACCGCCGAAGCCTTATCCTTGATACCGTCCAGAAAGTGCACCAACCGACGTTCCCGCGTACGGTCGTGCGGGATGGAGCGGCATCCCAAATGGGCATCCGAAAGAAAATATACGCTTTTCATCACAAGAATCCCAATTCCATTTTGGCTTCCTCGGTCATCATGTCCTTGTCCCACTCGGGTTCAAACACCAGATTGACCTCCACCGACTTTACTTGCTCTATGCTCTCCAACTTCTGTCGCACATCCTCGACGATGAAATCCGCAGCCGGACAGTTCGGAGCCGTAAGCGTCATGTCCACGCTCAGGGCATAGTCGTCCGCCAAGTCTATCTTATATATCAATCCGAGGTCGTACACATTCACCGGTATCTCAGGGTCGTACACCGTCTTGAGCATCTCGATCACTTTCTCTTCCACCTGCAATTTCTCCGGCATTTTCTTTTCCTCTTCCATATATCGGTCTTTATTTATCTTGTTATACTAATTTACCTTCTTCACAATAACTGTAAAAACCGCCTTCGGCCACGATGATGTGGTCCAACAGACGGATATTCATCATCCGGCAAGCCTTCTGGAGCCGGTCGGTCAGCCGGTCGTCCTCCATACTGGGGCGCACCTGCCCCGACGGGTGGTTATGGCAAAGCGCGATGACAGGCGCACGGCGCAACAGGGCTTCGCGCAAAATCAGGCGGATGTCGACCGCCGTCTCCGTCAGTCCGCCCTTGCTCACCAACACCTTATCCAAAATGCGGCAGGCCTGGTTCATCAGAAGCACATAACATTCCTCGTGAAACAGGTCCTGCATCTGCGGCAGGAAATAATGGTACAAATCCACACTGGAACGGATGGAAGGCAGTTCCACCGCATCTTCCTCCATACGGCGGCGCCCCAGTTCGCAAGCGGCCATGATGGCCACGGCCTTGGCTTCGCCCAGCCCTTTGTAACGGCGCACCCTCTTTTTCTTTCCGGTCTCCTTGTCCCATACCTCCACATTTCCGGTCAGTTCTTCGAGCGACATGCGCCCCAACGTCTTCAGGCGGTTGTCGCAATCGGCCATGACACGCTTCATCAAGCCCACGGCAGACTCCTCCACTGTGCCCGAACCGATAAGGATGGCCAGCAGTTCGGCATTGCTCAACACCGAAGCCCCCTTCTGCATCATCTTCTCGCGAGGGCGATCGTCTTCGGCCCATTGCTTGATATTCAGTTTCGCCGTCTCCATACGCTTATTTATAGAAATTCTTCTCGAAAGCCGAAAACTCATCCTTGCCGCGCACGCACCGCTGCCACCATGCACGGAGGAATCCCGTACCGTAGCCCATCAGTTGGACAAAAGAAGCCCCCACGGCCTGCACGCCGATTTTCAAACTGCGGTTGGCCACCGTGGCATCCGTGCAAATCAACAGGGCGAACAATAACAAGGGCAACAAGGGTATCCACGACAAGGCATGAAACACAGCCGCATGCTGCATCAAGCCCGGCATCTCTACAGCATATACGTAACGGTGGGTCATTTGGAAAATCCAGACCGAACCAACCCATCCTACAAGTGCGGCCAACAGTAGGCAGCATGCCCCCACGGTAAATACCATGGGCAACAGATGCACCAACTTCAGCGATTCCGGATATTTCTTGTACAGATTGATACGCGCAATACCGGAATTATGCACTTGCTTGAAAAACTTCTTCATGTCCGTGCGCCGCTTGTGCCACACCCAGGCATCGGGAAACAAACGGCAACTGCACCCGGCCTTGAATATCCGGATACTGAAATCAATGTCCTCGCCAAAACGCATTTTGGAAAAGCCTCCCAACCGGCGGTAGACTTCCGCCCGAACTCCCATGTTGAAGGAGCGCGGATAGAACTTATCCATTTTCTTCTTCCCTCCCCGGATGCCTCCCGTAGTGAAAAACGAGGTCATGGCATAGCTGATGGCCTTTTGCACGTCCGTGAAAGATTCATGTGCCCGGTCGGGACCGCCGAACGCATCGGCAGGCTCGCGCCGCAACTCGTCGTCTACGGCCTGCAAATATCCCGGCGGAAGCACGCAGTCCGAATCCAGCACTATCAGGTACTCGCCGCTGCTGCGTTCTGCCCCGTAATTACGGGTCTGGCCCGGCCCGGAGTTCGGCTTGTCATAATACTTCACCGACAGACGTCCGGCGTATTTCTCAACCACGTCGCGGCACGGACGGGAAGAACCGTCCTCCACCACAACCGTTTCAAAGTCCGTAAACGTCTGCCCGGTAAGGCTTTCCAACAGTTCATCCACCTCATCGGGACGATTGTAAACCGGTATAATCAGAGAATATTTCATTGTTTCAACTCACGCTACGAGAGACGAGCCCTCATTGGACATCCTATTTTCCAGACACCCCAAGCGGGATGCGCTTTGGCTTTGTCGAGCAAATGTAACAAAAAAAAGTGAACAACAAGGTGCAAAACACCTTATTATTCACTTTCCGTCATTAAAAACTAAAATATCTTCCGTTACTTCACGCGGCCCAAATACGAACCGTCACGAGTATCGACTTCTATCATCTCACCCTCGTTCACGAACAAAGGCACACGCACCGTTGCACCGGTCTCCACCGTGGCAGGCTTCAGAGTGTTGGTGGCCGTATCGCCTTTCAGTCCCGGTTCGGTATAAGTTACCTTCAGCACCACTTTGGTCGGCACATCGGCATAAAGCACAGTCTCAGTAGAAGCATCCGAAACCACATCTACGACTTCGCCTTCCTTCATGAAATCCACACCGTTAATCAGTTCTTTGGCGATAGGTATCTGCTCAAAAGTTTCCTGGTTCATGAAGATATAATCTTCGCCCTCCTGATAAAGATACTGGTAGGGACGACGTTCCACACGCACGTCTTCCAAGGCTTCGCCGATGTTGAAACGACGTTCGAGCACATAACCGTTGACTACGTCTTTCAACTTCGTACGCATGAAGGTATTGCCCTTACCCGGTTTCACATGCAGGAAATCGATACAGAAATACAACTTGCCATCCATACGAATGCAAGTACCTTTTTTAATGTCTTGAGCGTTAATCATAAAAATCTTGCTTTGTATTCTATTTTAAATGTATATAATTGATGCACACTTTCATTTGCGCTGCAAAGTTAATGGAAAAAAGAAAAAAAACACAAAAGTTTTGGTAGAAAATGACTTATCTCTTGCTTAATTTAAAAAAAGTGCCTAATTTTGCACCCCGAACCCGATAAGAAACAAATAAAAACAGAATATAACAATGAAAAGAACATTTCAACCCCACAACAGAAAGAGAAAGAACAAGCATGGTTTCCGTGAAAGAATGACTACGAAAAACGGTCGTAAGGTATTGGCTTCACGCCGTGCGAAAGGTCGCAAAAAACTTACCGTATCCGATGAAAGACATGGTAAATAAGTTGCGGACGTCTTTTTCCGAAAGAAATTGAAAGAAGTAAGGAAGCCCTTACTTCTTTTTTGTTTTTTATCCGTATCTTTAAATAAAACAGGCGTGGCCCGACATGGCCAAAACTTGAAAAACTTTGTTTTTCGTTTGCCTTTGCTCTCGCCTTTCACTATCTTTGTTCCCACAAATATACACAGGTACTCGCAATGACCATAAAAGAATTCTTCGGCAAACTGACCAGCAAAATCATTTGGGTGAATCTGCTGGCGATGTTCTTAATCATAGTAGCTATCGCTGTCGGCATCTGGATCGGACTGGAACGCTACACCATGCACGGGGTGGAAATCACCGTGCCGAACGTGAAAGGCATGCGTGTGTACGACGCACGCCAGACTTTGGAAAGGCAAGGGCTGGTGGCTGTTGTCACGGATTCCGGATACAACAAGACGCTGCCTTCCGGAACGGTGTTGGAACAGACTCCGGCCAACAACAGTCAAATGAAACCCGGACGGGAAATCTACCTGACCATCAACACGACACGTACTCCCACCCTCCCGATGCCGGACATCGCCGACAACAGCTCCCTGCGCGAGGCGGAAGCGCGGTTGACGGCCATGGGATTCAAACTCAGCCCGTGTGAATACGTAGATGGCGAAAGAGATTGGGTGTACGGTGTGAAATACCGAGGAAAGAACATCTTCGGGGGCGACCGTATCCCTATTGATGCCGAACTGACCCTACAGGTAGGAAGCGGAAGCTTTGGCGACGATTCGCTCTACGTTTCCGGCGACGACTCTATTTCCGTTATGGAAGAAGAGCTTTATGACGAAGACCGGGATGTCACGGTTCCGGATGATTTTTAACGTACGTTCCTCCATGATACAATGAATACGGACTGTAACAACAAAGACAGGCTGCCATCGAACGGCATTCCGTTCACGGACGAAGAACCTGACGAAGAAGGCGTATCGGTGTATGAACACCACCGCCTGACAGCGGACAGCGGACAAAAGCCGATGAGAATAGACAAGTTCCTGATGGAACATCTGTACAATACGTCGCGCAACCGGCTGCAACGGGCTGCCGAGCAGGAATTCATCCTCGTAAACGGACGGCCGGTGAAAAGCAGCTATAAGGTGAAACCGCTCGATGAAATCGTCATTCTCCTGGACCGACCTAAATATGACAATGAAATCATCGCGGAAGACATTCCCCTCGACATCGTGTACGAAGACGAAGACCTGATGGTGGTGGACAAACCTGCGGGATTGGTGGTGCATCCCGGATGCGGAAATTATACCGGCACGCTGGTCAATGCCATCGCCTGGCATCTGAAGGACAATCCGGACTATGACCCGAACGACCCGACCGTGGGATTGGTACACCGCATAGACAAGGATACCTCCGGACTTCTCGTAGTGGCCAAAAATGCCGATGCCAAAACGCATCTGGGCAAACAGTTCTTCAACAAAACCACCAAAAGACTGTACAATGCCTTGGTCTGGGGAAACTTTCAGGAGGAAGAAGGACGTATCGAAGGCAACATCGCCCGCCACCCGAAAGACCGGATGCAGATGGCAGTCTTCCCGCCGGACAGCGAAATCGGGAAACATGCCGTCACCCACTACCGCGTACTGGAGAATTTCAATTATGTCACGCTCGTGGAATGCAGGCTGGAAACCGGACGTACCCATCAAATCCGAGCCCACATGAAACATATCGGCCATCCGCTTTTCAACGACGAACGTTATGGCGGAAACGAGATCCTGCGCGGCACACAATTCAGTAAATACAAGCAATTCATACAAAACTGTTTTGCCGTATGTCCGCGTCAGGCACTCCATGCCCGGACGTTGGGATTCATACATCCGCGCAGCGGACAGGAGATGTATTTCACTTCGGAACTCCCGGCGGACATGACGGCACTATTGGAACGGTGGCGCAGTTACACCGCGCACAGGGATATGGAATAAACAGAAACATAAGCTTATTATAATATCAGCAAAAAATGAAAAAAACAATCGCGATTGTAGCCGGAGGGGATTCCTCCGAACACGACGTTTCCCTTCGGAGCACCGAAGGTATCTATTCCTTTCTCGACAAGGAAAGATATGAAGTTTATATCATTGAAATCAAAGGTATGACATGGGAGGCTCATCTGAAAGGCGGGAGCCGTTCGAACGTGGACCGCAACGATTTCAGCTTCATGGAAGGCGGCAAGCGTATCCGGCCTGATTTCGCCTACATCACCATACATGGCACTCCGGGTGAGAACGGTATCCTGCAAGGATATTTCGACCTCATCCATCTGCCTTACTCCACATCGGACGTGCTCGTGGAGGCCATGACGTTCAATAAATTCACCCTGAACCAGTACCTGAAAGGATTCGGTGTCAGCGTCAGCGAAAGCCTCATCGTCCGTAAAGGGTTCGAGCATTTGGTCACCGATGACGAAATCATAGAAAAAATAGGTTTGCCCTGCTTCGTGAAGCCCAATGCGGGCGGTTCCAGTTTCGGTGTGACGAAAGTGAAAAGCGCCGACCAGATACACGAAGCCATTCTGAAAGCCATGCGCGAAAGCGATGAAGTAATGGTGGAAGCGTTCATGGAAGGAACAGAAATCAGCCAGGGGTGCTACAAGACGCAAGAGAAAGAAGTGGTGCTTCCCGCCACCGAAGTGGTGAGCGACAACGAGTTTTTCGATTACAACGCCAAGTACAACGGACAGGTCAGGGAAATCACGCCGGCACGCCTGAAAGAAGAAACCGCCGAACGCGTAAGCCTCATCACCTCCATGATATATGACATATTGGGATGTAACGGAATCATCCGGGTGGACTATATCATCACGCACACCACCGACGAAAACGGCAAAGAGAGAGAACGAATCAACATGTTGGAAGTCAACACCACACCGGGCATGACCGCCACCAGTTTCATTCCCCAACAGGTACGGGCTGCCGGAATGGACATGAAAGACGTGTTGACCGACATCATCGAAAACAAACTGTCATAACAAACCTTACAGCTTATGCGTACGCCTGAAGAATTCGACGAAATCCGTCCATACGACCCGGAAGAGCTTCCGGCCATATTTGAAGAACTGATAGCCGACCCGGAATTCCGCGCCGCCGCCGAACAGGTATTGCCCGAAGTGCCTTATGAAGAGGCTTGCAACCGTCTGCGCCGTTGCCGGACCAATCTGGAAGTGCAACAAACCTTCTTTTATCCCTTGCTTCACGGCATTGTCGACCGATGCAGCGACGGATTGGTGCTGGAGAACAGCCAGTCGGTAGACAAACGTGTACCGCATACTTTCATCACCAACCACCGCGACATTGTGATGGACTCGGCTTTCCTTTCCATCAGTCTGTTGGACAACGGTTTCGGCAACACAATGGAAATTGCCATAGGCGACAACCTGTTGATACGCCCTTGGATTAAAAAACTGGTAAGGGTGGACAAGGCCTTCATCGTACAACGCTCTGTAAGCCTGCGTCAAATGCTGGCTTCCAGCACACGGCTAAGCCGCTACATGCACTACGCCATCGCCACGAAACATGAGAACATCTGGATTGCCCAACGGGAAGGACGCGCCAAGGATTCAAACGACCGCACGCAAGATTCCATCCTCAAAATGATGGCCATGGGGGGAGAAGGAAGCATCATCGACCGCCTGAAGCAGTTGAATCTCGTACCGACCGCGCTTTCATACGAATACGACCCTTGTGATTATTTGAAAGCACAGGAATTCCAACAGAAGCGCGACATCGAAGGGTTCAAGAAAAACCCGAAAGATGATCTGGTAAACATGCAGACCGGGATTTTCGGGTACAAAGGGCGGATATGCTTCCGCGTGGCCGGCCCGCTGAACGATTGGCTGGACACATTGCCCGCTGATATGCCCAAGACGGAACTGTTCACGGCCGTGGCATCTCGTATCGACAAGGAGATTCACCGCAATTACAAGTTATACGCCGGGAACTATGTGGCTGCCGACTTGCTACGGGGCACACAAGAGTTTGCGGCACATTACACTTCTGAAGAGAAAACGCGTTTTGAAGCTTACCTCGAAAGCCGTCTGGAAAAAGTAACCTTACCCAACCCAGACACGGCCTTCTTACGCGAACGCTTGCTCACGATGTACGCCAATCCGGTATTTAACTATATGGCAGCCCGTCAGGAATAAAGATATGAAAAGGCATTTGAGGTTAAAAACAGACTTTCCGCTTTTCCGGTTCTTGCCGGAAAGGTGGACAGCCTGACTGCTTCTTATAGGTTACCTGTGCTGCACGGCATGCGGTGACGATGAGGAAGACGGATATGTATATCCCTCGCTTCTGACTGAATTCGTTGAAGTCTATACGGACGCGAAAGGCAACGGCACACAATTTGTCACCGACAACGGTAAGATATATGCCATCAACAGCCCGATACAAGGTTTACAGCCTGACGCTGCCTACCGTCTCGTATGCGGCTACGAAGTGACAGCCGACTACCAAGAAGGGCACCCTGTGGCTAAAATCTATACGGTCGAGACGGTTAACCTCTTGAAGCAGAAAGAAGAACCGTCGGATACTGATGACCCGTTGGCTGTCGCCAGTATCTGGAATGGCGGAATTTACCTCAACCTTCACCTCATGCCCAAGACACAAGGCGGTACGCAGGAATGGGGATACCGCACGGATTCCACCCGCTCTTCCCATACCGGAACTGTTTACCACTTGTCACTTTATCACCGGCAGCCCGGCGACCCGTATTCATATTCCACCACGGTATATGCCAGCCTCCCCCTTCTTCCTCTCGGCCTACAAGAAGGTGACAGCATCGCATTCACGATTCTGACTTTCGACGGACGGAAGACGTGGCGGTTCGGCTTTTAGCACTTCACGCCCAAATAATCCTTATAAAGAGAGCTTTCCTTAGTATTCTTTTCAACCTGACCGGCAAACAGGAATATACACCGCTTGCCGGTCAGATGGGTGAGGGTTATAATGCCTCCAGCATTCGTTTAAGCACTACTGTGGCTGAAATCTCACGATTGGCAGCTTCGGGGATGACCAACGATTGCGGGCTTTCTATCACATCGTCCGTCACAATCATATTGCGGCGCACGGGCAGACAATGCATGAAGAAAGCGTTGTTCGTCACAGCCATGTGAGCAGCATCCACCGTCCAACTCATGTCCTTGTTCAACACCTTTCCGTAGTCCGCCGGACGGGTCACACCGGGACAACTCCAGTTCTTGGCGTAGATGAAGTCGGCCCCTTCGAAGGCTTTCAGTTGGTCGTACTCCACACGGGCGTCACCCACGAACTTCGGATCGAGGTCATAGCCTTCGGGATGCGTCACAACGAAATCCACGTCTGCGGCGTTCATCCATTGGGCGAAACTGTTGGGTACGGCCTGAGGCAACGCCTTGGGATGAGGTGCCCACGAAAGCACCACCTTGGGGCGCGCCGTCCGTTTGTACTCTTCGATGGTAATCAAATCGGCAAAACTCTGCAAGGGATGCACCGTGGCGCTCTCCATAAAGAACACGGGCTTGCCAGAGTAACGGATAAATTGGTTCAGTATCTTTTCCTCATAATCGTCCTTACGGCTTTCGAAGGTGGCAAACGAACGTACTCCGATAAGGTCGCAATAGCATCCCATCACGGGAATGGCTTCCAACAAATGTTCGCTCTTGTCGCCATCCATAATCACGCCACGCTCCGTCTCCAGTTTCCATGCCCCTTGGTTCACGTCGAGCACGATGACGTTCATGCCAAGATTCATGGCAGCCTTTTGCGTACTCAACCGTGTGCGCAGGCTGTTGTTGAAGAAGATGAGGAGGGCAGTCTTGTTCCTCCCCAGTTCCTGATATTGAAAACGATTATTCTTTACCTCGAAAGCCTCGCGCAAGGCGGCTTTCAAATCGCCTAAGTCTTCTACGTTTTGAAATACTCTCATAAGATTGTTGTTTAATGATTGATAATCGGACTACTTCGGGCGTACCTGTCCATCGCCCTGCACGAACCATTTGTAGGTCGTGATTTCTTCCAACGCCATCGGGCCGCGGGCATGCAGTTTCTGGGTGCTGATGCCTATCTCGGCTCCAAGTCCGAACTGAGCCCCGTCGGTAAAAGAGGTCGGCGCATTAGCATACACGCAGGCGGCATCCACCAACTGCAAGAACTTTTCGGTTGCATCGGCGTTCTCGGTAATGATACACTCGCTATGTCCCGAACCGAAACGGGCGATATGGGCCAGCGCCTCGTCCAAAGAGTCCACCGTCTTCACGGCCATTTTGTAATCCATAAACTCAGTGCCGAAATGTTTCTCCGTAGCCGCTTCCAACAGGTCCGCCGGATAATGCCCCTGTAGGGCAGTCAAGGCGCGGCTGTCGGCAT
>ERZ780034.427-NODE-427-length-16403-cov-2.02055_pt1 | contig 16403 bp, 7 predicted proteins | sample MGYA00511855_ERZ780034 | MGnify/ENA primary metagenome ERZ780034 (study PRJEB29588, sample SAMEA2148024) | human gut metagenome | biome: human gut; feature: human-associated habitat; material: faeces | place: Denmark | collected 2008/2010 ...
TCTATGGTGGCTGGGATGAGATCAAGTCTGCTTATGAGTGAATTGGGTTTCTTCACACAGTTATCCTGTTCAAATGGAACAAAATAAATATTTTTCATATTCATGAGCTGACCGATGTTCTTGAAGTTCATGCCCATGGCATCATTTGTCGAAACCGATATGATGAGCGGCTTGTTGTTCCTCAGATGTGCCTTCGCAGCCATGAGAACCGATGTGTCTGTTATTCCATTTGTCAGCTTGGCGATGGTGTTTCCGGTACAAGGTGCTATGACCAGCGCATCAAGATAGGCCTTGGGACCTATAGGCTCAGCCTCCTGTATAGTGTAAATACCCTTTCGCCCTGCTATCGTCTCAACGTCATTTACGAATTTGTCAGCTTTTCCAAATCTTGTGTCGTACTCTGCGGAGTGAGGCGAGAATATCGGATACACATTTATTCCCATCTCAACCATTTTCTTTATTTCTATCTTAATCTTATCAAAGGTACAAAATGAACCGGTTATAGCCATACCTACATTGCACTTTGATAAATCCATGTTATATACACTCCTATTTATTAAGCGTCAGTTCATACAAATCCATTTCAGCGGTGAGCCGACACTGCCTCTATCACTGCATCGGCAAGAATCATCCCCGAGGTCTTTGGAGACAGCTTACCCGGGATTCCCAGGCTGTGTTTATAAGGAATATCATGTTCCTTGCAATAATCAAAATCCACCCCTCCCGGCATAGATGCTATATCTATTACAACCGCATGTCTGCTGAGCAGAGACAGGATATCTTCACATACAACTCTCGCAGGTACTGTATTGAAGCAAAAATCCACTTCTGACAGTATATGCTTATATATCGGAATATCCTCAAATGACATAACCTTGTAGCCTATGAGCGCCGCATCACTCCTCTGCTTTGGACGTCTTGCCATAACTATTACATCTGCTCCCCAGGATGCAAGCCTTTCGGCAAGAACCCTGGCACATTTGCCAAATCCCGTCACCAGACATACGCTTCCGTCTATATTAATATCAGACAGCTCCTCCGCATCGCAGACTGCCCCCTCCGCGGTTGCAACTGCATTTCTCTCGGCCACAACATCATCTGCAAGAAAATCAAATACATAAGGACTATTTTCGTTTGTATCAGACATATATTTGCCTATCCCGCCTCCAAACACAATGTCAAATTCCTTGCTGCATTCCAGAATGCTGTTCACGGTGAGAAGGGTTCTGCCGTTGACAAATTCACCATCCCTCGTAACAGGCACAGGAAGAATGATAGCTTTCAGCATTTCTACAGATGGAGACGCACATTCGCCCTCTATCAGTCTGCGAAAGCCCACTCCTGAAGCCCCCGAAATAATGGTGACCGGCGAATGTCTCAGCAGATCGGCATCATATGGATCGAAATGAAACACATTACTGCCTTTCTCCGCCAGACTGAGAGACATATAGCAGCTTCTCCTGTCACCGCCTACCACGTAGTATACACAATCCATATCCATACCTCAGTGCACCGCCCTTATATTATTGATAATTTAGGATATGCCTGTGCCAGGCAAATGTTACATTGCAGCACGATATAAAACTTTTATTATCTCATCCTTAAATGTCACATCTGCTATCTCCTCGGACACAATAACATTCTCAACATCTATAAGTTCATCGTCCAGGTACACTTCAAGCGAACCGGCCACAGCGCCTTTATGCACAGGTGCCTTTAATGTATCCGCGACTTTGTATACATACTGTATACTACCTTCAGATGCTGTCACAGTCCTGTTCAGCCTGCATTTTGTCGCTGTGCTTCCATCTGCCGACGAGCCCGATGAATATGTTATCCTGATGTCAGGCGAAGCAGGCGCCTTAAGCTCCGTGTATATGGTGTGTTCCTGCGCAAATGCCACAAGTGCCCTGGAATCTTTCCATTTATAAGTCTTATTATTCGGCCATCCGCAGCCAAGGAGAGCCCATATATATGTATGTCCCTCAACCTCCGCAGCTCCTATATAGCAATATCCAGCATCGCAGGTAAAGCCGGTCTTTCCTGACAATGCGCATGGCATCATATCGAGAAATGCATTGTGATTAATGCATGCAAATGTTCTATTTCCGGTATTATCAGTGAATGTGTATGATTTTGTTCGGGTAATCTTCAGAAATTCATCCTTTTGGGGTGAAATAAGAATACAATACCTCATGATCCTGACAAGATCCTCCGCAGAGGTGCCATGGACGCCATTTTCGTCCTGGGCATCCAGACCATTTGGCGTGATAAAATATGTAGAATGGCAGCCTATCTCCTCAGCCTTTGCGTTCATCATCTCCGCAAAGTGCTGTACACTGCCACCGATATGTTCCGCTATGACTACAGCGGCGTCGTTGTAGCTCTCGAGCATCATGGCGTACAACATGTCTTCAAGTGTGTACTTCTCGCCGTCACGAACCCCAAGTCTGACCTCAGGCATCTTGGATGCATAGGATGAAGCTGTCACATCATCCGCCAGATTCCCGCACTCGATTGCAAGTATACATGTAAGTATCTTGGTCGTGCTGGCGTTGGGTCTGTGCTCATCACTACATTTGTCATATAGTATATCTCCAGTCTCCCCATCCAGCAGAATCGCATTTCTGGCAAATAGCTGTACATCCGCTGTATTGTCTTCCTCAGCATACGCTTTTATAAATATATTGTTACCAACGAGAAACTGTATTACCAGACTTGCTGCAGTCCAGGCTGCAACAAGCAACATAAACCGCCTTATGCGTGATCTTTTTCCTGTAGAAAACATATGCATATACCGTCATATCCTCATAATATTGGTCATGATATTATATTACAGGAACATGTCTGTTATTCTTCGGATGTCGTATCTACACTGAGCGTGAAATCTGCTTCCTCCAGCGCTTCTTTCTTGAAGTCCTCTATCTTATCAGGGCTTATCATCGGAAGATCATTTGTCGATGACACTCCAAAGCATCTGAGGAATTCCTCTGTTGTTCCAAACATGATAGGTCGTCCAGGAGCATCAAGTCTTCCAACCTCCTGCACGAGATTGTACTCTATGAGCTTGTTTATGGCATGTACACATGAAACTCCTCTTATAGCCTCGATCTCGGGCCTTGTTATCGGCTGTTTGTATGCAATTATAGACAAAGTCTCAAGAACAACATCCGTGAGGGAAAGCTTCTTCGGTGTATTGACAACCTTGGCAAGAATTCCATAGTATTCGTTGCGCGTACAGAGCTGAAGCGAACCGTCAAGATCTATGATCCTGATACCCCTGTCGCTATTGTTGTAATTATATATGATACCCTCAAGCTGCTTTGTAAGCTTCCTCTTGTCCATCTCAAGAGCTGAGGCAAGTCTGTCGATCGATACAGACTCACCCACTGAGAAAAGTATGGCCTCGATGGCGGATGTGAGATAATCGTCACTGTACTCCTTGTCCGTCCTGGCCTCCTCATTCTCTTCTGAAGGGGTATTTACTTCATCTATTTCCTCATTCTGTAAATCTTCGTTATTCATCGTTACCTCATCTCTATATAGTATCCAGAGAATCAATGATTATCTCTCCGAATATATCTTCCTGTCTGATCGCTATTGCGCCTATCTTCATAAGCTCAAGTATGGCAAGGAATGTGACTATGATGTTCATCTTTGATGCCTGCATCTCAAGCAGTGTCCTGAAGTTTATGCCCTCCAGTCCTCTGACTTCTTCTCTTACCTCCGCCATCTTCTCCTCAAGGGAAATCTCCTCCCTCTCGATCTCTTTGAATTTGCTTCGTATCGGATCTACCTTGTCGACCTGCTTACGCATAACCGATTTGAATATCTCATTGAGCTTCTGGAGATCCACATCAGCCTTGGAGATCAACTCATAAGGATCGACCTCCCGCTTGACATTCTTCACCTCAGCCGGTATGGTCGCCTTCTTGAAAAATGCCTTGTTTCCCTCAATCTCCAGATCCTTCAGTTCACCGGCAGCATACTTGTACATCTTGTACTCAAGCAGTCGTCTGACGAGCTCTTCTCTAGGATCCTCTTCATCCTCAGGATCCTCCTCATCCTTCGGCAGGAGCATCTTGGACTTGATCTTGATCAGAGTCGCCGCCATGACCAGAAATTCGCTCATGACGTCAAGATCTTCTTCCTCCATGTTGTTCACATATTCCAGATACTGCTCTGTGATAGTGACGATCGGAATATCGTATATATTGACTTTGTTTTTCTCTATCAAATGCAAAAGAAGATCCAGTGGGCCCTCAAATACATTAAGCTTTACATCTATCGCAGACATATGTACGTCTCCATCCTGAATTGATAACCACCATAATGTTCCATGCCCGGACAATCAAATGTCTAAGGCATCCACCAGAACACCTTAGACATTTTAACATAGCCTGCCATAAATATGCAATCTTATATTATTATGCACACCATTCCGCCATTTCCGTCATTTACGATCTTCTCCATGGTATTCTGAAGCTTCTGCTGACTCTCCGCACCTATCTTGCTGACTTTGTTGTTAAGTCCATCGTCAACGAGTTGTTCTATGGTCTTGCCAAATATATTAACTCCCCACATATCTCCATCATCGCTGTTGTCAGATATGTATGTGACAAGATCATCCGCCTGCTCCTTGCTTCCCACAAGCGGCATGATCTCGGTGGTGATATTCGCCTTGATCATATGTACCGATGGCGCGCTTGCCGATATCTTCACTCCAAATTTTCCTCCGGTCTTTATAACCTCAGGACTTCCGAGCTGGACATTCGACTTATCCGGCATAACGAGGCCATAACCTCCATTGTTCACCTGCTCAAGCGCTCCCATGACACTCACACAATACTTACGATTATCTGCCATGGATTTGAGCTCAGTGATAAAATCGTACTCGTTTGTTATATCTGCGCCCATCATATCTGACAGCATTGCGTAATAATAATTATCGTAGATATCGACGTTTATATTCACACATCCATCCGCCATATTTATGCTGGAACACTTATATCTCTTGACATATTCATTCTCAGGGTAGTCCATATGATCGATATCCCTCAGGCTGTCTGCAGCCGCCATTATCTGAACTGCATCACATATAACGCTGCTCTTGATCTCATTGTCATCATCGACAACCTCAAGCCATTTCGGTATCTCAAAATATATAGATGTGACAGGGAAGCTCATAAGAAGTTCTGTAAAAATATATGTAATATCCGATTCTCTGAGCTGCTCCACGTTTACCGGAATAACACTTGCACCATATGTATCGCTCATTTCTGCCGAGAGCGCGGCTGTCTGACTGCTGGATGGTTTGTCGGTGTTGAGAAGAATGACAAATGGCTTCCCAATGGCCTTCAGCTCATCAACAGTCTTCTGCTCAGCTTCAAGATAGCTCTCCCTCGGAAGCTCACCAAAGCTGCCATCCGTGGTCACAACAATCCCAACAGTTGAATGGTTATTTATAACCTTGTTTGTGCCTATCTCCGCCGCCTTGGAAAACGGAATGTCATAGTCAAACCACGGCGTTCTCACCATTCTCTCCTTGCCATCCTCAAACTGACCCTCGGCATCCTTGACGACATATCCCACGCAATCATCTTTACCTTCATATCCAGATTGTCAGCAACATTGATTGATACAGCTTCCTTTGGTATAAATTTCGGCTCAGTCGTCATTATGGTCTTTCCTGATGCCGACTGCGGCAGTTCATCCTGTGCAAGCTGCCTGTCATTTTCCCCTGAAATGTTAGGAATAACCATCTGGTTCATAAATCTTTTTATAAATGTGGATTTTCCTGTTCTCACCGGTCCAACTACGCCGATGTATATTTCTCCGTTTGTTCTCGCCTTGATATCCTGATATACCTGATACTCCTCCATACATCCTCCTGACATGCTATTTATTTACATAATTATATTACTGTAAACACAATAGATCTACGGTCATTTTCTATATATAGCATATGAATGTAACTGCTGTTTTATGAACAAAAAAATCCCCCAGAATACCACCATATAAGGTGATATTCCCGGGGGACATGTCACAGCTTTGTATTACTTGCTGCTCTGATTATCTTTTCTCTTTTTAGATGCCACAATAACACCGCATCCGGCAAGACTTATTAAGAGCACAACTGCTATTGGTACAACAGGAGCTCTGTCACCAGTATCCGGCTTGTTCTTGTCCTCTGTTGTTATTTCAGTAGTCTCAGTTGTCTGTGTTGTCTCGGTTGTCTCTGTGGTTTCCGTAGTCTCGGTCGTTGTTGTCTTCTTATCAACCATTGTGATAGTAACAACAATATCCTCGCCAGCTGCAACCTTATCATCAGAAACTGTGAACAGTATATCATCAGCCTTGTCATAGCCCGAAGGAGCCTTAACCTCTATGAGTGCATAGATCTTGCCAATTACAAGTACATTGTTGACTTCATGCGCACTGCCATCTGTTACCCACTCATCAATGAGTTTTCCATCAGCATCCTCGAGTCGAAGTGTTGCGCCCTTTACAGGAACACCCTCCTCATCTACTTTCTCAAAGCTGTATTTTACTGAACGTTCAAGCCATGTAATGTTTCCATTCTCATCAACTCTGGCTGTGACTTTACCTGTGTCAGTATTAAAACCACCGTCAAATGATTCAACTGTAATCTTTCCGTTCTCATCTTTCTTGAACTTGATTGATATTGGCTGTTCAGATACATAGTATCCATCCGGCGCCTGTATCTCTCTGATCGTATACTCTGTGCCGATCAAAATACCGTCAAACTTGAGAACTCCGTTGCTGTCTGTTGTAGCCTTAGCGACAAACTCTTCCTCACCATTCTCGTTCTCCTTGTAGAGTCCGTATACTGAATTTGGAAGCTTTATGCCATTGTTCTCCTCTGCAACCTTCTCTATCTTGAGATCTGTTCTAGGAAGATCATTTATCAGTGTGTTATCCTGAACGCCATTTAACACTGCATAAGTGTCAATGTTTGCCTCTGTTACCTCTGCTGTGTAGACTGTGTTATCGATAATATAATCTCCGATAGTCTTACTCTCTTTTACAAGATACGTACCAATCTTAAGATCCTTGAATGTCACAACACCATTTACACTTGTTGCTGTCATTACAGGATTCTCACACTCTGTATCTGTACCCTCATAGAGCGCAAACTCTACACCATCAAGCATTTTTACATCATCAGGGTCTTCAGCACATGACTCCTTATAAAGTCCAGCCTTAGTGAACTTGACAGTGCCAAGCTTGTAGGTATCAACGAACTCTACATCGGCTGTATTTCCACCAATAAGTGTTATTCCGGGTGACTCTGTTGCTTCACCGTCTATTCCATCCACAGTATAGCTGACTGTTACCGCTGCTCCATCATATGCATATGATGTTTCCTCAACTGTATATGTACCATCCGGCACATTTACAAGAGTTATCTCATACTTGCCATTTCCAAGCTTTGCCACCTCAGAGTCTGTAAGCTTTATGATCTTACTGTAGCCTGCATTGTTTGTAACATTGAACGTTACATTTGCCGCTGCATCATCTGCTGTAATATCTCCATTTATGGTCTTGGTAAGTTTTATAACATTTGGCTTGTATGTGTTTGTTATGTCATATCCAGTAACAGATGCCTTGTATCCCGAAACAGCATTCTCTGATACAGAATACTTGATCAGGGTTCCATTATCTTTGTACTTTGGTAAATCTGTAAAGCTGTAATTCCAATCAGTATCTGCTGTAACCACGAGGCTCTTTATAACAGTACCATCTGCAAGAAGCTTAACTGTTATTGAATCTGGTCTCTGACCATCGTGATCATCGTCATCAACCCACGTCTTAGTGCCTGATACATTGATCGTCTCAGGTGTGTGCTGATTGTCAACCACATATCCATCAGCTGCATTTCCTGTTATGACTGTTGTGTAACCATCTATAGTTGTAGTCTCCTCAACTGTGTAGTCGATGGTCTGTCCATTTTTCTTCTCGTCAAGAGCATTCCATGTATGTGTCCAGTTATTTGCCTTGCTGAGCGTTACCCCAGAGCCAGCTACAACCTGTCCATCAGCCAGAAGACGAACCATTACGCGAGGTGTTCTCTTGCCGTCCTGGTTATCATTATCACTCCACTTCTTTGTAACTGATACACTTGTCTTTCCCGGTGTGTAACTGTTCGTGATATTATAACCTGTAACCTCACCTGTATATTCTGGTACATCAACCTCAGATACAGAATACTTGATCTGAATTCCACCATCTCTATACTTTGGAAGATTTGTAAAACTATACTCCCAGTTTTCTGCCTCGGTTACCGTCTTTGTAGCATATACGCTGCCATCTGCAAGAAGGTTTACCTTGATATTTCCAGGTCTCTTGCCATCCTGATCGTCCGCATCATCCCATGTCTTGCTGCCGCTCACTGATGTCGTCTCTGGTGTATAGCTGTTCTTTATTGTGAATCCTGTCTCAGCATCGCCTGTGACTGTGGTTGTATATCCATCAATTGCGGTTATCTCTCTTACACTGTAGACGATATTCACACCGCTCTTCTTGACATCAAGTCCTGCCCATGTATATGTCCAGTTGTTGTCAGCACTGAGAGTTGTTTCTGATCCAGCGACAGGAGTTCCATCAGCAAGAAGTTCAACCTTTACTGAACTCTCTCTCTTGCCGTCCTGATTGTCGGCATCATCCCAAGCCTTTGTAACTGATACACTTGTCTTTCCTGGTGTGTAACTGTTCGTGATATCATATCCATTTACAAGTGTCTGATAATCCTCAACAGCATTTTCTGTGATACCGTATGTGATCTCGTTGCCACCTGCGTACTTTGGAAGATCTGTAAAGCTGTACTTCCAGCCGTTCGCAGCTGTAACTTCCTTATCAGCCACCTTCACTCCGTTTGCAAGAAGATTTACTGTGATCTTTCCTGGTCTCTTACCATCCTGATCATTTGCATCATTCCATATCTTCTTACCACTTATTGAAGTGGTCTCTGGTGTGTAACTGTTCTTGATGATATAACCGGTCTTCGCAGATCCTGTGATAACTGTTGCATATCCTTCAACCGATGTAATCTCTTCAACAGTATATTCAATAGGTGATCCATTCTTGTTGATATCAAGATCACTCCATGTATGACTCCAGTTGTTTGCATCACTGAGATCCACCTCAGAATCTGCAACTACGTTTCCGTCGGCAAGAAGTCTTACTTTTATATTTCTAGCTCTCTTGCCATCCTGGTTATCAGCATCATCCCAGGTCTTTGTAACTGATACACTTGTCTTTCCTGGCGTATAACTGTTCGTGATATCATATCCGTTGACAAGTGTCTGATAGTCCTCAACAGTATCCTCTGTGATGGTGTACGTGATTTTATTGCCATTTTTGTACTTTGGAAGATCCGTGAAATTGTACTTCCAACCATCTGCCTCAGTTACTTCCTTCGTAGCATATATGTCTCCATCTGCAAGAAGATTTACCGTAATCTTTCCTGGTCTCTTGCCATCCTGATCGTTTGCATCGTTCCAGGTCTTTGTTCCTTCTATATTGATCGTTTCAGGCGTGTGACTATTGGTAAATGTATATCCGTTTTCTGCGTCTCCTGTCACAGCTGTAGTGTATTCGGAAACAGCATCCTCAGTTACTTCGTATGTTATCTCTGATCCATCTGCATATTTAGGAAGGTCTGTAAAACTAAACTTCCAGTCATTTGCTGCTGTGACTTCAAGACTCTTGATCTTTGTTCCGTTTGCAATCAGGTTGACTGTGATACTTGGAGGTCTGATACCATCCTGATTCTCACCGTCGTCCCAGATCTTAACGCCCTTTACTGATGTCGTCTCTGGTGTGTAGCTGTTCGTAACTGTGTATCCTGTTGTCATATCTCCGGTTATCACTGGAGTATATTCTTCAGTAATATCTGTTTCTTCTACAGTGTAAGCTATCACAGCTCCATCCTTGTTCACATCAAGATCTGTCCATGTATGTGTCCAGTTGTTATCTGCTTTTAATATAGTCTCTGAGCCATCTACTGCTATTCCGTTCGCAAGCAGCTGAACCTTTACACTCGTAGGTCTCTTTCTGTCCTGATTGTTTGCATCATCCCAGCTCTTTGTGACTGATACACTTGTCTTTGCCGGTGTATATGTGTTTGTAATGTTATATCCGTCTATTACAGTAGCATAATCACCGACCGCATCCTCTGTAATGGTATAAACTATCTTGTTGCCACTGCTATACTTTGGAAGATCTTTGAAACTATACTTCCAGTCTTCCTCAGCTGTAACAGTCTTTGTCTTGTATAACTGACCATCCGCAAGAAGATTTACAGTTATGCTCTCAGGTCTCTTTCTATCCTGATTGTTTGCATCATCCCATGTCTTTGTACCAGCTATATTGATGGTCTCTGGTGTGTAGCTGTTGGTTATTACAAATCCTGTCTTGGCATCACCCGTGACCTTCTTCGTATATCCGGTTACTGTGGCTGTCTCATCTACTGTATAACCTATAGCTGTACCGTTCTTATAAACTGCAAGATCTTTCCATGTATACGTCCAGTTGTTGTCCTCTTTAAGAGTTACCTCTGAACCGGCAACCTCTGTGCCATCAGCAAATAATTTGACAGTGATTTCTTTTGCCCTCTTGCCGTCCTGATTTCCAGCGTCATCCCAGATCTTCGTGACATTGACATCTGTAGTCTCTGGAACATGTGTGTTTGTAATATCATAACCATTTGGAGCTGCTGTATATCCCTCCACACTGTCCTCTGTGATGGTATACTTTATCTCCTGACCATTGCTGTACTTTGGAAGACCTGTAAAGCTGTACTTCCAACCTTCTGCCTCTGTAACAGTCTTTGTCTTGTAAGTCTGAGATTTACTGTGATGCTCTTAGGTCTCTTACCATCCTGATCATTTGCATCATTCCAGGTCTTTATTCCATCGATATCTATCGTCTCAGGTGTATGACTATTGGTAACAGTGAAACCTGTCTTGACATCTCCTGTAACTTCAGCCTTATATCCTGGCACATTGCTTGTCTCTTCAACAGTATATGTTATATCCTTACCGCCGGACTTAAGTGGAATATCGTTCCATGTGTTTGTCCAGTTGTTATCGGCATTCAGTGTTACTTCTGAATCTGCAACATCTGATCCATCAGCAAGGAGCTTGACCTTAACACTGGTTTCTCTCTTGCCATCCTGATTATTGTTATCATCCCAAACCTTTGTCACTGAAATGCTTGTCTTACCAGGTGTGTAGCTGTTGGTGATGTTATATCCATCTATCAAAGTTGTATAATCTTTAACAGCATCCTCTGTTATTGTATACATGATCTCTGATCCGTTGTCATACTTAGGAAGATCTGTGAAACTGTACTTCCAGTTATCATTCTTTGAAACCTTCTTTGAAGTAACCTCATTGCCATTTGCAAGAAGTCTTACTGTAATCTCAGAAGCTCTCTTTCCGTCCTGGTTATCTGCATCATTCCATGTCTTTGTTCCGCTGATATCAATTGTCTCAGGTGTATGACTGTTGGTGATGACAAATCCAGTCTTCACGTCGCCGGTTATCTTGGTATCATAACCCGCAACCGCATCCTCTTTAACGGTATAAGCTATCTCATTGCCGTTATCATCGTACTTTGGAAGATCAGCAAAGCTGAAATTCCAGTTACCTGACGCATCAGGGGTAACCGTCTTACTTGCGACCTCAGTCGTTCCATTCATAAGACGGACTTTAATATCCTCAGCTCTCTTGCCATCCTGATTATTATTGTCATCCCAAACCTTGGTTCCACTTGCCGTGATAAATGCCTTGTATTCATTCGCCACAGTCACAAGTGATGATGACGATGATGAAATAACAACATCCGCAGCCGTATTGCCTGTTGATGAACCTACAGTATATGTAACTTTATGTGTATATCCATCAAACGCTGCACTTGTCTCTGTTACAGTGTATTTTCCATATGGAGCATTATTGATAACGTAGCTTCCTAAGTAAAACTGATCATATGTTACGATTGTAGGTCCCTTGTATCCCTCAGGGCCTGATATTGTAAATGTGATCTGCTTCTTCTGTGCATCTGTAAGCTTTGTATCATCGAGGTCTCCGCTGAAGAACTTCGTGATAACAAGGCTTCCAACATTCAGCTTGTTTGTGATCGTTGCAGCGGTAACTACATCGTTCTCATCCTTTGTGAGCTGAACATCGCTTGTATATCCTTCTACGTCATCCTCATCTACAGTGTAGTTGATAAGATTGCCATCGGCATCCTTCTTATCAAGATCTTTAAATGTTCCACTCCAGTTATTTGAATCATTGAGTGTAAGTGTCTTGTCAACGATCTTTGTTATATTGCCCGCCGCATCCTCTGTGGCAAGTGTAACTTTGATGTTCTTTGGTCTTGCTGACAGAATGTTGTCGCTGTCATCCCACTTCTTGGTTACAGGAATATCGATCGTCTCATTTGTCACCTTTGTGTTGGTATTCGTGATGGTGATCGTTCCGGTTGCTGTTCCATTATTACTTATTGTGACCTGGTAATCAGCATTATCGAAATCCTCTTCTGCAAAGTAGTAGAGGTAGTTGCCATTTGCATCAGCTACTTTAAGCTCTATCTCATCGCTTGTCCACTTATTTGCACTATTTAAGGTAATTGTCTTTACAACAGGATCTGTGTTCTTGTCGTAACTTGATGGATTAGTTGATGCATAGATCTTAACTGTTATACTGTCAACCGGAATATCCTTCAGTGTTCCACCTGCGGCATCCTTCCATACCTTTTTAACAGTTATCTTTCTGTTCTCAGGAGTGTTATCTACTGGCAGTGTATAATCCTGTGAACCTTTGCTGTCAAGGACTATGTCTGAGATAGAATCAGTTGTCACCTCAGCAGGTTTCGGTCCTGTCAGGCTGGATGAGATATTGTTCTCATATATGTATATAGGATCTGTGAGCTTCTCATAACCCTCAGGTGCTTCCACCTCTATAAGCTTGTAATAGTAATTATAATACAAACTTGATAATGTAAGTCTTCCCTGTTCGTTAGTTACTCTTTCCTCATCGCTTCCAGGTACCATGAGATTCCAGTTAGTGTCTGCACTGTTGTTTGGATCACCATATCTGTAAAGCTCAAACTTCGCACCAGCAAGCTTGATTCCTGTCATTATAGAGTCAGTTTTTATTATCGAAAGATTAAACTGCTCTGTATCAGTTCCCATTGATGAATCCTGATCATTGATGTTCGTGTCCGTCGATGACGAATCTGCCGAACTTGTAGATCCAAGAATACCAACGCTGTTCTTAACATCCGCTGTAAGCTTACCTGTATATACAAGAGTATATGTATACTTCAGAATAAACTTTGTCTCATCCGGCATGGTGAGTGTCAGTGTAGACATCTTAGCTGTCGTATCATCTGCATATGTATAGCTGTATTTGTCCGCCGGAACTTCAGCGCCTGTATCTGCGTACAGAAGCTTAAACGAACCATCCTTGATAAATACTCTCTTTACTGCATCCGCATTGCTGTAGTCATACTTGTCAACTACAGTTATGGATCCTGTATTGCCAAGAGCCTCACCCTTCTCATTGATATGCACAGTATATTCAATACTGTTGGTGTCATTATCATAGTTTCCTGCAGTTTTGGTAATATTCGGTCCAGTCACAGTAACCTTTGCGCTGTCATCCTTGGTCTTAGTTGAACCGTCGGTTCTGACAACTGTTGCCGAACAATTGTTGGTGAATTCCACGTCACTGCCACCAACAACGGATGATATATCCTTTGTGACCTTGACTGCATAGTAGACAACAACCTTGACATTTCTGGTATAAAACTCAAGTGACTTTATGTCAAAACTAATACTGTTGCTTGCCACATTAAAGTTCTCTATATAATTATATGCACCTGCCTGAGGTCTCGTCTTATTATCTGCATAATAAGAAACAAAATATATTCCAGCATGGCCAATAGTCTCTCCTACACCCTCTGGAAGCATATCACTCTTAAGGTATGTAGTATCGAGCTCAGTTCCTGCAGGAAGTGTATCTGTAAAGGAAAGTCTGTCTCCATCTCCATACGCAAAGTCACCGTTGAGAACTACCTTATATACGAACACATTGTTAGCCTTGTCATATCCTACAATGCTTTCTTTCTCATCAGTACCATTAGTGTAGCTGTACTTCTCTACAACAGACCCCTTCGTTATTCCAGATACAGGATGTGAATCCTGTGATGTCTTGGATGAACCATCAATAGTAAGAGTACCCTTGTTGACTGCCGTATACTTGCTGTCAGACTTTACTGTCGTATTATATGTGATAACATAATCTATCGGGGTCTCCTCCGTGCCTGTTATATCTCTGAGGAATTCTATTGTATATCCTATTATGTAGTTATCAGATGATGCCGGAACATCTGCAACGCTGTCAATAGTTGAAAGCGTTGGTGCCCATACATTTGAGAAGTCAGCGTATGTTACCTTTACCTTGTAGTCAACTCCCTCTGTGAGGCCAGCTATTGTAAGTCCGTTTATCTGATCTGCCGTAAAGTAATGCTTTGGAAGTGCTCCATTATCATACGTTACAGAGTCAGTATATGTATCATTCGCATTGAGCTTGTCAACGCCAGATATTGTAGACTTCCATGCAAGGGTATATGTATCATCGTTCTCCGTCTCTGATACGAATTCCTTCTTTACTGAATCACCGGCCACCTCTACAGTCGCATCGGCGCTGTCCGTAACTCCGTTCTTCTCTATTGTCGCTACATTCTTATAAACATCAGTCAGCTTATCAAGCTTGGATGAATCTGTTGTGTAGGTGAACACGATCTTGGATTTGTTCTCTGTCACATCAACCCTTGAAGTTCCATCCGTCAAATAAAGTTTACCATTCTCTTCCACAAAGCTTGCAGGAAGATTGATAGTGGTTGAAACATCTGTGTCATTTATAGATACGCTGCACGTCTTTTCGTCTGTGAGCTCTGTCCCATTCTTTGTGAGTATATCCGATACTGACATTCCTGTCAGATTCTTCTTCTTATCCGCATTCACGGTTACTGTCCATGTTATGGTTGACTTGTCACATGACAGTGAACCGGTCTTACTTATGGATGCTGTAGACTTGCCGGCATTGTACCATGTACTGCTGTCGTTATCAGTATGCTCGTCATGTGAATCATCTGACACGTCTACACAATTCTTATTGTGTACATTTATGCTTCCGATGTCATCGGCAATATCTGAGACAATAACCTCGTATGTGATCTCATACTGTGAATTAGCGTCAAGCTTCGGAAGCTTTCCATTTATAACTGTTTCACCATTTCCTATGGTTCCTGTTGCAGGAGTCACATATCCATTTGCTGTGACATCCGTGTACTGTCCGTTGCTGTCCTTGAGCTTGCATGTAACATTCTGTACTGTTCTCTTGGCATCAGATCCAAGTTTTGAGTCAAGTTCATTTGCAAGAATATCATCAAGTGTAATATCACCATCGCTTCCATACTCAGAACTTACTATAACCTTGTATTTGTAAACTATCTTGTGATCGTCAGGATCAATGCTCACACCATCTGAGGATTTTGTAACCTTGAGATCTGTGGCACCATCCTTCACATATTTGTAGCCCTTGTTGGTCTGATCCTTATCATCAACCTTTGAATTCTTAGCCTCTGCAATATTGCTCTGGTTCAGATTGATCACGTCCTGAGAAAGATCATCGACTTTACTCTTTACTGTATAGGTTATCTTATATGACTCCTTTGCTCCGAGTGCAGGAAGAGTTCCTTCTATACTAGAGGTACTACTGTTATATGTGAGTGATGAGCTGCAGTCTGTGTTGTCAGACTTGATCACCTTTATATCTGTAACTTCAGGTATGACACCTGCTATGTCGTTGGCTATAACATCACTAAAGTTCAGATCCTCACTGGCACTTCCATGATTGGATGAAACTTCTACGGTATAGTCAAAGTATACATATCCATCCTTAGGATCTGTAACTCTACCCTCGGATGCGGTCTTCTTCACATCCACATCAGGCTTGAAATCCACATCCACAGTCACAATCACAGTGCTTGTGAATTTGTTCTCGACCTGGTTTTTCTCATTGTACTTTGTGAGATCCATATCGATCCACGCCTTGAAGAAAGCCTTGAGCTGGGCTCCCCCCTCGAGTGCTGTATGATCGATCGTCGCAGTAAGGACTCCGTTCACAACTGAATACGAACCGATCCTGTTACCACTTCCATCAGTTATATTCTCATTCAGAATATCGGAATTAAACTTTATGGTATCCGGCATCGTATAAGTAAATGTTGCATCTTCACCAGACTCCACTATGCTATTAACAACATTTTCCGGAAACACTATATCCATAGACATCTGGATATCTACA
>ERZ780034.441-NODE-441-length-16097-cov-4.7534_pt1 | contig 16097 bp, 10 predicted proteins | sample MGYA00511855_ERZ780034 | MGnify/ENA primary metagenome ERZ780034 (study PRJEB29588, sample SAMEA2148024) | human gut metagenome | biome: human gut; feature: human-associated habitat; material: faeces | place: Denmark | collected 2008/2010 ...
AAAACCACAGCCGCCCCGTCCTATCTCTACCCGCCCTCGACCGGCGTGGACGGCAACGTGCCCAACATGAACTTCAGCAAACTGAAAGCCTGGGGTTGGGACTTGACATTGACCCACCGCAACACCATCGGCAAAGTGAAGTACAACGTAGATCTGACACTGGCCAAGAGTCAGGACAAATATCTGGATTTCGGCGATGAGTCGAGCGTTACTCCTAACCTGCGCCGTGTGGGACGCAGCAGCATGGTATGGTCGATGTATGAAGCCGAAGGCCTGTTCCAGTCGCAAGAAGAGATTGACAACTGGCCGCTCGATCAGGACGGACAAGGCAACGCCACATTGGCTCCCGGCGACATCAAGTACAAAGACCAGGACGGCAACCACGTACTCGACACCAAAGACTTGGTTTACGTGAAAAATTCTTCCAACCCGGACTTTAATTTCAGTCTGCGCCTCGGTGCAAGTTACAAAGGATTTTTCGTCAACGTCATGTTCCAAGGCGCCACAGGTTACCAACAGAACATCAAGGAACTTTACACCACGAACAGCGGAAGCTTACAGCGGTTCCAGAAATACCATCTGACGGATACCTGGACACCGGACAATCCCGGTGCCTCACTGCCGCGCATCAAATTTGCCACGGCTAATGACAACAACCGTAAAGAGTCAACTTTCTGGGTAAGAGACTGCGACTTCCTGCGCCTGAAATCCCTGTCATTGGGCTACGCCCTGCAACCGGCTGTGCTGAAGAAACTCAAGTTGACGTCGGCCAGCATTGCCTTGCAAGGCAGTAACCTGGTCACTTGGTCTTCACTCAGCGACTTGGGGATGGACCCGGAATCGTTGCGCGGCTATCCTATCCAACGTTCTTACGGAATCACCTTGAATTTAGGTTTCTAAGTCTAACTTCTTAAAACGAATCGTTATGGATTTGCATAAATCGCTTACACTCGGCATAGCCAAGCAAGCTTGCCTCTGTTCTCGCTTAATCGCGATTTTCAAAAAATATATCCTCTGCGGATTGTTTGCCGCCGGACTCACCGCTTTCACGGGCTGCGACGACCTGTTCCGCGACACACCCGTAGACAAGATGTCGGAAAAAGACATCTGGAAGAACCCCATGCTTTTGGACGAGTATGTCTTGCCATGGTATCGGAACATGAACTCCGGCTTCTCTACTTACGTTCCCACGACCATCGCTTTGGTCAAAAGCGCTTCGCGTTACTACATGCCCTGGTTCGGCGATCAGATAGTGCCCTCCAAGAACGACTATTACAATGCCGGTTACGGTGATTTACTGAAAAGCAACACCAAAGAAATCACCAACTGGGCACAAGTACAATGGTCGAACTACTATACACAGATACAGTCCGTAAACCGCTTGTTTGTCAACCAAGGCGAGATTGCCGAAGGTAGCCAAAAACAGCGTATATTGGGCGAGGCACATTTCTTCCGCGCCTACTATTATTATATGCTCTGGAGGCAGTTCGGTGGAGTAATGCTCATCCAAGAGCCTCTCGACCCGTTGAATGACAGTCGGAAATATCCGCGGGCCTCATACGAAGAAATGGTACGGGCCATCGTGGACGACGCCCGGGCTGCCGCCACCGTCCTCCCTTTGGAATATGATGCTACGGACGAGGGGCGCATCACCCAAGGAGCAGCTCTCATGCTGGTGGCTAAAACATTCCAATGGGCTTCGAGCGACGTATTTCAGAATCAGGAAAAAACGTATCTGGGCTTCAGCGACGACCGTTCTCACGACATGCTCGACTCGGCACGGGTAGCCTACGAAACCCTCATGGGCTTGCAGTACTATGACTTGATACAGATAGCCGGAACGGATGAGGAAAGTATCAAACAAGAATACCGAAACATATTCCTCACCAAGAACAGCAAGGAATCCATTCTTGAAGTACAGCACTCTGACGACGGCAATTACGACACGGGCTTCGGCCATAAACTGGATCGTGACGCCGCCGCTCCCCACTTTACGGGCACGACGGCCGCTTATACGCCCACGCAGAACCATGTGGATGAATATGGCATGCGCGCCGGCCTCACTTACGATGCACAGCACCCTTATGTGGGACGCGACTACCGCTTCTACGCCAATATCCTGTATGACGGCTCCACCTATAACGGGCATGTCATGGACATACACTACACACGCGAAGGCAACAACGAAATCCCGGGAGAGGACCTGACGGCCTACGGCACGTCCACCACAGCAGCCGTGACCCGCACGGGCTACTATATGGGCAAGTTCGTCAACGAAAAACAACAGATCAACAACGACGAAGCCTATGCCAGCAGCCAGAATTACATCATCTGGCGTTATGCGGAAGTATTGCTGGATTATGCAGAAGTAATGTTCCGGTTGGGCAACACAGAAGCGGCACGTACCCAAGTGAACGCCATCCGCCGCCGTGCGCACATGGACGAGTTGCCCTCGCTCACATGGGAGCAACTGGTGAATGAACGCCGCGTGGAACTGGCTTTTGAAGAAACATCTTATTGGGACATTTTCCGTTGGGGCATAGCTGAGGAAAAGCTGAACGGTTCCAGTAACCCCATCAAGGCTATGAAAATCGTACACCAAATGAACGGCGACATTACCCATACCGTCAGCAATATGGACCGTTTCCCTACCCGTGTAAGGGTCTTCCAAAAAATGCAGTATTACCTTCCCATACCTTGGGATGAAATACGTTACCACGAAATAGAGCAGAACCCAGAATGGGTGGAAGTTTAATGAGTTATTGTTTAATTTAAAAGAAAGAAAATGAAAAAGTTCAGTACATTGTTTTTAGGTTTGGCCTGCGCCATAGGCATGCAGGCCCAAGAGTACAACTTGTTTGCCGATGTGGATGCCGATGGATGGCTCTGGTTCGACTCACAAGAGAAAATCGACAAATATGTGGGAATCTGTGACGAAAACAACTACAAAGTAGACCCGAACGGGAAAGTCATACAATTAGTCTATGCCGACATCAACCCCACTTACCCGTCTGCCACGGCAGACCCTTACTACATAGGAGTGGGAGCAGACGGTGAAGATTATGGCACAGAAGGCTATAAAACAGGAGCACTCGTCATTCCGGGAAGCAGTGGCATCATGACCACAAACGGTGGAGGTTTCGTGGTTTGCATGCCCTCTTGTTCATCTTACAGCATCTGCCTTTCCAGTTTGTACTCCGTCAGGTGCCGTATGTTGGGGAGCAGGGACGTGAACGCAAGTTTCACAGACATCAATACTAGTAGTTCTAATTTCATGGACGGGTATTACACGAACTTTGCTGCCTACAGTTTATTCAATGATCTGTGCGACCCGGGTATTTACACCTGGACTGGCATAGAAAACTTGAACAGCGGTTACGACAACCCGGATGTATTCAAAGGAAATGCCCCTGTCTACGCCTATTTCCAAAACAACCGCAACCAGGAAGTTTACATCCACGGCATTCGCGTGACCACTCCGACCAACAGCACGGTGAACATCAAGGAAACCGTAGCCCCGAAGTCCCGCATCTTCTTCGAGGGCAACCGCGTGGTGCTGAACGAAGCTACCGACATCAAGGTATATAATGCCAACGGACTGCTGATGAACGCCGCCCATACCGACCGTATGGACCTGTCGAACATGCCTAAAGGCATCTATATCGTGAAAGCCGGCGACGCCATTCGCAAATTAGCCATACAATAAGCCGTAAACTTTCCGGATTATTAACACAAAACAATCTCAGCCAAACGAAAAATCATTTGGCTGAGATTGTTTTTTTATTCTGCTGCAAACGATTTTTCGTTTGGCGCAGAATGATTTCAGCTTTTCAGTAAAGCGTCTCCTTTTGCCTTACTAATCTGAAAAACAATCATTTGCAGACCATTTCCCAAACAAAGGACTTCCAGCTTCTTTTCTTACAAGATTGCATCCGCAAGAGAAATCAATCTCTCACCACATGGATAGAGACTTTGATATAAGGAGTATCTTTCTGTCCGCCCAAACCGGCATAGACATTCTTCCTTACGCTATAACCTTCGGGTGCGGTAACCGTACACTTCTCGGTAATGTCCGTTCCGTCACCGTCTCCGCTAACCCATGCTTTCCGCTCTGCGTCGGTAAAGGCGTTCCAAGATTCCTCTTCTACCCAAATCCACAACTCGTAAGTGTACTCGTCGCCGGAAGGCAGGTTTTCTATTCCGGAAAGGGTAACCTTCAGGTTGCTCTCCGACACTTTCACGCCGTGCAATGTCGTTGCATTACCTTCGAGAATAATGTCTTCTTCATATTTGCCATTGACGCGGATGGCAAAGTCGTCGGCTTCCGCAAACCATTCCCTTTCGATGTCGGTCGGAATCTGAAGCTCGATGTCGGCAGAAGTGCCCGGTTCCGGATCAGGTTCTGGCTCGGGTTCCGGTTCTGGCTCCGGATCGGGTTCCGGATCAACCGGAGCCTCACCTCCGTCGGTAGTGAAGCCTGGGTTGCAACCACCCTCAACATAGTCGTTCGGGGGAGCCCCGTTACCAATGTGGTTCCAATCTTTATTTCCGCCTCTTCTTTGCCAAAGCCATTCCATACATAGAACTTTTCATAATTGAAATAGAAATTAGGTCCTACGACGTTTTTCAGGCTATAAGTACCCTTCAACTCGCATTCGTTACATGCAATCATGGCCTTCCCCCAACCCATTACCTTGAAGCGTAAGGCAGATTTCAGAGAATACTCATAACACAAATCGCCTAAATCGGCCAATCCGCCTTCACGTAAAATGACGGTAGCACCAGAGATTTCCGTTTTGGACGACTTGATGTACTCTGCCGTAAGCTCGCAAAAGTCCTCCAACTCCAATTTCTCAGTAACTTGCAACTTACAGCCGACATGAACATTCGTTTTCTCCTCCAAATCCAGGTTGCGGGCATACAATGTACCTTCAACACAAACCGTGGACATATCTCCGAACTCTGATTCCTCCTTGCCACTCGTCACATTCAAGTCACCCACTACATGAAGTTTAGAAGATCCGTCTGTATCAAGTTCGTCGCACACGAAATCGCCTCCCACATACACATCTCCATTCAACTCCACTTTGCCCTTTACGCTAAGGTCTGAGACGGTTTTCAAAGTAGCTCCTTTCTTAACGGCAAATTCATCTCCTTTGTTTTTGACGCTGAACTCACCGTAATTGAGTACGGTTATCTCCTCAAGAACATTACTTTCAAAAATGACTGTTCCACCGTCCTTAACGATGATACGTCCACCCTTTCCTGTGTATTTCTTCACATACAACGTTCCGTCTACGAAGATATCTTTTCTTATCATCCCGCCGTCAATGGTATACACCCCTTCCTTTGGAACATAAGAAGGAACATCCCAACCGTTAAATTGTTTGTCGGACAATGTGGCGACCTCATCCGGAATGGACGGAACCTCTTCCAATTCCAAGTTGCAAGCCTCATTCACATTTTCCCTCAATTCCATGCTCCCCTCCATCGCACGGGTCTGCACCCCGTCCGCATCCCCGATGGTCAAAGCGGTATTGTTGCTGAACAATATCGTCTGCCCGGAGGGCACGGCAGGAATGGTCCCGCTGCCAATGGTCTCCAACTCCTCATTGGCACATCCGGCCAACGCCAGAGCCAAAGCCGGAATTAAAAAACTCTTTATTTTCATTCTCATAAAACATTTACATTAAAAAATTAAACAAATAAAATTATATCACTATCTCGAAGGCCTCATGCCGCAGTCACCAATTATTCTTCTCCACGCCACGGATAACGAGGACTTTCACGGCTATCCCGACTTACGTCGTCTACATAGTATCCCTTTTCCGATTCATCACCGTCTACCAACCCTCTCACCAATGCACTTCTCTCTACTTCTTCCTTATAAAGCTCTTCATAATCGCGTGTATAATCGGCATGCGGCACCACGTTCACATCAAACACGAGCTTTACCATGCCATTCGGATGTATATTACCATATATCCGTATGACGTGTTGTACGTAACCGATATTCTTCGCACTCTCATACCTGAATCTCAGACGGGCTTTTCTCTCTGGCAAAACCATACGTTCGCCTTGCTTTAAAAGCGGAACGATACACCCGCAAGAAGACTGTATGTCGCGTATGATAAGAGGCTGGTCGCCCGTATTCTCTATTTCGTATGACAAGTTAAGCACCTGTCCCGCAATCAACGGATAATAATGACGTACGGAATCCGCCACAGATACCGTCGTCAGACCTATATTCTTCTTGCAGGCCGGTAATCCCAAGCAACAGAGAAGGACACACACTACATATATAATATTCACCTTCCTCATACCCATTCAATACACTTTTATTTCATCACACGCCACAGACGCACGAGCCGCGGCGACTTGCATAAAACGAAGTTCCACAGGAATATCCGGATTTACCGTTTCGAGTTTACAGCTCACTCTTTGCTTGCTGAACACCTCTTTCTCTCCGACCGGAGGAAGGCCGAACGACGCCATTTTCCCCTCTCCCTGCCACACTTCTACAGAAGCAGGCAAAAAGATGTGCCAAGCCGGAGCATACAGAAGCGAAAGCTCCAGAACAGCTCCGTCGGAAATCTTTCCGGGCGGTACTTGCAGGACGAACCGGCGGGACGAAGCGATGAACCATCCCGTATGATAGTCGGAAGGCAAAGCATAAAGCCCGTCGGTAAGCACGGGAAGAGAGGCTGCGTTTTCATCTTCCGCAGGCTGGCATGAAAGCCGTATTCCTTTCAAGGGATTTTGAGATTCACGGTTTTCGGTTTTCAAAATATTCCATTCCTCTAAATAACTTTGTACGCTTCCAAATGCCTCACGATAATTTTTCATGCCGGAAAAAGCCGTATATCCATAAAGAGACTCCAAATACAGGTCGGCCTTGCGCTCATCATAAGCTCCGGCAGGCATACGCAACAGTTCGAGGCGGGTGAATTGCAGGGCAGTCAACAACTCATTCAACCTACGGCGTTCCATACCATCCGTTCGCTTGGCACAGCCGTCCAGCCTGTCGCAAAATGCACCGAACTCTACCGGGTCAAGCCAGGCTGAGACCGCATCGGCAATTCCTCCATAAAAAGGTAACAAAGCCTCACGTTCTTTCACGATACGCTCCCACGAAAGGTAAGCCGGAAGCAAAATGTCAGACGCATGCGGATAGAAACGTTTCAGATAGCGTTCCGTATACGACTCCAAAGGCAGGTCGGGATTGATCAACATACAAGCCAATGCAGCCGTCTGCAAATCATCGAAAGAGGCATAGTCGTAGCCGCTGCCGTTATAAAACAATCCCTTTACGCCAAGGCTGTAAAAGTAACGCAAACGCTCACTCAAAACTCCTAAACAGGGATACGGCGTGAAATAGTCATCGAAATTGCGCATGTAATCCCACACATATATCCTCGAAACGACCTTACGCCACTCTTTTACTTTTCGGGAAAAATTCTCTGCCGGTCGCTTTCCGGCAAAGTCCGGCTGCAAGGGCAAATCCATGGCGCTGATGATTACTCCGGCATTCTGAGGCAACGGTTCGGCCGGCGGTACTTCGGTCGTCCTGTAAGACGAAGTAAAAAACAAATGATGGGGGAAACGTGCAGCCAAACGACGGATGAAACGGCTCACGGACGGAGTAGCCACTTTCCGCGTATTGCCCGCCGCCGTACAAGCCTTGCAGGCACAAACCGCACCGTTGTCGTTAGGCATAATGGCAAAACGTACTCCGCCGGTCTCCCCGTAATTATCCGTAACATAAGCCTCTACGGCCTTGAAAAGCAGCTCCGAAGAAAAACAGAACTGGTTCTCGTCACGTTGCCCGTCTACCCAAGCCAAAGCCTCTTCAGGCACTCCGCCTGGAAAGACACGCCGAAGGTTATGCCCCCAAAGTCCCCAGTCGTAGTCCACATGATGGGAAGCCGTGACCGGCATCAGTTCGGGGTCTGCGTTGGAAGGAGAATATATTCCCCGGTATTCAAAAGCAAAATCGCCTTCGGCATGCGCTATGTCTATCATGGCCGGAGGTAAGTCCGAGGCTTCTATGCGCGGGTCTTCTCCAGAGGCCAGAAACTGGTATATCAGCCATAACATCTTATCTTCGTCGCAAGCGGTCAGACGTAATACATCGCCGTCAAGAACTGTCGAATAATCATGTTTCCCCTTCGCATCGACATGCACTACGATTTGCAGGAACGTACCTTGTGCAGGTTTTTGTCGCAAAGCCACACTACGGCTCCCCGTACGGCGATCGAGATGATTGAACAGATAATCCGCCCATTTCCGATCCGCTTCCACCCTTTCGTCGGCAGCTTTAACCCAATAATGGTCATAAGACGAAACACGGCGTGCCCCCGCCCGGGAACAGGCACAACACAGCGACAGTATCAGTCCGAAGAAGAATACTGCTTTTAGCTTAGAAGTGTATGAACAGTTGCAGATATACATTATATAAGTTTTTATACCGTGTGTCTATATTCTCCACATATTTCGTCCGAGTCCCCGTACGGTTGTTGAGCTGAGTATAGAACGTGTGCCACGTCCCCATGACTCCTCCGGACAAATGGCTGTTGAACATGTAAGTCCCGCCCAGTCCTACCATGGTATTCAACCGGTCGAACGAGCTGGGCATGGCGTAATCTATCATATCGGCTTCGGGTGCCGTACCGACTGCTCCCATCACGGTGATATTCGTACGCCCGTCCTCCAACGGATAATATTTGAGCCGGGCGGAAGCATTTACATAAAAACGTGAAGAGAGCAAATAGGCATCGGCTTTCCCGCCTACCAGAACCTGGTTCCATACCTTAGACAATCCCAGACCGGCACTGAACAAATTGTGATTGCTCCTATCCCAACCGTTGAATACCCATCCGCCTTCTCCATAGCTGTCGTCCCAGCGGAACGTTTTGGAATAAGTACTGATACGCCTATACATGGCATGGATATCCAACGACAATCCGTTATCCGCTTCGTAAGCGGCCTGCAGACCCACCGTAATCTTCGGAAAATACTTGTTGGCCCAAGCTGCGGTCAGCGTTCCCGCCCATTTCCGCGAGAAACGGTGCTCCCAACCGCCTTGCAGTTGCAGACCTACGCCGCCGGACACCTGGTCCTCCGGGTCCCCGCCGCTCGTACTGCCATCCCGTCCGGCATAATTAATCCGCCCGGTGAACAGGTTGTAGGCATTCTTACGGATATACGAAGCCGAAGCCACGGAAGTAATCACATCCTCTTCCCCATAACGTCCTTGAAGGTATTCCAAGCTTATCTCGTTCCGGTAAGACCGACTGAGCAGCCCGTCGATATGCCGCTTGAAACTCTCGGCTTCTTCAATGCCCGGCTTATATTTCCGCTGATAAAAATAAGCGGAGTCATAACGGTGCATCGCTTCGTAAGCCGTCCCCTTGGCCAACAAGAGCGATTCGTTGTTTTCGTCGAACAACAGAGCCGTATCCGCAACGGCTATGGCAGAATCCGGTTCGTGCTCTTTAATCAACTGAAGCGCCATAAGCTCGCTATTTTCGGCAAAAGCCCCTACAAGACCGTCATTGTCGGGATAATCATCAAGCTGCGGCCGAAGCAAATCCACTGCCCGCCGGTAATCTTCCGTACGGCTATAAGAAGCGGCTTGTTTTACAATAAAATCAATGTCCTCCGGATATATGGAACGAGCCTGAGACACATACGCATCATAATCCTCATGACGGTCGAGACGGTCGGACATTCCGATGGCATATTGCAAACCCTCGTATGAAGAGGGATTGACTTCGAGCAGGTGGACACTCTCTCCGAAAGCCCTGCCGCTGGCTCCCCGTTCGATAAGTTCTTTTATATAAGGAATGGCTATTTCCTCGTATGCGGCGGCATACATCGGATATAACTCGGTCTGCACCGTATCGCTCATGGCAAGGTTCAAAACATCAAGTGCCTCAGATGTCTGTCCTCTGCGGCTGAACACATCAGCTTTCTTCACGAAGTATCCTCCGTAATCAGGATACTCTTCGTGAATGGAATCAAGAACCGCCAGTGCATCGTCGTAGCGCCGCAATTCGTAATAACAAGCATAAGTCTTGTCCAAAGCCGCCAGTTTCGTTTCATCATCATAACCTCCGCGAACCGCTCCTTTCAAATACGGTAAAGCCTCGGCATAGAATCCGTCGGAAACCAGTTCCGATGCCTGTTGCAACTGATTGCGTGCAAATTCATCCGCAAGGTCGGCGTCTTCGGGATTCATCTTTACCAGATTCGACAACAAAGTATAAGCCTTAGCCGTATTACCCATCCGCTTGTACACCAGATACTCTTTATACAGCAAAGATGTCTGCTCCCCCCTGCGTCGTTTGGCCTCGGCCAAATAGTAAAGGGCATCATCATTGTAACCGCGCGTAACGGCAGTGTTGAGCATGTAATCCAAAGCTTCATCGCTTTTGGACGTTTCATAAACCTTACCGTAAAGCACGTACGGATCGTTCATCCGTGCCGCATTGGCCGCCTCCGCAAGCAACAGATTATAGAAACGCACCAGATGACCGTCACGGTTGGTTCTCATCCTCGACTTGACAAAGGCCATGGCTTCCTGATAACGGGCTTCTTCGGCCAGGATAGAGGCCTTTTTAATGATAAGTGCCGAACTTCTCGGTATGCGGGACACACCGACACCGGCCGTCTGAATGGCTTCTTCCGTATTGCCCTGCTGCAACAGCAGGTTCACCAGATCCAGATAATACCCTTCGTTCTGTGGCGAGACTTCCACCAAGTCCCGGAGCAAAGCGACGGCCTTCTCTTTGTCGCCGCTTTTACGTCTTTCCTGAAAACTTTCCTCCAGACGGTAAACATAATCCCGTTGCACGGTGGAATCATTAGGATAGATTTGCCTCAGCCTCCTGAGCAGGCGGTCGGCTTCTTCTACATTGCCCTGTTTCCGATAAAGTTCTATCTTCTTCCGCCAAAGTCCTTGCCAGTAAGGGTTAATCTCCAGAAGCTCATTGACATAACAAATGGCACTGGAATAGTTTCGGGTTTCATCCTCCACCTTAATAAGCAACTGTTTGGCTTCCACATTCTCCGGGTTGTCCCGCACCGCCCGTACAAGGAAGTAACGGGCGGTATCATAATCCTTCTTCCTATAATGGTAACGACCGCAAAGTTCATTCAAGCCATTGACATCCGGATAGATGCTCAAACCTTCATCCAACAGTTGTTTGCCGGCCTCCCACTGCTCTCGTCCGAACATCGAACGCACGTTCGATTCGTAATAATCAGGCGTATGTACATCATCTTTTTCAATAATGTTAAACGCATATACCCCCACAATACTGACAAAACAAATCAAACCGATCAACAAACAACCGAACTTCCTCATGACTCACCTCCTTTCTCCCTTTCTCCGGACTTCTCTTTTTTCTTACTCCCGGCAAAACCCTTACGGCTCATTTCACCCCATACGGCTTTCTTATTGAGCAGGAAATTACAATACCCCTTAATGGAAAAAACCACAATGAGAGGGTGATAAAGAAAAGGTTCCAAAATAGCCGCTCCTATAATCCAAAGGTAGGACTTGACTTTACGGAACGACCCCCCAAGCGAATAATCGTAGAACAGAACGACCAACGAAAGACTTATACAGAAAGCGTAAAGTCCGAAAAATATGACGACAGCCGTCTTCCAGTTTACGACACCAGTAAGAGCCTGATACAGGAAGGTGAGAAGACCGAAGAATTCAATAACCGGAGCAAGACATTCGAAAATAAGCACATAAGGCAAAGTCACCATCCCCAATTGCCTGTATTTCCAATTAAAAAGGAACCGACGATGACGCACAAAAGTCTGTATCAACCCATGCCCCCAACGTACCCTTTGACGGTAGAGCACTTTCAATGTGGGAGGAACTTCCGTCCAACAACAGTTAGCCGGAATCTGTACGACACGGTATTTTCGTCCGAAATCGCAGCAATAACCGACCATACGTATCAACATGTCCATGTCTTCGGCAAAAGAGTCTCCACTATATCCCCCCGCAGCCATCACCACATTCTTGTCGAACATACCGTAACCTCCCGAAACGTTAGGCATGGCATTGATAGTAGACCACCCCATCTTTCCGATAAAAAACGAACGCATGTATTCCAGGGTCTGAAACAACGGACACGGAGTATGCGGTGGTCTGAGTTCCACCATCTGCCCCTTTTCTATCCGACAGCCGTTCGAAGCTGCCATGACTCCACTGACGGCTATCACGTCCTCAGATTCCAAAAACGGCATGATACAACGCGAAATAGCGTCTTTGGAAAGAATGCAATCCACATCGGTATTGATGAAATACGGGTAGGAGGAAGCATTAAGCCCGGCATTGACGGCATCGGCTTTCGTTCCTCCGTTTTCCTTATCCACCACAATCAGCCGTTTATATTCGGTCCGGGTTGACTTGAACAACCGACGATAAGGTTTCGTATGTATATATTCCACGTAGGCAAACGGCACCTCTACTAACGAGAAATGTTCGATGAGCAGTTCCAATGTCTTATCACGACTACCGTCGTTGACAATCACCACTTCAAATATCGGATATTCTTGTGCCAGCAGCGAATTCACATTGTTAACGATGGTCTTTTCTTCATTATAAGCCGGAGCGATAATAGACACTCCCGGAGTATAAGGACTGTTGTCCATGATATATTTGGGATACACCGAAAGATGGGAATGTTTGCTACGGAGTATGCCTAATTCTGCAAGCCACATCAGAATCACGTATGAAACCATGAGTCCCAAGCTATAAAAGAAGACCACATAGCCGTAAAAATAGAAAATGATATCTTTCATAGGCTCTCATTGTTAATTATGGGGTTCTCTACATGCTCGAACAATATCTGGTTCTCACTACTTGCCTTGACTTTAAGTCGGAGAAAAACATTACGCCCCTCGTCGTTGTACAGCCACAAACAACGCAAGGCCGTACGTTTGGTGTAATTAGACACGGAGTTTTCATATACGTCGGCGAAAAAATGTACACGGATACCCGAACCTATGGCCAACAAAGCATTGAGTATAGACCGACGCAAAATCTCGGTCTGTTTATAGAAAAGCCCCAACATGACTTCTTCCGCCTCATCAAACCGACGGATTCCCATACAAGCGAATGCAGCATTTCTACAAAGAAAATTGGGAGAATCAAAATAAGAGAAAAGGTATTTCACCTCTTGGTCCGTCCCCCAATAGGCAATCTCGTGCATGAAAAAGACAACTTTACTGGTTGCCTCCGTTTTCTGCAATAAAGGAACAAACAAAGGAACCGGCCTACCACCTTCACGTATCTTTCTAAATATCTCATGAAGTTCCATCTTATCCCAAATAGAGAAGGCTGTATTCTGAATACTACTCTCCTCCAGAAACATATAAGGTTCCTCTTTGTTCGTGCACATATAATACAAACGGGTTGCCTTACGTAACCGTATATCTTTATCGTTCACCAAACTCGCCACAATACTATCCGGCAACTGCATGTTGGTCAATCTCACGGCTTGCATCAAAGCCACTTTATCTTTACGTTTACCTAATATGAGTTGTCTTTCCACGTAATCCGTAAAGCCGATAAGTTTCATGACACGTTGTATGTTCGTCAAGTTCGGATTTTGCACATTCGTATAAAGACTCAATTCCACCAGCACTTCCGACCACAGACGCATCTCCCACGTCTTCCATTTACGTGGTTTATATTCCATACGTCGGCTAATCTCCTCAGTAGAAAGGTTCTCCACCTCTTCATGGACGATGGCTTTCAACTTATCAAAATATCTGTCTTTAATCCAAGCTTTCCTCTTTGCATTGCGGCGCCGAAGATAGACATGAACTCCCATAATGCAAAAAATGACGGCAAATCCCAAACAACTTACAAGAATCACTCCGTATGCCACTCTCACCACCCACGGATAATCTACAAAAAGATGTCTATACAGATAATAATAATATCTCAATATATTCCATCCCCAAAGTTGATAGACATCATCCGTCCCCGAATATCCTGTATGACTGGCCTGCAGAACTCCTATATTTGATTCTGCCAGGCAAAAGACGGTATATACCATCTGTAAAAACATTCCTACAAGAATTCGTTTCATACTTTTCTTATATTACAGCTCTCACAAAAGGTACACAAAAGACTATCTACTCCCCCTCATTACCAACTTTCACCCAATATTATAGACATTCCATAATGCACATCTCTTACTAAGAGATAAACAATAAATGTTAAGACATTGATAAACAGATTATTGCCTACCCTTCGAAGACTCGTTTGTAAAACACATCATTAAAAAAGTTATGAAATATCGCTGATTTTTCTTAGAAATATTATATTATAAATAGCTTATTTCCAGATTATTTTATTATCTTTGCCGCCAACAAGATCGCTCTCTTAGTAAGAGAAAAGACAAAAGACGGCACAACAGAAAGTAGAGCTTTTTACAACACAAAAAACACTCTACCTACAAATAAAAGACAGATTTTCTATCGAATAAAAACCTTAATGCTCTACACTACTCATAAATTTTGTAACGGTTGGCAAGCATCTTCTTGTATTGAATCACGCAAAATAAGAAGTGATTCGGGTCCCATATTGAACAAAAGATCGACGACACTCAAATTGGGCAAGAAACCATGTTTTTCCCGAAAGACTTGATAATATCCACGAGGAATAAAAGTAACATCAGCCTCAACTGATATTTTAGGACTTATCAAATTACGGAAATCGGCAACACAAACATCCGACCTGCCTCCAAAATCCATAAAGCCATAAGAAGCCGTCTGCGCAACTTTGGGGTGCAAGTCTATAAGTTCGCACACCTTGGCACGTATCGCTTCGTTAAAATCAAAAAGAAAGTCCCACTTCTGCGTATAAAACGGTAGGAAGTCATCGGCATAATACTCAAAGAAAGGACTGTTGCGATAAGCCGTCTCCAAAGCATTCCAATGCAGGTGGCGCCAATTCCCATGGTCTGAGATACGGATATCCTTCATGGGACACTTATCTGAGGCAGGCTTCACCACAGGAATGGTCAACGCCTGCACGCCGGAGGGCGAAGCAATGAGGCAACGGTTACGGTAAGTTTGTTTCACATAATGCTCGTATGCCTCGACGTACGCTTCAGCATAAGCATAAAGTTTGGTGTAATATTGTACCGGTGCCAGATAAGCGGAAGAAAGCAAACAAATACGACTCATCATCAAGGATTTTGGTTTTGAACGGACACGGTTATGCCTACGGAGCGGCCGGACGGACTTTGTCCTCCTCTCGGTTTGTACGTGTTTTCGCGCCCGACCTTCATCATCGTACGATGGGCACGAAGCCGGGCATACCATGGTGCTTCAGTATCCCAAGAATAAAGAATACGGCTCAAACGGCCGATAATATAAGTGTCGGGCACAAACCCGAAAGTACGTGAATCGGCGTGGTTACGCTCATTAGCCGACGACATCCAATAATAGTCGTGGCTGAAACGGAAACTCGACACGAAATGCCCTGACACACAAAGCGAATCGGCAATGACTGCGGCACGCACTCCTTCGTGAAGATTGATCATACGGCAATACCATTGCATATTATCGGGAGTAAGTGTCACGTAAGCGTTCCGGCGGGGAAGTTCCACCACCCTGCAAGGACGATGGTCACAAGGACGGTTTCGATACACTTTCCCCAACGAATCTATCCACAGGCTATCTCCCGGAACAGCATAACAGAATCCCACAAAGACATCTCGCTCGTCTATGTATCGCTTGTCCTGCCCGCCGGCAGAAGGGTCATTAAAAGCTACCCATTCGCCCCGCGGCACAGGACTTGTGCCCCAACGCATATAGCCCCACCAACGCATGGGCGAAAGACGCAGCCCGTATGCCGTACGGTCTACCGCCACACGGTCACCCGCCATAAAAACAGGCCGTTCGCCATCTTCGGGTATCTCTATGAGAAACACCCAACACCCTCTGACCAAGACTACCCCGATGGCAGCGGCCAGCAACACGGCACACAGTCGTCCAGCCTTCTTCAATATCCTTTATCTATTTGATGTGATCCACCAGGCGGAACAGGCGGGTGCCCC
>ERZ780034.460-NODE-460-length-15790-cov-11.0065_pt1 | contig 15790 bp, 13 predicted proteins | sample MGYA00511855_ERZ780034 | MGnify/ENA primary metagenome ERZ780034 (study PRJEB29588, sample SAMEA2148024) | human gut metagenome | biome: human gut; feature: human-associated habitat; material: faeces | place: Denmark | collected 2008/2010 ...
CGGGCCCCCGTCAATTCCTTTGAGTTTCACCGTTGCCGGCGTACTCCCCAGGTGGAATACTTAACGCTTTCGCTTGGCCGCTTACTGTATATCGCAAACAGCGAGTATTCATCGTTTACTGTGTGGACTACCAGGGTATCTAATCCTGTTTGATACCCACACTTTCGAGCCTCAGCGTCAGTTGCACTCCGGACACATGCCTTCGCGATCGGAGTTCTTCGTGATATCTAAGCATTTCACCGCTACACCACGAATTCCAGCATCCCTGCGTGCACTCAAGACTTTCAGTTTCAACTGCAATTTCACGGTTGGGCCGTGAACTTTCACAACTGACTTAAAAATCCGCCTACGCTCCCTTTAAACCCAATAAATCCGGATAACGCCCGGACCTTCCGTATTACCGCGGCTGCTGGCACGGAATTAGCCGGTCCTTATTCTTATGGTACATGCAAACATCCACGCGTGGATGACTTTATTCCCATACTAAAGCAGTTTACAACCCATAGGGCCGTCCTCCTGCACGCTACTTGGCTGGTTCAGACTCTCGTCCATTGACCAATATTCCTCACTGCTGCCTCCCGTAGGAGTTTGGACCGTGTCTCAGTTCCAATGTGGGGGACCTTCCTCTCAGAACCCCTACCCATCGTCGACTCGGTGGGCCGTTACCCCGCCGACTATCTAATGGGACGCATCCCCATCATATACCGATAAATCTTTATTATATCCGCCATGCGGCAAATATAAACCATGAGGTATTAATCTTACTTTCGCAAGGCTATCCCTCTGTATATGGCAGGTTGGATACGCGTTACTCACCCGTGCGCCGGTCGCCATCTAACAAAAGCAAGCTTTCGTTAATGCTGCCCCTCGACTTGCATGTGTTAAGCCTGTAGCTAGCGTTCATCCTGAGCCAGGATCAAACTCTCCATTCTATAATATAATGTTTTGTTCTTTTCTCTGTTACAATGCTCAAAATGATATCCTTTCTCTATCAAGCAGAATTGACAAGTTCGTTTACCCAAGCACTGACTTCAGCTCTCTCCATAATTCAGAAAAAACCTCTGTCTGCACTTATCTTTCTCTCTTGTACTTCTCTTTTAAAGTTTTATGGAATTTCTTTCAAAGATCACTTTCTTTTTGCATCCCGGTGAACTCGCTGTTGTTTCGTTCCCGAAAGCGAGTGCAAAATTACACGGTTTATGCGAACTGACCAAATTTTTCAGGAAGAAATTTTTAGAAAAATTTCGGAGACTAAGCCGAAAATTATGCTATGCGCCTTATTCTCACGGATTTAAGGCACATAAAAAAATTTTACCCGAAAGCGCCTTTCTTGTTCCTACTAAAGGCGGATTGGTGCAATGGCCTTATTTATTCCGCATTGAGCATACGTGCCAATACAAACAAATAATCTGACAAGCGGTTCAAAAACGAATAAGCGCCGCCAATGTCCGTGCCGCTCGTTTCTCCCATAACCTGTACCCAGGTACGCTCAAGTCTTCGGCATACCGTCCGGCATACATGAGCCTGCGCAGCGGACAGATTACCCCCGGGCAGCACAAAATGATGCAACTCAGGCAACTCCCCGGTCATACCGTCAATCCAATGCTCAAGCCGCAATGTAGCTGCAGTCAGTATGCCATCATCATGTTGGGTCTGCAACACATGCCCCAACTCAAAAAGCATCCGCTGACAATCCTGCAACTGTTCCCGGATTTCGGGAGAACCGTTCAACCGGGCAGCCAACAGTCCTATATGCGCGTTCAATTCATCAATATCTCCAAATACGGCTATCCATGCCGCATCTTTCCTCACCCGCCCCTTGCCGGGACAATCGGTCATTCCACCGTCTCCCCGGCGGGTATAAATAAGTTTGGACTGTTTCATTCCTTTATAATATACATCGATGACTTCAAAAACAAACCTTGTACGACTGTTTATTATACTGACGGTTGAAAAACACCACTCCTACATCATATAAATCAAAGGTAACAACCGAAAGCGGATGGTGCTCAATATTTTTCCACAAGCGCAAAGCACTTCGTGAACGATGTATGTCAAACACTACCGCCACCGAAGGTTCGGCCACTGTTGCTGCCATTTTCTCAAACCTGTTCAGATCAAGTGTTTTTGCCTCCCACATCCAAAAGTCGACCAAAGGTTGCTGCAACTGCAAATTATCAGGCCATACAGCTGTCTGTTCCGACCAATCGATACGCTTGGCTCTGCGACATCCGGCTGAGGCATAGCAGGCCGGCGCGTCAAGTTGCGGCCCGCATACCCAAATACGCTGGGGCTGCACCTCGTTGGCCAGGCGCAACATCAGACGGTCGGTTTTGGTCTGCCAGAAACTGCGTCCGCGCCCTACCGTATGCTGCAACTCTTCGTATGCATAAAAAGTTTCCGTTTCAAAAAACACCTGCTTAATCAAATTATAAGCATACGGCGAATGCACGCCATAGCCCCGCCGATGACGCACCCGGCAGCACCACACAAAAGCATGCATGCATGTCTCAACAATACTGTTCATGGCGTTATTGATTCGGTTTCCGTACAATCGTCGGTCAAACTGTCGGGAATACGCTCCTTGGGCATCAGCCCTTTTTCGCGCCACCGTTCCAACTGACTGACTATATTGTCACGTCCCTGACACAACTGCCTGCGCGACTGCTCGTAAGTTGCTGAAAGCCGCTCTATCTGCTCTCCCACTTTAACAAAATTACCGGCAAACAGCGTAAATTTCTTGTACAGCCGTTCAGCTGAATTATAAATGTCCTTCACACCGGCTTCACGCAACTGTGTCTGCCACAAGTTATAAGCCAACTGCAAAGCCATCAGCAAATTGGTAGGATTCAATACAATCACATGCTCGCGGTAGGCATCGGTGGTCAGTGTCGGGTCGGCATTCACGGCCGCCACATAAGCGGATTCGTTGGGAATGAACATCAGCACATAACCGATGCTGCCTTCCACAACCCGGCTGTAATCCTTACGGCTCAATTCGCGTACGTGAGCCCTCACCGAGCGCAGATGCTCCTTGAGTTGTGCTTCCGCTTCCAGTTTATCCGTTGTTCCGGCATAGCGCGTAAAGGCAGTGAGTGACACTTTCGAGTCAATAATCACATTACGTCCTTCGGGCAGATGTACAACCACGTCAGGTATGAGCATACTGCCGTCTTCGTTGCGTGTATGCACCTGCAGTTCAAAATCACGGCCTTCCGTCAGTCCCGAAGCCTCCAGGATATTACGCAACACGGCTTCGCCCCAATCTCCCTGCCGTTTGGAATCGGTTGTCATGGCCTTGGCCAGGGCCTCGGCCTTGTGCCCGAGTGTCATGGTCTCCTTAAACAAATCCTCCACCTGCTGCTTCATTGAAGCATTGGTTTCCGTAAACTGCTGTCGGAAGCGCGAGAGGTCTTTTTCCAAAGGCGAGAGCAGCGTTTCGAGTTGCTCCATATGTGCCTGCCGCAACCGGCTGCTTTGTGAAGCCAACATTTCGGCACTGATAGCCCGCAACTCGTGACGCAACGCCTCGGCATTGGCCCGTTCGGAATTTTCACGCCGGGTCATTTCCTCACGCATACGGGCCTCTACCGCTGCCTCATGGCGCGACATCTGGCCCCGGCAGTACAGCCACATGGCTACACCTCCCAGCATCATCCCCAACAACAAAAATAATATTTCCTGCATAGCAATCCTTCTTCAAAAAAATGCATGAAGCCTGTATCATAGCTTACAAGGCCTCATGCAAAGTTATTCAAAATAACCGGAACCGTCGAAAAAAACGAAGAGATTACATCCCCGTCATCTTTTTTACCTCTTCAGCCCATCGCCTGTATCCTTCTGTTGAAAGATGAATATAGTCGCCCGTGTAATAATCGCTCCGGGCTTTCCCATCTTCGGTCAAGAACCAAGCAGAAGGATTCACATATCTGGCGCGGCCGAATTCATGTTTCTGCAAGAGTTCATGAACCGCATTCGCCTGCATCCTCAGCCGGCTCTCCGCATCCTTGCCGGCCGGCAGGAGACCAAGCACCCAAATACGTGCCTGCGGGAACTGCCTTTCCGCCTCTTCCGTTACCTTTATGATGCCTTCAGCCACGTATTCCGGCTCGTCATATCCTCCAATCAGGTTGTTCACCCCAATAGCTATCACTACATTTTCCGGCCGGCAAACGTTATAATCATCATGCTGCAACCGCCAGAGCAAATGTTGCGTACCGTCACCGGATATTCCGGCCGTTTCCCACGCCGTACTATCCATGACCTCCAGCCCGGGCTTATAGGTTACCGCCGCGCGCCGGCCGCCCCATCCTTGCGAAATCGAATTGCCCAGCCACAACAGTTTCAAGTGCCGCCCTTTGAGCGTCTGCCGGATATCCTCAGCCTGAGCATGCCACTCCGTCCCCGGTTTCCATCCTGCTCCCTCGCGATATTCATTGCCCGGCACGGCATGCGTACACTCATTGACATATAGTCCGGTAGCCCTCAAAATGAAATCAACAATAGTCCTCGGATTAGCCAGCGAATGAGGATGATGGCCTATGCCCGGCTTATGAACGACCTTTATCTGTCCGCCATATTTTTGCATGGCCGTAACAAACGGCGTCGTATTTTCATCAACCGGAACTACCGTATCCACATCGCCCACCACGTGCAGACAGGGAATCTTAGCCCGCGCAATCACCTTTGCCCTGTCCTGCGGATTCCGCGACCATGCCCTGGCCTCCTCTTCATCAGCAAAACCATAGGCCGACAGCATACGTTTTGTATCATCGGCTGATTCCTGCCCCTTTCCGCACCCCATGGGCCAGCTCTTTATGTCCATTACCGGCGCATCGGCATATATACACGCCACCTTATTCGGATTTTCTGCCGCCCAATTATAAACAATCAGCCCTCCGCGGCTCATCCCTTCCAACACGACCTGACGCCGGAAACCCTGTTTCACCATCATTTTATAAAACCGGTTCCAGCGCTTTACGGCTTCAGGACTACCATACATGTCAGTCACGTCACAATACATAATATGAAAACCATGTTCCAGCAATGCGATATCCGTTTGCGGTTCATGCCCCCAGAAACGTGCCCGGATGACCCACGGTTTTCCGGGAGCCTCACCATAAGGCTTTACAATCTTGCAGTTTACGCCTTCAAACCGGAAATCATATCCGCAATAACCATGAAAATTAAATGTTGCAGCATCTTTCAGAAAAGGCATATCCTGCGTATGGCATGTCGCATACGCCTGTTTGAGATAAGCCCCAATGACCTGCGCCATCCGTCCGGCTCCGATGGCTGACGGATGCAGGCGGTCGGGCATAAGATGCGATTCCCAGTTATCTCCGAACAGGCTGTAAAGATTCAGTATTTCCAAACCGTTCTTCCAGGCTATCTGCTCCACCGCAGGCCGTACCGACTGACTGATGCGAAGCGGACTGATTGACGTTTCGTCGGTCAGGAAGCAGCGCACCGGAACCAGCAGAATAATTCTCGGGTGCGAATCCAGATTCCTGAACTGTTCTATCAGTTTCTGATAATCCGCTTCAAACTCATGATGAAACCGCCAGTTCTGCGGTTTCGTATCATTCGTACCCAACTTAATCAATACTATATCCGGCTGAAAATCCAAGGCCTGCCGGTATGCCGGTGTAGCGGTATAAGGATAATCGCCTTTTGAAAGCAATGTCGTCCCCGACACACCGTAATTGCGCACCTCATACTCTCCGCCCAAATAAGCCTGAAGCTGCGCCGGGTAGCTGTTTTGTTCCCGATTGAGGATATTTGCTCCATACGTAATGCTGTTGCCTACACAAGCCACCTTAATCACTTTGGCCGCAACCGTTACATGAGTCATTAACAAAAGCGCCCAAATAAGATTCAAAATTCTCATAATCAACGAATTCAAAAAATACAGGTAAATAACTTCATGTTTTTTATCCGAGCAGAAGGATTCCGCCACTATTCATCCAAATAAGGGCGTATCACCTCTGCCCACCGACGATAGCCTGCCCCCAACAGATGCAGGCCATCGTTGGTATAACGGATGTCCAGCTCCTGTGTGTCAGGGTCAACCATCGGCGTATAAAGGTCTATATATGTTACTCCCAACCGGAGGGCCAATGCCTTATAGCGCCGGTTCAGTTCAACCACATCCGTCTTACGGGCCTTATGGGCAGGAAAGGCCGTATTTACGGGTAACACACTTTGTAAATACAAGCGTGTAGAAGGCGAATCCGACTTTATGCGTTTCACGATCATTTTCACATGCAGCTCCACGACATCCAAATCAATACCGGCTGCCAGATCGTTGATTCCAATCATCAGGAAAACTTTAGCCGGATGCCCCTGCACAATAGACCCCCAACGGTCATACACTCCCATTGATGTGTCGCCACTGATACCCCGGTTACGCACATCCGTCCGGCCCAGCAATTCGTTCCACTCACAACCGTCCGTGATACTGTTTCCCAAAAACACGATGTCTCCAGGACTTACCGGCAACATCTCAAACAGACTGACACGCTGATAGTAATAAGCCGAATAAGATTGTTGCGCCCAAGTCATGACGCCCCACAATAACAGCAACCCGGTTAGCCAGAATCTTTTCATGAAAAAAAATCGGAAAAGCCTCTGCATGCCTCATTCCACATTCTTTCCCATACGGTAAGCCTCGGCCAAAGCCGCATGACCTTCAACCTCGCCGCGCTCGGTCACCCCGTCAGCCAGTATCACGCCAGCCAGCCGGGTCTGTTCAAAACAGGCCACCCAGCCGCGTACAGCCGTTTCGGCCCCTTCTACTACGGCATGCCCGGTTTCGGCTGCCGAAGCCAGCAAATACACATCGCGGAAACGGTAGTCAGAAGCAAAGAGCGAATTGGCCCGGTCGATCATGGTTTTCATCTGTCCGCTGATACTGTAATAATACACCGGCGTAGCCCACACAATGACATCGGCCTGCCCCATCAGGCGAGTAATCTCCACCGCATCATCGTGTATGACACATTGTCCCGTCTGCTGACAGGCCAGACACCCCCGGCAAAAGGCAATCCGGCGGTCAGCCAGATTGATTTTTTCCACCCGGTGGCCGGCCTCACCGGCTCCCCGGGCAAACTCGTCGGCCAGGCGGTCGGAATTGCCGCCCCGGCGCGGACTGGTAGAAATAATGAGAATTTGTTTTTTCATGGTCATAAATGATGGTTGTTTCAAAAAAAATCAGAAAAGCCGGATATGACGGGCATACACTTCGTTTCCCTTTCGGATGGCCAGCACATACACTCCCGGAGCCAGTTTCGGCAACTGCGTAGTGCAGGTTTTCCCCTTATGCAAAGCAGGGTACGTCTGGCGCCACATCGTCTGTCCGGCAGCCGAATACAAGGTCAGCACAGCTTTTTCGGCAGCAAACGGCGCTGTCCATTCCACCGTCCGTCCGCGGGCCACTACCTGCCAGCTGTTGCTGACGGCGGCTGTCACCTGCCCGATACCTTCGGGAATGCTGCCGCTGACGTCAATTTCATTGATACGCACAAAGGGCCCGTCGGTAGCCCGGCCGCTACGTACCACCAGCTTGAAATAGCGCATCTGTGCCGAACGGGTTAGTGAAAAACGGAACGATTCCTCGTCAGGTGCCTCGTCGGTAGAATACACCAGTGTCCAGTTTTCATTGTCCAGGCTGCCATACACATCAAAAGCCTGAATATAACGGTTGGAACCTCCGCTCATGGTTATCCGGAAAGCCGAAATGTCATACACCTGCTTCATGTCAATGACAAACGTATGCGGATAAGCTGCCGTCGAACTGGTCCAGCGTGAATGCCAGTATGTATCGTTATTACCGTCAATCACCCATTTGGCCAGTCCGTTTCCGTTGGGCTCGCCGGCCGTTTCCTCGCTCGAAAAGCTCAGCACTTCCCAACCGGACTTGTTCAGCAGATTCTGCTCAAACGCTTCATCCTGCCGGATGCGTTCCTGCTCGTTGGCCACGCCCTGGTCCACCCGCTGCAGGAGCGGCTCCAGTGCAATCGTGTCCACCGGCGTATGCTGCGCATTGAGCGGCACCATGCTCTCGCGCATATCGGTAGGCAGATAACCTCCGTTGCGCATGAAAAAAGCCCCCGTTTCCTTGTCCGAAGCGCCTTGTCCCCAGTCGTTGCGCGCTCCCTCGGCCACGCCGCCGTCGGTATGCGAAAAACTTACCTGATTAAAATGATACCATTTGCCGTCATACCGGCTGCGGGCATAGCCGTTGCGATAGTAAGCCTCACGCACGGCCTGCCCTGTCGGGAAATTATAATTTTCGAGAAACGAGTACCAGCTGTTGAAATACTTGCTGCTGTTGGGCAGACGCACGGTTGAGATATATTGCCAGCCGCGCCCGTCAAGAGCATTATACCAGGCAGACACCAGACGGTTTTCCTGCTGCCGCACTTGCTCCACGCCGTTTTCCACTACCGTATAGGTTGCTATTTCGGGGCGGCAATTGGTCAGGAACTGCACGTAGCGGCCGCACTCCCACTGATGCCCGTGAACAAAAGTCTGTATGCCTGTTCCCTCCCCGCCAAACCGCTTGACGGTGGTATAGTCGGCCCAGTCCACAGCCCCAGCACGCAAATATTCGGGCAGGTTGGGGTCTTCCTCCGTATTACCGTCGTCCCACATCGAAAAGAGGACTTCATGGAGCGACTTGCCCTGCTCGTCGTATCCGTTCATCTGAATGCCCATATAGCCGCTCAACACGCCCAGCGACATGACATACGTACCTATCACGTCGGCCGAGGCCGGCAGCATCACCTCCTGGTAACACCAATCGTAGGCATCGCCCGTGGGAGCGCCCGACTGCGTGGAGCGCCAGTCATACAGATGCACGGACGGCGAAGTCAGGTATGAAGCCACATAACTTTTCTGCTCTGCGGTCGAAGCAAACAGGAAACGGTCAATATTGCGTATATTCTGACATCCGTTCAGACACTCCAACTGATAGCGATAATATCCCATTGCCGGAACGTTGAATCCGGAAAGCATAACGGTATCGGGGCGCCCCGTACCCACCGTAGTCAGATAGGCACAGCCCAGCGGCTCCGACAAATCCTGCGGATTCCATATCGTCACCTTAAAATTAACCTGCTGACCCAATGCCGCCGTCATCACCATACGCGTATCCACCACGGCCTGAGGGTGCCAGAAGTAATATACCGCCATGGCTTCGGTCGAGGTCCAGTTGGTCAGCTGGCGTTCAAAAGTAGGCAGATTGTTGGCGTCGCGCGGAGCTTCGGGAATCGTAATGCCTCCCACCCCGGGCTTGCCGTCTCTCGACTCCACATATCCCTGTGCTGCCGAAGCCGCCGAAGCCACGGCAGAATATGTCTGTGCAGTCAGTACCACCTGCAGGGAATCCGCATACACATGCTGTCCGTTATTCATAAATCCCACAACCCGATAGGTTGCCGGAACATTTACCTTAACCGACAATTCGCGCACGCTGTCGCCGGGTATGTCCAGATAACTTTTTCCCCCATTGGTTGACACCTGCCATTGATAGGCTGCGTACCCGGTGGGAGCCACCAGGGTTAATGTATGTCCTCGTTCCACTTCCTGCAAAGCGATAGCCCGTACACTCAGCGGCATACACAGGGCCAGTCCGCCACATAACCATTTCAGTAAATGTTTCATTGCTTATCTTGATTTTCGGTTAATTATTATTCTCTCTACGTTTCTACTGTCAAAGATTCAGCCACAACGCTAATCCTAAGTTTACAATAAAACGGTTAGTATATGTACCTTTGGAAAGTTGGCGTATGCTCTACTTATTACATATATTAATTTAATCAGGTCGAAAACTCCTGATTTGCATGATGAAAAAATTCTGTAGGAGTATATCCGGTAATCCGTTTAAACTGATGGTTGAAATGGGAGATACTATTGTAACCGCAGTCGTAAGCTATCTGACTGATACCACTATGGCGGTTCTGCAATAATTTTGTGGCATAAGAGATTCTGATTTCGGCCAGGTAGTCGAAAATACTGCGCCCCGTGTTGGCTTTGTAGAACCGACATAGCGAACTGGGATTCATGTGGGCTAAATCGGCCAGATCGGCCAGTGAGATATTGTATTGGTAGTGTTGCATCAAATATTGATGGATGTTTTTTATGCAAGGGTCGTTATAACCGGCATTTCCAGAAACATATTCGTCTGAATTCAGGCATACGTAGTCCACTTCATTGGCCAGCTTATACAGGAGCATACAGAAGTTCATCCATTTTTCGAAACCGTTTTGATGAATCAGCATTCGGAATTGTTCTTGTGCTTCCTGGAGTTTTTCCCCGCGAAAAAGAATGCCTTTCAAAGATTCGTGCAATAAATGGTAAATCGGTTTGATTTCAGCAATCCGATGTTGCGGGTCAGGAAGGATACGTTCGTCAAACTGGCAGTAAACCGAATGGGAAAGCATGGAAACATCCGGTTTATAATAGCATTCAGAGCTGAGCCAGAGATGAGTCAGGTTGGGCCCGATGAGCAACAAATCGCCTTGTTCAAGCGGCTTGGTGAAATTTCCGACATACATGGTTCCCGTGCCTTCTTCTATAAGAATCAGTTCATATTCAGGATGTATGTGCAGCGGAGCAGCAAAATAAGGATTATAGTAATCAATTATGGAAAAGGAAGAATCTTTGTTCCGTGTTACTTTTTCATAGGTGATTTTAGGCATAGTAGATTGTTGTATTTGTCGGGAACTACCTCCTAATGCAAATATACAACAAGTTTTTGCAAAAATAGTTCATTCATTATTATTTATGACTTATTATTTTTGCAAAAAATGACGATTATGCGTAGGATAATTTTTTTGTGTGCATTATTATGCTCTAATATGTTTTTGATGGCTCAGAAGCATGACTTTGTTCAAGTTGCTTTCGACGATTGTGGTGAAACGGGCAAACAACCACATCTTATATTAGGTGAAGATTATACAATGCCTGCATACCCCAATGCCGGTCAAGCTATTCGTACGTGTAATTTTGGATCGAAGGTAATTTATGCATTCGATAAAATGGACATTTAGGCCAAATATCGTCTGGAAATTGCTTTCTTGTCCGATCAGGAACGCGTGATTGAATTGATTGCCGACGGGAATCCGATTTGTGAAGACATTATGATTCCGGAAGGAAAAGAAGTGCGCAAGGTCATTGAACTACCGCGTCATGCTTATGCCTACGGACAGTTTGTACTGGTGGCCGTCCCTAAAAAAGGACCAAATGCCATTATTTCTGAGATTAAACTTCATTCAACAAACGGGCGAGCTTTGAATCCTGTACGCGAAGAAGCCCGCGAAGCGTTGAAAAATGTACGGACCTATCAGGTGGATACGCTGGTCAACGTGGAAGCACGGTTACCGCAATATACACCGATACCCGAATCCGTTCAGGGGGGCTACAACAACCGGATTTCCCTGAATGGCGTGTGGGAATTTTCTGAACATGAAACCGGAACAGACTGGAAGCCCATTCAGGTGCCCGGACAATGGAAGATGCAGGGATTTCAGGTAGATTCAGCTGCTTTTGCTCGTTATCGTCGTGAGTTTGAAGTTCCTGATTCATGGAAGGAGCAGGAGGTTTTGCTTCGTTTCGACGGGGTGCATAGTGAATATAGAGTGCTGGTCAACGGAGTGCAGGTGGGACAGCACATGGGCGGTATGACTCCTTATGAAGTAAACATTACCCGTGCTTTGAGGACCGGTACCAACAAATTGGAGCTCTACGTTCGCAGCGAATCCTTAGCTGATATGTTAGGCAGCCTGACGCAATATGCCGCACATCAGTTAGGGGGTATCACCCGTAAAGTCACCCTCTTCTCTGTGCCCAAAGTGCATATTTCGGATTTGAGAATTGTGACCGATTTGGATTCCTTGTATCAGAATGCAACATTAAAAATGCTGGTAGCAGTGACAAATACGACCCGACAAAGTGTCAAGAGTTACTGACCCGGGAATCCGCAGTGACTGGGCTTTGGCTTTACAACCAATGTGGGAAAATATGTACCGTACTGATGGTGTTCTCGGCGGCTCAATCTGGTCGGGCATCGACGATATCTTCCAGTTACCCGATGGAAATGCCGTGGGGTATGGTGCCTGGGGAGTGATTGATGGCTGGCGCCGTATGAAACCTGAATATTGGGATATGAAGAAGATATTCTCTCCTGTAAAAATTCTGACAAAGTCGCTGGAACCGGCATGCAGTTTTGTGATCGAAGCCGAAAATCGTTTTACATTTACCAATTTTAGCGAGCTAAGTCTGGAATGGACTCTTGGAAAAGAAAGTGGTCGCACGCAAGTTCAATTACAGCCAGGACAGAGAGGTCAGTTCCGTATTGACGTCAAGAATCCTAATGCCGGCAGTCAGCTATACTTGCGTTTCAAGGATCCGCGCGGAGTTGTGGTGGATGAATATTTGATTCCTGTCGGTGAGCAGATGCAGAATCGGATTCCTGATTTAGTCTGCCAAAAAACAAGACTACAGACAAAAAAGGATATGTTCATAGTGCAGGGTAAAGATTTTACCTGTGAAGTGTCTCGTACTGACGGACAAATCAAGCGCTTGATCAGTCATGGTAAATCAATATTGGAAGGCGGACCATGGTTAATGGCATTACCCCTGACTGGTGGAGGATGTTTGCCGAATCACAATGCCAACACACCCGTGTTTAATGATTGCTGCAAGGGGTGGAAAACTGATGAGGTAACTGCCGAGAAGAATGAAAATGGAGTGCTGGTATCCGTGAAAGGAAACTATGAAGGTTTTTCCGGAAGTTATCAGATGCAGATTAATGCCAATGGCCAAATTCTGATTAACTATAAATTTACGGCAAGTGTTGGTCTGAATCCGAGGCAGTGGGGAATGGTCTTTGCATCAGCCGATGGCTTTGATGAAACATTCTGGCGTAGAGAAGGATTATGGTCAGTATATCCGGCTGACCATATCAGTCGTCCGGTGGGGCGTGCATTAAGTTTTTATTCTGATGTGCCTCAAGATGCGAATCCGCGTACTGAACCGACCTGGTCATGGAGCAAGGATTACAGTGAAATTGGCAGCAATGATTTCCGCTCTACCCGTAGAAACATATGGCTTGCCGGCTTAGATGACCAGGTTGGCAAGGGCCAGATTCTGATTGTCTCCAACGGACACCAGCATTGGAGATGTTGGAAGGAAGGAAAGAAAACACATTTTCTTATAGCTGATTTTGTTACGGCTGGTGATGAAGGCTTTTTGGGGGCGCATTATGCTCCATACCGCAAGCCGATCAAAGCAGGTGATGTAATTAGCGGATCGATTGAGTTACGGATTAAATAACGTATGGATATGCATCAAAAAAAATTACCAAAGCAAACGGCACACTTGGCTTTCATACTTTAAATACCTAATTTTGTGCATGAAAACCATTCCGGACAGGAGCATCGACGCCAGTCCGCACGCCCGATAAAACCATACATGCACAATCAGTCACCCATGCACATACTGCTTGCTCTCGATTCCTTCAAAGGCTGTCTCACCTCCGAAGAAGTGGAAGCCGCCTTTGCCCGCGCCCTCACCGCCCGCGGCGCAGACGTCAGCACCCTCCCCCTCGCCGACGGCGGCGAAGGCATGCTGCAAGCCTTTACCGCCGCCCTGCACGGGCAGACCTTTGAAGTGGAGGTACACGACCCGCTGATGCGGCCCGTCACGGCCCGCTACGGACTGGCGCCCGACGGAACGGCCATCATTGAATCAGCCCTGGCCTGCGGACTGACCCTCATACCGGCCGCCGAGCGCAACCCGCTGACGGCCACCTCCTACGGTGTAGGCGAACTGGTGGCTCACGCCGCACGCCGCGGCTCCCGCCAATTTATTATCGGGCGAGGCCTCAGCGGCACTGGGGCAGGGGCGATGCCGGACGAGGCATGCTGCGGGGGCTGACCGACACGCTGGCTCCCGGCGGTACCATTGACGAAGTGATACACAACATGCTGGGCGGCTGCCGGTTTGTCCTGGCCTGCGACGTACGCAACCCGCTCTACGGCCCCGAAGGCGCCGCCCACGTATTTGCCCCGCAAAAGGGCGCCACGCCCGACATGGTAGACGAGCTTGACCGCCGCGCGCGCCACTTTGCCGAACTGTCGGCCCGGCGTATGGGGTGGGACGCCTCCACCCGGCCGGGTGCCGGAGCGGCCGGCGGGCTGGGATACGCCTTTCTGCAATATCTGCAGGCTACCATGGAATCCGGTGCCGACCTGCTGCTTGACCTCGCCGGTTTTGACCACCTCCTGAAGCATGCCGACCTCGTCATTACCGGCGAGGGCCATGCCGACCGTCAGACCCTCATGGGCAAGCTGCCCGAAAGGGTAATGCGGCGGGCCCGACAGCAGGGAATTCCCGTCTGGCTAATAGCCGGACAGGCCGACGATGCAGCCTCGCTTCTGCAGGCTGGTTTCAGCCGAGTCAGCAGCCTGACACCAGCCGGCATGCCCCTTAAAGAAGCCATCCGCCCGGAAACGGCCCGGAAAAATATACTGCGGTGGGTAGAAAGGAACTGGAACTACTAAAAAACTGGCCGAAAGCATTTGTTTCCTTTCAAATTGAGCCGGATTTGTTGATACAGCAAACATTATTTCGAAGGTGGAAAACTTTTTTGCGTAAATATTTTATAACATCCTATTTATCAAATATTTACAAATACCGAAAGAAAACTTTTTACTTTGTGCTCAAACTTTAAATTGCTATTTTTGCAACTCAAATCAAGCAAAATGTTTATCATGAAAAGCATCAGATTTACCGTAACTCTATTCTTCATGTGCCTGTGCATCTGTTTCGGAAATGCAGTTTATGCCGCACAAGTTCAAAAGACGAATGACGACATTGTTATAGGATTAAAACCATACAACCCTTCAAAAGATAAAGAACGCTCAGGACATGTGCTTTTTGCCACCGGAGAGGTATATTCCAATCCGCTTCGCCTTGTTCTGTCACTGCCTGAACTGTTGGGCGAAACAACCGTCACCGTAAAGGACAGTCAGACCCACGCTACGGTAGGCAGCACAACGGTCAATGCCACGCAGGAACCGACAGTCACCCTGAATTTAACCAGCGGTTCCGGACACTACCTGCTGGTCATTGAATCGACCGAGTACGCAGGTGAGGGTACGTTTACCCTATAAATCCCCAGCAACAGGCACAGAGTCGGCCGGTTTCAAACTGACTCTGTACTCTACCCGCCTCAGAAAAAACTGGGGTACAAAATTTTCAACACAAAAATATCATATATATCAATCAAATGATAACACCGGCAGCGGCGGTTATAGCGGTTTGTTTCAAACCACACCATTACTCCCGGCCCTTCGCTTCCCGGCGTTATCTCTGGAAAACAAATAGCCTGTTTATTCATGCTTTGCGCTGAAAGGCACGGATTTACATCTTTTCCGCCTTACACGCAAAAAGTCGGGAGCAAAAACAAAGAAGGTCGGACTTTATTTTTACAAAGTCCGACCTTTTCTTATCAAAAAACGACGTATTTGTCCACTCCTCCGTCATTTTGATAAATGCCCCCCTGCCGCAGCCCGCAAAATATTTGTACTTTTGCATAAAGTGCTTGAAACACTTATCGAAAAAAGAGAAATCCATGTCATATCGTCATTCCGCTCCGTCTCATGCGCTGCACACGGCCGGCCTTTACCTCGCATTGCTGGCGACACTGTGCCTGACCGCCTGCACCCGCCCCGCTGACGTGCCCGAGCTTGACACGGCCGACAGCCTGATGGAGCAGCGGCCC
>ERZ780034.461-NODE-461-length-15758-cov-2.51856_pt1 | contig 15758 bp, 8 predicted proteins | sample MGYA00511855_ERZ780034 | MGnify/ENA primary metagenome ERZ780034 (study PRJEB29588, sample SAMEA2148024) | human gut metagenome | biome: human gut; feature: human-associated habitat; material: faeces | place: Denmark | collected 2008/2010 ...
TATGTGGTTGGACAGGAGAAGATGGAGAAGGCGCTGAAGAGGATAGAGGCGGAGCTCAAGGACAGAGTTGCTTACTTCAAGTCAAAGGATAAACTCATCGAGGCACAGCGTATCGAGGAGAGAACTAACTTTGATATGGAGATGATGAGAGAGACTGGATTTTGCTCTGGTATAGAGAACTATTCCGGTCCGCTGGCTGGAAGATCAGCCGGAGAGACGCCGAGCACACTGCTGGATTTCTTTGATGATGACTTTCTTCTTATTATAGATGAGTCACATATGACGGTGCCTCAGGTCGGTGCGATGTATTCGGGAGACCGATCCCGTAAGATGAATCTGGTTGACTATGGATTCAGGCTTCCATCTGCACTTGACAACAGGCCGCTCAACTTCTCGGAATTTGAGCAGAAGCTTGATCAGGTCATGTTTGTATCAGCCACACCGGGCAAATACGAGGAGGAGCACCAGATGCTTATGGCTGAACAGATCATCAGACCTACAGGACTTCTTGATCCGCCGGTTGAGGTCAGACCGGTGGAAGGTCAGATAGATGATCTGCTGAAAGAGGTTCGCAAGGAGACCGAGCAGGGACACAAGGTACTTGTGACAACACTTACCAAGCGTATGGCTGAAGATCTCACCAGCTATATGAGGGACAATGATATAAAGGTAAAATATCTGCACTCGGATATAGACACCATGGAGAGAGTTGAGATAGTGAGAGATCTCCGCCTTGGAGTATTTGATGTGCTTGTTGGAATCAACCTTCTGAGAGAGGGTCTTGATATACCGGAGATCACACTGGTAGCCATACTTGACGCTGATAAGGAAGGTTTCCTGCGATCGGAGACATCACTCATCCAGACCATAGGAAGAGCAGCCCGAAATGTGGATGGACATGTCATCATGTATGCGGATACTATCACGGGTTCTATGAAGTATGCCCTCGATGAGACGAGCAGACGTCGTGAGATACAGCAGAAGTATAATGAGGAACATGGAATAACCCCTAAGACTATAGAGAAGAGCATAAGGGATCTCATAACCATAGAGGTGAAGAAGGAGGAACTTCCAGAGGAGGATAAGGACGCTGAGTCCATGACGAAGAAGGAGCTTCAGAAGGTTATCGCCAAGCTGACCAAGAAGATGAATATGGCGGCAGCAGACCCCTACGTTGAGGTGGCGGCAGAGATCAGGGATCAGCTCAAGGTGTATAAGGCGGCACTGAGAGATTATGATAAGGACTGAAATATAAATAATAAAGAGAAAAGGTTAGATCAAGATGGAAGACAATAAGAATTATGAACGTGGTGAGCATCTGGAGAATATAACGGATGCGAGCATGAAAGATGATGATTATTTCAACGCCAGCAGGAATATTACTATTGAGGGCGCACGTGAAAATAATCTGAAGAATATCAATGTCAAGATTCCAAGGGACAAATTTGTTGTCGTGACAGGACTTTCGGGATCAGGTAAGTCTTCACTGGCATTTGACACGATATATGCGGAGGGACAGAGACGATACATGGAGTCGCTGTCCTCCTATGCGAGACAGTTCCTTGGACAGGCTGAGAAGCCGGACGTGGATAAGATAGAGGGACTTTCCCCTGCAATCTCCATAGATCAGAAGTCAACAAACAGAAATCCTCGATCCACAGTTGGCACTGTCACTGAGATATACGACTATTTCAGACTTCTCTATGCCAGAGTGGGAATACCACACTGCCCGAACTGTGGTAAGGTCATAAGCAGACAGACGGTTGACCAGATGGTGGATGAGATCATGAAGCTACCTGAGAGGACAAAGTTCATGGTGCTTGCGCCTGTGGTCAGAGGCCGAAAGGGAGAGCATGTAAAGCTGCTGGAGAAGGCAAAGAAGAGCGGATTTGTCAGAGTGGTTGTCGATGGCAGCATGTATGAGCTGTCGGAGGAGATAAAGCTCGATAAGAACAAGAAGCACAGTATAGATATAGTTGTCGATCGTCTGGTTGTAAGACAGGATGTGGAGAGGCGACTCACAGATTCCATAGAGACCGCACTTCAGCTTGCAGAGGGGCTTATGAAGATTGAGGTGATCGGGGAGAGGGATGAGAATGGTGTTCAGAAGGAGAATACCATTATCAATTTCTCAGACAGCTTTTCATGCCCGGATTGCGGAATCAGCATAGATGAGATAGAGCCGAGAAGCTTTTCGTTCAACAATCCATTTGGCGCATGCCCGACATGTGCAGGTCTTGGCTTCAAGATGGAATTTGATCCGGATCTTATGATACCCGATCAGAGTTTGTCGATAAATGATGGAGCAATTGTGGTTCTGGGATGGCAGTCGTGCAATGATGGCAAGAGCTATTCCAATGCCATACTCAGGGCACTCAGTGCGGAGTATGGATTCTCTCTTGATACGCCATTTCAGGATTATCCACAGGATATCAAGGATCTCTTATTATATGGAAAGAACTCACGACCGGTTAAGGTGCATTATAAAGGACAGCGCGGGGAGGGAGTGTATGATATAACATTTGAGGGACTCATAAAGAGTGTTGCCAGAAGATACAGGGAGACATCTGCGGAGTCCACAAAGGCTGAGTATGAGACATTCATGACGATAACTCCTTGTGAGGTCTGTGGTGGCAAGAGACTTAAGCCTACAGCCCTTGCGGTGACGGTTGGAGATAAGAATATTGCTGAACTTACAGAACTACCTATCACAGAACTTGCAAAGTTCATGAAAGATCTGGAGCTCACTGACAGACAGAAGATGATAGGTGCGGCCATACTCAAGGAGATAAGGTCGAGACTGCATTTTCTTATTGATGTGGGACTTGACTATCTGTGTCTGAGTAGAGGTACAAGCACGCTCTCAGGTGGAGAGGCACAGAGAATAAGACTTGCCACGCAGATAGGTTCAGGTCTGGTCGGAGTTGCATATATTCTGGATGAGCCAAGTATCGGACTTCATCAGAGAGACAATGACAAGTTGATCGCAGCGCTCAAGAATCTGAGAGACCTTGGAAATACACTGATAGTTGTAGAGCACGACGAGGATACCATGAGGGCGGCGGATCACATCATAGATATAGGACCGGGAGCCGGTGCAAATGGTGGATATGTGGTAGCTGAGGGTACGGCTGAAGACATTATGAAATGTGAGAATTCTATCACCGGTGACTACTTAAGTGGCAGGAAGAAGATAGAGGTTCCGGATGTGAGGAGAAAGCCAACCGGATGGCTCACTGTCAAGAATGCTTATGAGAACAATCTCAAGCATATAGATGTGGACATACCACTTGGAATCATGACATGTGTGACGGGTGTGTCTGGTTCAGGAAAGAGTTCTCTGGTAAATGAGATCTTGTACAAGAAGCTGGCGAGAAGACTCAACAAGAGCAGGATTAAAGCAGGAAAGCACGACCATATCATTGGCTATGATGCTTTGGATAAGATTATCAATATAGACCAGTCACCTATAGGTAGAACGCCGAGATCCAATCCGGCTACTTATACAGGTACATTTGATCTGATAAGGGATTTGTTTGCTGGAACCAAGGATGCCAAGGCAAGAGGTTACGGCAAGGGAAGATTCAGCTTCAATGTATCCGGAGGACGATGCGAGGCATGTCGTGGAGACGGAATAATCAAGATAGAGATGCATTTCCTGCCAGATATATATGTGCCATGTGAGGTGTGTGGAGGAAAGAGATACAACAGAGAGACTTTGGAGGTCAAGTACAAGGGCAAGAGTATCAATGAAGTTCTCGATATGACAGTTGATGAGGCGTGCGAGTTCTTTGCAAATGTTCCAAGGATACTGAGGAAGATAGATACTCTCCGCGATGTGGGACTCGGATATATCAAGCTGGGTCAGCCATCCACTACTCTGTCGGGCGGAGAGGCGCAGAGAATCAAGCTTGCAACAGAGCTTTCGAGACGAGGAACAGGAAAGACGATATATGTGCTTGATGAGCCAACCACGGGACTTCATTTTGCTGATGTGCACAGACTTGTGGATATACTCAGAAGGCTCAGCGAGGGCGGCAACACAGTTGTGGTTATCGAACATAATCTTGACGTTATCAAGACCGCAGATTATATTATTGACATGGGACCTGAAGGAGGTGCTGGCGGTGGAACGGTCATTGCCAGAGGAACTCCTGAGGAAGTTGCGAAGATACCTCAGTCCTATACAGGACAGTATCTGAAGAGGTATCTCGATATGTAAGGGATGTGTCGAATAATTACATCGGAGGTAGATGACAACATGGATGAACAGAATAGAGTAGAAGATATTGACGGAGTTGATGGCGGGTCGACTTCTGAGCAGAATGTGGAGCAGGAAAAAGCTGTGATGGCTGAGCAAAGTCAGGCACAGAATGGTCAGGGAGCGCAGTCAGTTCAAGCACCATATAGTCAGGTAGCACAGCCAGCTCAGTCACTGTATCAGCATATGCCACAGTATGGCCAGCCAGTGCAGCATATGCCGCAGTATGGCCAGCCAACCCAGCAGCCATACCAGCCACAGTCGCAGTATAGCCAGGGAGCACAGCCAATGCAGACACCATACCAGCAGATGCCGCAGTATGGCCAGCCAACCCAGCAGCCATACCAGCCACAGTCGCAGTACGGCCAGCCGGTACAGCCAACGCCATACAACAACCCTATGGGTTATATGGGATATGAGAACAGGCAGAACATACCTGATGATGTGAAGAAGGGATCCACACATGTACCTAATATGTTAAACCTGATCGGCATTATCATGGCTGTGGTATTAGGATTTTTTCCTTATGCTTATATGGGGATAGATGCCAGAAGCATAGTTGGAGTGTTTGGGATAAATGTACTGTCAATGCTTGTTGTGGCGGTAGTTATCATAGCAGACGTGATCTGTGCATTTATCAACAAGACAGGCTGTTATATAGCAGACCTTGTTATATCTATAGTTGTTGGCGGAATATTGATATTTGAATTTGTTCTGTCATTGATAGATCTTGGAAAGCTAGATGCAGCGGCAAATGCAAGACTCGGAGTCGGTGCATGGATCAGCGTGGCAGCGGCACTTTTCATGCTGATATCAGTTCCTATATGGTGGACAATCAGCAGAAAAAAGGATAAGGCAGAGAAGCAAGATTAGAATTTAGAAATTTATATTAGTGAAGATAAAAAATAATATAAAAGAAAAATAAGTAAGAATAAGAACCCCATCATGGCTTGTACAAGTTGTGATGGGGTTCCTTTAAGTTTACGTGAGCGATACTTGTCCGAAAGCTGTCGAACAGTTTATCGTTACATTTGTTAATTGTTCTGTTAAAGATCTGTTAATTAGTCGTTAGCCTTACCAACTGATCCGAAGAGTTCCATCTTCTCCTTAACAGTAGCCTTGATAGCCTCGAAACCAGGAGCGAGAAGCTTTCTAGGATCAAATCCCTTGCCCTCAAGATCCTTACCAGCCTCGATGTACTTTCTTGTAGCATCTGCGAATGATAACTGGCACTCTGTGTTAACGTTGATCTTTGAAACGCCAAGTGAAATAGCCTTCTTGATCATGTCAGCTGGGATACCTGTACCACCGTGAAGAACTAATGGCATAACGCCTGTCTTCTGCTGGATAGCATCAAGTGTCTCAAAGCTAAGTCCCTTCCAGTTAGCTGGGTACTTACCATGGATGTTACCGATACCAGCTGCAAGCATATCTACACCGAGATCAGCGATAGTCTTACACTCATCTGGATCAGCGCACTCGCCCATACCAATACCCCCGTCTTCCTCACCACCGATAGAACCAACCTCACACTCGATTGAGAGGCCAAGCTGATGAGCTACGTTAACGAGCTCTGTTGACTTAGCAAGGTTCTCCTCGAATGGATAGTGTGAACCATCAAACATGATAGAAGTGAAACCAGCCTTAACACACTTGTAGCATCCTTCGTATGTTCCGTGATCAAGGTGAAGAGCTACAGGAACTGTGATTCCAAGTGAATCATGCATAGCCTTAACCATTGCTGCAACTGTCTCAAATCCTGTCATATACTTTCCAGCGCCCTCTGAAACACCAAGGATAACAGGTGACTGAAGCTCCTGAGCTGTGAGGAGAACAGCCTTTGTCCACTCAAGGTTGTTGATGTTGAACTGTCCTACTGCGTAGTGACCAGCCTTAGCTTTCTTTAACATTTCTGTTGCTGAAACTAACATTTGTAAAATCCTCCGTAAAATTATATTTGGATACAACGTACCCACTTACGCTGATTATACCCCATATAATAAGAAAATAAAAGATTTTTTGGGTAAAAGTTCAACATATAGTTAGTTTAAACTTATCGATAGAAATGAAAAAAATAAAACATTTATAAAGAATAGCCCAGCCTTAATTGCATTGAAAAAAAATAAATGCTATGATTTGCCAGTAATACTGACAAATATATAAAAGTGTAATGCATATAGAACATAATACGTTATGTGTATGCACACAGACGTGGCGCAAAGTACCTTACTATGCTTTTGCACAATATAATCTTAAAAAGGGAGGACATAATGCTTCAGCTTAAGAACATCGTGAAGGATTATCACACTGGTGATGAAGTTGTTCAGGCACTTAAGGGTGTATCTGTGAACTTCAGAAGAAATGAGTTCGTGTCCATACTTGGTCAGTCGGGTTGTGGAAAGACAACGCTTCTGAACATAGTGGGCGGACTGGATCAGTACACCAGTGGAGATCTGGTTATCAATGGCAAGTCGACAAAGGATTTCAAGTCAAGAGACTGGGATTCATATAGAAACAATTCAGTCGGATTTGTATTCCAGAGCTACAATCTGATACCGCATCAGTCGGTACTGTCAAATGTAGAGCTTGCGCTTACTTTGTCTGGAGTATCAAAGGCAGATAGAAGAAAGAGAGCGAAGGAGGTTTTGGAGAAGGTCGGTCTGGGAAATCAGATTCACAAGAAACCAAACCAGATGTCCGGTGGACAGATGCAGAGAGTTGCCATCGCCAGAGCACTCATAAACGATCCGGATATTCTGTTGGCGGATGAGCCAACGGGTGCACTTGACACAGAGACAAGTGTTCAGATCATGGAACTGCTCAAGGAGATAGCCAAGGACAAGCTGGTTATTATGGTCACGCACAACCCGGAGTTGGCACAGCAGTATTCAACAAGAATCGTAAAGCTCCTCGATGGAAATATAATAGATGACTCCAATCCATTCTCAGATGAGGATGAAGCAAAGGAGGATGACGGAAGTTATGAACCTAGAAAGACATCCATGAGTATGTTCACAGCGTTCTCGCTGAGTCTGAACAACCTCATGACCAAGAAAGGAAGGACATTCTTAACAGCATTTGCCGGAAGTATAGGAATCATAGGAATAGCGCTTATATTGTCGCTATCGTCTGGATTCCAGAAGTATATCAACGATGTACAGGAGGAGACACTTGCCACATATCCAGTGCAGATAACGAAGAAAGCGATGGATTACGATGAGCTGCTCTCAAAGATGGTAGGTAACAACGAGGAGGATTCAGATCATAATCACGCTGGCGAGGACAAGGTATATTCGGGAGATATCATGGGAGACATGCTCGTGTCCATGGTGTCAGATGTGAAGGAGAACGACCTTGAGTCATTTAAGAATTATATAGAAGACGATGCAAACGGCTTCACCAAGTATACAAGTGATATAACATACACATATGATACACCATTATATGTGTTTAACGAGAACAGTGCAAATGGCGGTGTTGCCCAGGTAAATCCAAGCACCACAATGGCAGACATGGGATTTGGAGGTATGGCGGAGGCACAGGAGTCAACGGCAGATTTCATGTCGGCATTCAGCTACGGCTCATCATCAATGGACATGTGGACACAGATGCTTGACAACGACACTCTGCTCAAGCAGCAGTACGATGTGCTGGCAGGACACTGGCCTGAGAATAAGAACGAGGTTGTACTTGTCGTCGACAAGAACAATGAGATAAGTGATTTTACACTGTATACTCTTGGACTTAGGGATTCAAAGGAACTGAGCGATATGGTTTCAACCATACTTGCTGGCGGAGAGGTACCGGAGCTTGAGCAGATGGTGTTTACATACGATGACCTTCTTGATCTCAAGTTTAAGGTTGTGCTTCCGGGCGATCTGTACAAGAAGAATGATGATGGAACATACACAGATATGAGTTCTGATGCTGATTTTCTGAAGTCTGCCGTGGCCGGGGGCCTTGAAGTAAAGGTGTCGGCAGTAATCAGGGCTTCGGATAAAGCGTATGCAACTACCATGCAGCCGGGATATATAGGTTACACATCGGAGCTTGCCAATTACATAGTTTCAGAGAACGAGAAGACAGATGTACTCAAGGCTCAGATGGATAATCCTGATACTGACATGTTCACAGGAATGCCATTTTCAGATGGCAAGGAACTGACAGCGGATGATGTGGATATGGATTCTGTTATGCAGCAGCTTATGGCTTCAGGTCAGGTTACTGAGGACATGCAGGCACAGATGGCGTCCATGACCAAGGATCAGCTCTTCGATATGCTCAAGGGTTACGGTTTCTTCCAGGAGTCAACATCTACTTATGAGGATAACATGTCAAAGCTTGGATATGCAGAGCTTGCAAAGCCGGCTTCCATCAACCTCTACTGTGCAGAATTTGCGGATAAGGACGAGATAACAAAGCTTATAGACAAGTACAACGAGGATTATCCTGACAAGGAGATCACATACACTGATTACATCGGAATCATGCTGTCATCGGTGACCAAGATCATCAACGCGATAACCTATGTACTCATTGCATTTGTGGCAATTTCATTGATAGTTTCATCCATCATGATCGGAATAATCACATATATCTCAGTTCTTGAGAGAACAAAGGAGATTGGTATTCTGCGAAGCATAGGAGCTTCAAAGAAGGATATCTCAAGAGTGTTCAATGCGGAGACATTTATCATAGGTCTCTTCTCAGGACTCATAGGAATCGGCGTGACGGTGCTGATCAATATACCGATTAGTAAGGTGATAGAGAGTTATATCAACGTTGCCGGTGTATCGGCGCTTCCTTGGAAGGGTGGAGTGATGCTGGTAATCATCAGCGTTATACTGACATTGATCGGAGGACTTATCCCATCGAGAATTGCAGCTAAGAAGGATCCTGTTATAGCGCTCAGAAGTGAGTAATTATAAATTATCTGAATACAAAAAGAAAAGGCTGCCATCTCTGGCAGCCTCTTCTTTTTGTATTAAAAGGGAGTGACTGCAACTACATTATGTGAGGGGAGGGTGTTGCAGTCGTTTATGAAAAAGGGGATGTAAACAACTCGCTTACGCTCTCGCTGTTTACATTTAATAATATACCGAGAAAATGTGTTCTAATTTTGGAGAAGTTGTGTAGAAAATGTGTTTTTCGGGTAAAAATATGAAGATGCTGTAAGAAATTTAAAGGATATGAAAACAGCATAAGGCAGACATGGCTAGAAATTAGAAAGGTAAGTAAAGGTATGAGACAAAATGTGTATTGTCCTGTTTATTTTTGCTGATCATATAATGTATAATGATAGAAATGTATTTAGGAGGATAAACAGATGGCAGGAAGTCATATAGCAATACCAACCATTCTTAAGATCGGAAAGGGAACCCTGAATGATCTGGGCAAATATATAAGTGCTTCCGGGATGAAGAATGCTGTTATTTATTTTGGGAATGGGCTCATAGACATGTTTGGACAGCAGGTCATGGATTCTCTGAAGAAGGAAAATGTGACAGTTGTGGAGTACAGAGAGCTGGATTCCACCAATATAGAGGATATAATCAAGCTGGCATTTGATATAGATGCGAAGGCCCAGGTGATCGTGGGTATCGGCGGAGGAAAGGTTATTGATGTGGCAAAGTATGCGGCATATCTCAGAAAGCTTCCTTTTATAAGTATTCCGACATCGGCGTCATCGGACGGATTCTCAAGCGCCAGCGCATCACTTATGGTAAATGGACGCCGTACCTCGGTGCCTGCAAGGATGGCATACGGAATCATAGCTGACACGGAGATCATCAAGTCTGCTCCAGAGAGATTCCTTTACTCGGGAATCGGAGATATGGTATCCAAGATCACATCCCTCTATGACTGGCTCTTCGAGTCTGAACTGGGATACTCTGAGATGAACGATTTTGCAGTTATGATAGCGAAGAAGGCGGTGAACAGCTTCGTCAGAACACCATTTGAGACGATCAAGGATGACCTCTTCCTGAAGGAGCTTCTCGATTCCCTTGCCATGAGTGGTGTTGCTAATGAGATTGCAGGCGGAAGCACACCGACATCCGGAAGTGAACACCTGATCTCACATGCACTTGACAAGATGCTTGAACAGCCACAGCTTCATGGAATCCAGGTGGGAATTGCCACATATATCATGGCGGTTGTCCAGGATCACAGATATGTCAGGGTAAATGCTATATTTGAGAAGACCGGTTTCTGGGATTATGTAGCTACACTTGATCTCAAGAGAGAAGATTTCGCAAAGGCGATAGACATGGCACCACAGATAAAGCCTCACAGACACACATACCTTCATGAGGAGAAGTACAGAGAACTTGCCAAGAAGATTCTGTATGAGGACGAGGTACTTAAGAGAGTATTCGACTAAGAAAAAAGGTGTGAAGAATGGTACTGCAAGGTGGAAAAACAGTGTATCGTGTAAAACAATGAACAGTATGTGGATGCCAGCCGTGGAGGGCATTGTCAGGAGAGTATTATATGGAAGAAAACAATTTCGGCTATGGCTTTGAACATGATGACTATGGGAGATTTGAGCAGGATATTGACCAGGACACAGCTTATGTGATCAGACCTGAGCAGATGGGCGGTGGAGCTTCCCCGCAGCCACAGATAAAGAGGACGATCCCTATAGTTACGATTGCATTGATAGTGGCAAATGTCATAGCTGGCATCATGTGTATCGGTGTGGACAATTACTCCAGAACCGGTGGACTCAACTATCAGTACGTGAAGCTGAATGGCGAGTATGGACGACTTATATCGGCGATGTTCCTGCATTCTGGCTTTGATCATCTCTTTGGCAATATGTTTGCACTATATATGTTTGGCTCCACGGTGGAGAGAAAACTTGGCTCCCTGAGGACGACTATCATATACTTTGTATCAGGAATTGTTGCCGGGATCATATCCATGAATGTGTATCATATGACTGATCCTGACAGAATGCATTTCTCTATAGGAGCATCAGGGGCGGTGTTCGGAATCATATGTGCTGCTGTGTTCCTGACATTCATGGGCAACAGGAAAGCAAGCAGAAAAGATATGATGGTATCCATAGTTGTTGTGGTCATATATGCTCTGTATACAAATGAGAAGAATATAGATATCTATGCGCATGTGGGTGGTGCGATCGTGGGAGGAATCCTTGCATTTGCACTGAATATCAAGCGGTGGGAGAAGTTCAGGGAGAACAAATTCTGCAAGCTTTTGGCAGTCATACTCACATTGTCCATGTGCGTGACAGGTATTGGTGAGGCGGGGATCGGCAAAGATGCAGCCGATCTTCCGGATAAGAGGATAGATTATATAAAGGAACAGAAGATATTCCCGGATGGAGACACAACCTATGGGGATGGTCTGGATGCCTATTGCAGCGATGAACACTGGCAGGCATTTGTCGCGACGGACGGAAGTCAGATAGTGCAGTTTGAAGGGAATGCCACATATAAGGGGCAGCAGGTGACGGTCACAGTCCAGTTTCAGATAGAGGGTGACTGCGAGGGCTATCAGCCGGGATATGTCGGGCTGAATGATGTGGGACAGAACAGTGAGAGTGCCACGGAATTCATGTTGACAGTGTGTGGAAGATCGATAAATGAGCTGAAGTACGGAAGATAAATATCGTTGTGTGAACAAATGTGTCATGGTATACTAAATCTGTGTGTCCATATGCGGATAGAGAAGATATGTGTCTCAGAATATGGGCAGATATATCAGGAAAAGTATATGGTATAAGATCTATTATAATCAGGAAAGTACAGAGATAGAGAAAACATGGCACTCAAATACGTGATGATAAATGACATAATTGAAGAACATAATGCAAGAATGCAGAATCTGAGGAAATATTACCCGTTTTTTGTTCTGGCTGAGACCACATTTGCGCAGTATAAGGAAGGTCGTTATGCACAGCTGGACATGGGTTATATAACCATGGCGATTCTGCGTTTTTTTATTCAGGAGAACAGCTTCAATGAGCGTGAAGTGTCATACGATGAATATGAGGAATTCATGGGGCAGCTCCTTGACCGTGATTTCGATGTGGAGATCGCGGGAGATGACAGGGCTGACCTGATAATGTATATATTTGACAAGATCAAGAACGATGGAAGAGCATTTGAATTCACGTTCTATGATCCGGGAAAGAAGCAGCGCAAGACGGGACGAGTGAAGCTGATAGACAGCCATATAGTGGATGGCAAGGTCCTGTATTTCATCACTGCGGATGGAATCGAATTCTATCTGGACACCAAGGAGATCAAGGACGAGAGCAAGATCAACGTGCAGCAGCTTCTTCTGGAAAAGATGATCGTTGGAGAGAACTTCCGTGGCGGTATCGAGGTCGTGCGCAGGATCAATAGCGAGGTGAACAGGCTGATCCGCGAGAAGGATGAGATAGTAAATCTTCTGTCCATCGACGTGTTCAAGGGCGCGGAGGAGTACGAGAATTATATGAAGACCGTCGGCAAATGGTTCGCTGACGAGCAGAAGCTCTTTGCCAAGAACAAAGCTCTGGTGGACAAAGCGATCACTAAGGCGAGCTATGATAATATGGGCAAGGGCAACCTGAAAGCGATGGAGGAGATAAGCCAGCTTGAGCTTGAACTCAAGAGGACCATCATCAAGCACGGAAGTCTGATAAGCAGCACAATGGAGCTGCAGAACATATCGGACAATATCATACACAAGGCGAAGCTTCAGAAGCTTAGACCTGCATTTGACTTTGCAGGACAGCTTCAGAGTATCATAAAAGAGGACAGACCGGATAAGATACTCACCATACTTGCGCCTCTCTTCGCTCCGAGGATCGTGAAAACGTTCAGCATGACATCCATAGATCACATGCTCACGCTGAAGTCCGAGGACAATGCGAAGACCACAAAGGTGAAGAAGGAGCAGCTTGATCCGAACTTCCGTTACGAAGATGAACTGCTCGATGAACAGATAAGTGCCAACTTCACAAAGCTGTTCCACGAACTCCTTGACCAGCTGAACAAATGGGGACACCTGAGTCTCAAGGAATTCAATGGAATACTTGAAGTTAAGTTTGGAAAAGAAATCTACGACAACAAAGATTACTATTCCTTCCTCACACACCTGGCTCAGAAGGACAGGTACAGCGTGGATGAGATACTGGCAAAGCCGGACACTATGCTGGAGGGAATGCTGGTAGATCACATAGAGAGAATAAAGAAAGTTGACGAAAAAACGCTGGCGGCATCTGTATCTGGAGATCAGGCTGGTGGCAGCAGATCCGGTCTCTCCCGTGAGATGTATGCACCGGAACTCACACTGGATGCGTTCAGAGGCATGACATTTACACTGGAATTCCATCCAGACGAAGAGATACAGATTGGCGAGGACATGTACGTTACGGGAATTCAGTTTAACAAAACCAGCTGAGAGTGATTGTACGGAGAATAGGAGAAAAAGATGGAAAGTAAGAATCTGGACAAGGCGATAGAGATATATTCCAAGTTAATATCAGGTGAGGAGATCTGCAAGAAGCATCCCGACAACGGCCCGCTGTACGATGAATTCTACGGCAATGCCGAGGTGTACGACATCGTCATGAATATGATGAAGAAGATGAACCTGCCACTGTACGAGTACAATGACAGTTTGTATATAACAGCCGGTGAGGGCAACCGGGTATTTGGCTATACGAATGACGACATGAAGAAGCTTCTGGGACTTCGTCTGAACAAGGAGCTCTATCTGTGTTACTTCATTATGTATATGACACTTCTCTATTTTTACAAGGATTCATCCAGCTATCAGTTCAGGGAGTATGTGAAGTCAGAGAACATTATAGATGAGACAAGCAAATATCTTGCGGACATAACGAAGAAGCTTGATGTTCTGTCAACTGATGAGGTGGAGCAGGACAGCTTCAAGGCGATAGCGCTTCTGTGGGATGAGCTCCCGGCGGTGACGGGCAATCAGGAGGGCGACAGCGCCAGGGCGTCCAAGGCATCCCGGGCGGGTTATGTGAAGCTGGTGTTCAACTTCATGTCGGCCCAGCGGTTATTTGTGGAGAATGCGGACAGGTACTATCCGACAGACAGGATGAAGGCTTTGTCGGAGAACTATTTTGAGGAATACAGAGGACGGCTGTATCAGCTGCTTGGAGGTGAAGAAGAGGATGCCTAGTATCAACAGGATAAGGGTCAACAATGTAAAATATAACTTTGGTACACAGCAGTACGATGACTTCACCATGAGGATGTATGGCAAGAACACGCTGTATGATCTGGCAAATGGAGGAGGAAAGAGTATTCTCATGCTTCTGCTCCTTCAGAACCTGATACCGAACTGTACTCTGGATGAGAAGCAGCCTGTGGAGAAGCTTTTCCGTGCGGGCGGCGGCAACACAGTCATCCATTCGCTGATCGAGTGGAAGCTTGACGAGGCGGATATAAAGGATGGCTACAGATACATGACCACCGGATTCTGTGCCAGAAAGGCAAAGGATACGGCGGATGCCGGGGAGGTACAGAAGGACACTGCATCCATAGAGTATTTTAATTACTGCATTTTCTACAGGGAATATAACAAGAATGACATAGTGAACCTTCCTTTGTCGGAGGGTAATGAGAGGATCACATTCAACGGTTTAAAGACATATCTCAAGGATCTCGGACACAGGGATATGAGCCTGGAGATCAGGGTATTTGACAAGAAGGGCGAGTACCAGAGATTTATAAGTGGCTATGGTCTCCACGAGAGCCACTGGGAAATCATACGTGGAATCAACAAGACAGAGGGGCACGTAAGAACGTATTTTGAGACAAATTACAGGACCACAAGGAAGGTCGTGGAGGATCTGCTTATAGAGGAGATCATAGAGAAGGCATTTGCCACAAAGACAGGACGAAACGGTGAGGAAGACACCATGGCAGAGACTCTTCTCGACATCAAGGACAAGCTGAACGTTCTGGCACAGAGAAAGCGTGACATAGCCAACTATGACCACCAGATAGAATTGATAAATGTGCTCGAGGGCAAGGTGAACTCATGTATAGGTCTCTACGAGGACAACGACAGGATATGTAAGGGCCTGGCCGATGTGTATGCCACAGGAAGGGCGTGTACACAGGAGGGCGACACCCATATGGAGGAGCTGGCGAAGGCAAAGGCTGACGCCGGGGAGCAGATGGAACAGCAGAACAAGCGTCTGGCAAATCTCAGGGTCACCAGGGATTATCTGCGCCTTGAGGACATGAACCGCAAGATGGATGACACTGTCACGCAGATAGAGGACAATGAGAAGAAGCTTGCGGAGCTGAAAAACCAGATCGGCTACAAGGAGAGTGTAAATGACTACCTTGTATACAGGGAGAACAAGCGACAGTACGAAGAGAGCAGACTGATAGTCGACAATATAAGAAACAACATCGGATCATCCAGTGAGAAGATGGCGGTGTATGCGTACAACAGACGCATCCGTGATGAGAAGAAGCTTGCAGAGCTCATGGGGGCA
>ERZ780034.467-NODE-467-length-15582-cov-2.55568_pt1 | contig 15582 bp, 14 predicted proteins | sample MGYA00511855_ERZ780034 | MGnify/ENA primary metagenome ERZ780034 (study PRJEB29588, sample SAMEA2148024) | human gut metagenome | biome: human gut; feature: human-associated habitat; material: faeces | place: Denmark | collected 2008/2010 ...
GGCGTACGTTTCTAATAAATGAAAGTTTCTAATCTGCCTGGATGGTGGGACGGATACAGCTAAGACCAAAGGTGTTCCTGTTCATAGATATATTCTTTTTGGCTCCTTATTAAGAATATAGGTGAAATACATTCTTAGCATATGCTTTCTTTTAAGCTTTGCTTGCATAAATAGCATTTTAGTAGTATATTTAAAAGGCATAATTTATATAAGGAATGGTATATTTATGATAAAAGTTGCACTTGATGCTATGGGTGGAGATAATGCCCCTGGCGAGATTGTTAAAGGTGCGGTAGATGCCGTAAATACAAGCAAAGAATGTTTTGTATATCTTGTTGGAAAAGAAGATGTTGTTAATAACGAACTTTCCAAATATACTTATAGCAAAGAGCAGATAGAAGTTGTTAATGCTACAGAGGTTATAGAAACAGGTGAGCCACCTGTTATGGCTATAAGACATAAGAAAGATTCATCTTTGGTTAAGGCTCTTAATATGGTTAAGAATAAAGAAGCTGATGCTTTCGTATCAGCAGGAAGTTCTGGTGCTATATTAGTTGGTGGACAGGTTATTGTTGGACGTCTTCCAGGCGTTGAAAGACCACCAATAGGTGCGATTGTTCCTACTGATAAAGGCTGTGTGCTGATAGTTGACAGTGGGGCTAATGTTGATGCCAGACCAGCTTTTCTTGTGCAGTGGGCTAAGATGGGTTCTATATATATGGAGAACTGTCTTGGGATTAAGAAGCCAAGAGTAGCGATAGTTAATGTTGGTCTTGAAGAGGAGAAAGGCAACCAGCTTGTTAAGGAGACATTTCCACTTCTTAAAGCGTGTGATGATATTAACTTTATAGGAAGCATTGAAGCAAGAGAGATACCAAGAAGCGGTGCAGATGTTATCGTGTGTGATGCATTTGTTGGTAATGTTATATTAAAGCTTTACGAGGGTCTTGCTGGTACAATTATATCTAAGATTAAGGGTGCATTTTATTCTAATCTTAAGTCAAAGATTGGAGCAATGCTTGTTAAGGACTCAATTAAGAGTACACTTAAGACTATGGATGCATCAGAGTATGGTGGAGCACCACTTATAGGTCTTAATGGTCTTGTTGTTAAGACACACGGAAGTGCCAAAGCTAAAGAGGTAAAGAATTCAATTCTTCAATGCGTGACATTTTCAAAAAGCAATATTAATGAGCAGATTGTTGAGTCACTTTCGCATATGCCGGAATTAACAGAAGAATAGATATAATATTTATGGTAGTACAAGAACGGATGTTATATTTATAATAGTAATACAAGAATAGATATTATATTTATAATAAGAATATCAGATTTAGAATTGTGTATAACGCCTGATATATATTGATATTCATATAATTAAGATATCAGGTCAGAATGGAGGATTTATATGGAATTTCAGAAGAGAATTATTGCAGATGTACTTAATATAAGCGAGGATAAGATTACTAAAGAATCAGCATTTGTTGATGACCTTAAGGCAGATTCTTTAGATGTATTCCAGATTATAACAGAGATTGAAGACCAGTTCGGTATTCAGATTCCAGACGATGCAATTGAGAATATTGTTACTGTAGGAGATGCAGCAACTCAGATTCAGAATGCACTTGCTAAATAATTAATATAAAGAATATTGGTGTTGATATAGCAGGGGAGCATTAATTTATAAGTGTGCATATTACACGGATAAATTAATGCTTTTTTATGTAACAGGAAATTTTGATAGAATTCCCTGTTACATATAAAGTAATCTGGCAGGATTTTATCTGACTGTATTTTCTTTTTTGAATAAATTGGACATAATTATAAGATTGACACCAGATTGGAGATTGAATGTATAATAAGAATTTATCTGAGTTAATGGATAAAATTAATTATCAGTTTAAAGATATTAATCTTTTAAAAAATGCACTTACTCACAGCTCTTATGCTAATGAGAAGACGATTAAGAAGTATAAGGATAATGAAAGACTTGAGTTCCTTGGTGATGCCGTTCTGGAACTTACATCAAGCGATTACATTTATAAGAATTACAGCAATATGAATGAGGGCCAGATGACAAGACTTCGTGCAAGTATTGTATGTGAACCTACACTTGCTATATGTGCAAGAGCTATTGGAATTGATAATTTCATAATGTTAGGTAAAGGTGAGGAATTAACAGGCGGAAGAAAGAGAGATTCTATAGTATCAGATGCCTGTGAAGCGGTAATAGGAGCAATATATCTGGATGGTGGTTTTGCTAATGCAAAAGAATTCGTTAAATCATTTATTCTTAATGATTTGGAAAGCAAGCAACTCTTTTATGATAGCAAAACTATTTTACAGGAAGTCGTACAGGCGGCACATAAGGAAGTTGTATACGAGATTATAGGAGAATCAGGACCAGAGCACGATAAAGACTTTATTGCAAGTGCGAAGGTCGATGGAATGTTCCACGTTACAGCCAAGGGTCATACCAAGAAGCACGCTGAACAGCACGCGGCATATGAGGCACTTGTGGAATTAAAGAAGCAGGGATATGAATTTCCTATAAGAAAATAGCAAAGGAATTGTATATATGTATTTAAAGAGTATAGAGGTTCAGGGCTTTAAGTCATTTGCCAATAAGATAGTATTTGACTTTCATAACGGAATTACAGGCATTGTAGGTCCTAATGGCTCTGGGAAAAGTAATGTCGCCGATGCTGTAAGATGGGTTCTTGGTGAACAAAGTGCGAAGCAGCTTCGTGGGGCGAAAATGGAAGATGTCATATTTGCAGGAACCCAGAACCGTAAACCTGTTGGTTTTGCGTATGTTGCAATAACACTTGATAATAGTGACCACGCACTTCCTGTTGAATATGATGAAGTTACGGTATCAAGAAGAGTATACCGTTCAGGGGAAAGTGAATACAAGATTAATGGACATACCTGCCGATTAAAAGATGTAACAGAGATGTTCTATGATACAGGTATCGGTAAAGAAGGTTATTCAATTATCGGACAGGGACAGATTGATAAAATCCTTAGTGGTAAACCTGAGGAACGCAGGGAGCTTTTTGATGAGGCGGCAGGTATTGTTAAGTTTAAACGCCGTAAAGCTGCGGCTATCAAGAAGCTTGACAATGAAAGAAATAATCTTGTCCGTGTTAATGATATTTTATCAGAACTTGAAAAGCAGGTTGGCCCATTACAGGTACAGTCTGAGAAAGCAAAGGAATATCTTAATTTAAAGTCAGATTTGAAAAAATATGATGTCAACGCATTTTTATTAGAAACTGACCGTATAAGAAAAGAAATTGCTGAGCTTGATAATAAAATAGAGATTGCTGATAATGATCTGGCTGGCTCAAGAAATGAATATGATGCTACTAAGGCAGAATATGAAGAGGCTGAGAACCAGCTTAATGAGCTTAATCTTACAATCGAGCAGACTAATCAGGTATCTTCTGCATTAGAGCTTGATAACCAGAAGTTCAAGGGTGAGATTAATCTGTTTGAGGAACAGGTTAAGACATTTAACGCCAACAAGCAGCTTCATTCTGAGAGAATTAATGACATTGAGAAGGATAAGACTGCCAAGACAGCTTCGATTAATGAATTAAAGAAGCAGGCAGAGGCGATTAATACAGAGATTAATGAATATAACACAAAGCTTAATGCCATTAATGAGGAAGCTGAGGCTGTAAAGGCTGAGATAGACGGAATATCAGGACAGATAGAGAACCGTCAGACACTTATATATGATAATCTGACAGAACAGTCATCTATCAAAGCGGAGAACCAGAAGTTCATTACAATGCTTGAACAGCTTGAAATCCGTAAATCGCAATTAAACAGCAGGATAATAACTGGAAAAAGTGATGAAACAGCACAAAGACAGGTAATAGCTTCTATTACTTCACAGTTAAAAGAATGTGATGTTAATATAAGCAGTATTAATGCTTCAATTGCACAAGCCAATGCCAATGTAACATCTATTAAGGGTGTAATAACTGAGAAGACACAGGAACTTGACAAGCTTACACAGAATTATCATAGAAGCAAGTCAAGACTTGAATCTTTAGTTAATATAACTGAAAGATATGACGGATATGGCAACAGTATCCGTAAGATAATGGAATTAAAGGACAGCAACCCTGGTATTCTTGGTGTTATTGCAGATATTATTAAAGTGGAGAAGCAGTATGAAACTGCTATTGAAACAGCACTTGGCGGAACAATCCAGAACATAGTTACTGATAAAGAGAATACTGCTAAGGAACTTATTAATTACCTTAAAGTAAATAAGCTTGGCCGTGCAACATTTTTACCACTCAATGCTATTCATTCAAGAAATACATTAGAGAACGATAACTGCATTAATGAGAAGGGTGTTGTTGGAGTTGCCAGCAATCTTGTAAGGGTGTCTTTTGAATATGAAGGACTTGCAAAGTATCTGCTTGGACGTATTCTTGTAGTTGATAATATAGAAAATGCTCTGGTAATTGCAAGAAAGTATAAATATTCATTAAGAATTGTAACACTTGAAGGTGAGCAGCTTAATCCAGGCGGTTCAATGACAGGTGGTGCTTTTAAGAATTCAAGCAACCTTCTTGGACGAAGGAGAGAGATTGAAGAACTTAAGACAGAGGTTTCAAGCATAAGCAAGACTATTACAGAAACCAAAGCTTCTATATCAGAGCTTAGAAGTGAAGTCGGTAAGAACAGGGATAATCTTGACCAGTTAAATAAACAGCAAAGAGAGACACACATTAAGAAGAATACTTTAGATGTAACTCTTAAGCAGGCTGATAACAAGTTAAAAGAGATAATTGATGGATATTCAAATGCAGTAAATGAACAGGCTGGAATAGATGCTGAGATATCAAAGGTCAACAGTGATAAACAGCAGGTAAGTGGAAGCCTTAATGTGCTTGACAGCGAGAATGAGGCTTCAAGAAAAGAGATTGAGAACCTTAATAAGCTGCTTGAAGAAAAGAAAGCGAATGAGGCGGCAGTATCACTTAAGCTTGAGAATTTAAAGATATCACATTCATCAGTTGAACAGAAAGCTGCATTTATTAATGAAAATATTCAAAGACTTTCTGATGAGATTAATAGTCTTGATGATGAAAAAGAGAGTATTAACGATAAGATAAAACAGACAGCAGAATTAATAAAGACTAAACAGCAGGAAATAACTGATGTTAAGGATAATATTGAAAAGACAGTTAAAGGGCTTGAAGCTAACAACGATAAGCTGTCCAAGCTAAAGGCTGACAAAGAAAAGGTTACTGCAAGCCATAAGGAGTTCTTTAAGAAAAGAGAAACCCTTAATGAGCAGATTATCCTTCTTGAAAAAGAAAGTATGCGTCTTCATAACCAGCACGATAAGCTTGATGAATCTAATGATTCGCTTGTTGATTATATGTGGAATGAGTATGAGCTTACATACAGCTATGCATTGGAATTAAAGAGTGATGAATTAACTAATCTTAATGACTTAAGAAAGCAGATTAATATACTTAAAGCTTCTATTAAGAAGCTTGGTGATGTAAATGTTAATGCTATTGAAGAATATAAAGAAGTCAGTGGGCGTTATACTTTCTTAAAGACACAGCACGATGATATGATTGAGGCTGAACAGTCACTTATGAAGGTTATAACTGAACTTGATAATGGAATGAGAACACAGTTTACTGCCAAATTTGAAGAGATAAAAGTAGAATTTGATAAGGTATTCAAGGAATTATTCGGCGGCGGACGTGGTACAATTGAACTTGTGGAAGATGAAGATATACTTGAAGCAGGAATTATAATTGTATCCCAGCCACCAGGAAAGAAGCTTCAGAATATGATGCAGTTATCAGGTGGAGAAAAGGCTCTCACAGCAATAGCGTTATTATTTGCCATACAGAACTTAAAGCCATCACCATTCTGTCTTCTTGATGAAATTGAAGCTGCACTTGATGATTCTAATGTTGGAAGATATGCTAATTATCTTCACAAGCTTACAAAGCATACACAGTTTATTGTAATTACCCACAGACGTGGAACTATGGCTGCGGCAGACAGATTATATGGTATTACTATGCAGGAGAAGGGTGTATCAACTCTTGTTTCTGTAGACCTTATTGCCAATGATCTGAATGAGCCTAAAGAAAGGAAGAGTTAATATGGGACTTTTTAGTAAACTTAAAGAAGGTCTTACAAAGACCAGAGATAATATCGTATCGGGCATTGATAATATATTTAATGGCTTTTCTTCAATTGATGATGATTTCTACGAAGAACTTGAAGAGACTCTTATTATGGGAGATATTGGTGTCAGGGCAACTGATGAGATTATTGAAGACCTTAAGGCTAAGGTTAAAGAGAATAAAATAAAAGACCCTAAAGATTGCAAGCAGTTATTGATTGATACAATCAAAGAGAAGATGAACCTTGGGCCCAATGCATATGAATTTGAGAATACTAAGTCAATTGTTATGCTTATTGGTGTTAATGGTGTTGGAAAGACTACCTCTGTAGGAAAGCTTGCAGGCCATTTAAAAGAGCAGAACAAAAAGGTTGTCCTTGCTGCGGCTGATACATTCAGGGCTGCTGCCATTGAACAGCTTACAGAATGGGCTAACAGGGTAGGTGCAGATATAATTGCACAGAATGAGGGCTCTGACCCAGCGGCTGTAATATATGATTCTATAGCAGCGGCAAAAGCAAGGCACGCAGATGTTCTTTTATGTGATACAGCCGGAAGGCTTCAGAATAAGAAAAATCTTATGGAAGAATTACGCAAGATTGACAGAGTTATTGAAAGAGAGTATGCTGATGCGTATAGGGAAAATCTTATAGTCCTTGATGCGACAACTGGTCAGAACGCAATTTCACAGTTACGCGAATTCAATGATGTAACTAATATAACAGGAATTATTCTTACTAAGATGGACGGAACAGCTAAGGGTGGTATCGCCGTTGCTATTCAGGCAGAATTTGGAATACCTGTTAAGTACATTGGTGTAGGTGAGCAGGTTAAGGACTTACAGAAGTTTGACTCAGATACATTTGTCAACGCATTATTTGATACATCAGATAATGAAGAAGATGATGATTAATGTAATATTTTAATTCAATTAATGATATTTTATATTGATAACTAGATTAATGATGTATATTATTGTTAATAATTGATTTAATAATATAAAGTAACTATAAGGAGAGTAGATTTACAATGGAAGAATTAACTTTAAAGAAATTTGAAGAAGCTGCTGAGAAAGTAAAGGAAGCTACATTACCAACTAACCTTATATTCAGCGAATATTTCAGCAACCAGACAGGCAATAAAGTATATCTTAAGCCTGAGAATATGCAGTATACTGGTGCTTACAAGGTAAGAGGTGCATATTACAAGATAAGCACAATGTCAGAAGAGGCAAGAAAGAAAGGCCTTATAACAGCATCTGCTGGTAACCACGCACAGGGTGTTGCATTTGCAGCAAAAAAGTATGGCGTAAAGGCTACTGTTGTTATGCCAACAACAACACCACTTATAAAGGTTAACAGAACTAAGGGTTATGGTGCTGAAGTTGTACTTTACGGAGATGTATATGATGAAGCCTGTGAATATGCTCTTAAGTTAGCAGAAGAAAAGGGACTTACATTTGTTCATCCATTTGATGACCTTGATGTTGCTACAGGACAGGGCTCAATTGCTATGGAGATTATTAAAGAACTCCCAACAGTTGATTATATCCTCGTTCCAGTTGGCGGCGGCGGACTTGCAACAGGTGTATCTACACTTGCCAAGCTTCTTAATCCTAATATTAAAGTAATCGGTGTTGAACCAGCCGGTGCTAATTGTCTGCAGGCTTCTTTAAAGAATGGAAAGGTTACAACACTTCCAACTGTCAGCACAATAGCTGATGGTACAGCAGTTAAGACACCGGGTACAAAGGTATTCCCATATCTTCAGAAGAATCTTGATGATATAATAACAGTTCCTGATGAAGACTTAATTGTATCTTTCCTTGATATGGTTGAAAATCATAAAATGATAGTAGAGAACTCAGGTCTTCTTACAGTTGCAGCACTTAAACAGCTTAAGGTTAAAGATAAGAAGGTTGTTTCAATTCTTTCAGGTGGTAATATGGACGTAATAACAATGTCATCTGTTGTTCAGCAGGGTCTTGTTCAGAGAAGCAGAATATTTACTGTATCTGTACTTCTTCCAGATAAGCCGGGGGAACTTGTAAGAGTTGCACAGATAATTGCCAACGCTAATGGTAATGTAATCAAGCTTGATCATAACCAGTTTGTAAGCATTAACAGAAAGGCTACAGTTGAATTGAGAATAACTATTGAAGCTTTCGGACATGAACACAAAGACCAGATTGTATCTGAGCTTGAAAAGAACGGTTTAAGACCACGTCTTGTTAAGGTTAATATCTAATTTATCAAAGTGACACTGATATGTTACGCTGATACATAAAAGTTTTATTTTAACAGGCTTACATAAAATGTATATAATATACAAGTATAGATGTGAAATCAGTTTTGTGGCTGGTTTCACATTTTTTACACACAATTTACATATTTACACCACTATTTGCCATTATGATAATCGCATAAACAACAAAGGAGATGACTCATATGGTAAAGAATAAATTATTATATGCAACAATAGCAGCTATGTTAATGGGGGCTGTATTTACAGGCTGTTCTAATACTCATAATAACAATACAACAACAGAGAGCCAGAGCATTGTATCACTCGAGGAACTTGCCTCAAGTGCGGATTCAGATTTATCAATCGAATTAGATGATGAAGATAAGGTATCATCATGGGATGATTCATCAGCTTCACATATTACACTTGGAAGCCAGATTAGTTCTGATAGTTCATCGGTTGAAATATCAGGTTCAACAGTTACAATCACTAAAGCAGGAACATATGTTATATCAGGAAATGTAACAGAAGGAAATATAATCGTTAATACGACAGATAAGGGAACTGTAAGATTAATTCTTAATAATGCTTCTATAAGCAATACAACAACAGCACCAATTAAGGTGTTAAATGCCAAGAAAGTTATACTTACACTTGCCGATAACACAACTAATACAATTACAGACAGCAGTCGTTTATCTACAGAAGAAGATTATTCAGCCGCTATATATTCTAAAGAGGATTTAATAATCAATGGAAATGGTACATTAAATGTCAATGCTGGATACCGCAATGGTATTAAGAGTACAGATGACTGCATTATCGTATCTGGTACATTAAACATAACAAGTACTGAGGACGGTATAATCGGTAAAGATCTATGCGGAGTTGTAGCGGGTGATATTAATATTAATGCAGGTTCAGACGGGATTAAGTCAACTTATGATACAGACACAACTAAAGGAAATGTTATCATTGAAGGCGGTAATATAACTATTAAGGCTTCTAATGATGGCATACAGGCTGAAAATATACTTGTTATTAATGATGGTACTATTAATATAAAGACTAATAATGGTGCGGCTGATACAACACAGACACATACAGATAATATGTATATGGACCGTGGTGGTTTTGGTTTTAATAACAATAAGACAACAACTACCACAGATGATACAGTTGAGAGCAGAAAAGGTATTAAAGCTGGCAATATGCTTATAATCAATGACGGAGACATAACAATAGACTCTGATGATGACTCTGTACATTGCAATTCAGAAATCTATATATATGGTGGTACTATAAATGCAGCTACAGGTGATGACGGAGTACATGCGGATGACTTGCTTACTGTCAATGGTGGAACAATAAATATAACACAGTGCTATGAAGGCATTGAAGCTGATGACATAGTTATTAATGATGGAGATATAAGCGTTGTTTCAAGTGATGACGGCATTAATTCATCTGATGGAAGTATAACAATTAATGGCGGTAATCTTTTGATAAATGCAAGCGGTGACGGACTTGATGCCAATGGCTCCATTATAATAAATGGTGGATATATCGTTGTACTTGGTCCAACCTCGGACGGCGATACAGCAATTGACTATGATGACAGTTGTACAATTAATGGTGGAACAGTTATGGCATTTGGCTCAAGCGGAATGCTTGAAATTCCAAAAGGTGCAAGTAATGGAGCCTGTATAGTTACTGCATTTACATCTGTAAGCGGAGGCAGCAAGTATACATTAAGCGATTCAAATGGCAATGAAATATTATCATATACACCATCAAAGGCTTATGCCGCAGCAATTGTATATTCAGATAAGATAACAACAGGTAACACTTATAACATTACAGCAGGAAGCACTACATTATCAATTGAAGTTACATCTGATGTCACAAGCAATGTTTCAAGCGGTCTTGGCAAAGCTGGTGGAATGAATATGCCTGGCAATGGCGGCTCAGGTATGCCTAATAACGGTTCATCAGATAATGGTATGAATGGTAATTCTAACGGCTCAATGCCAGATATGTCAGGCAATGGAGCACCTGATATGAATGGAAACAGCTCTGGTGATATGCCATCAATGGGCGGCAATTCATCTAACAATGGTGGTAATATGCCTAATATGAATAATGGCAGCTCTAATGGCAGTGCACCACAGATGAATAACAGAATGTAATAACCAGATAAATATTAAAAGCTGTTTTAACACGAATAACCAGTGTGTTTTATGGTTTAAAAAATAAATAAAAAATATTTAAAAGTGTCAAGTAAAAAAGCTTGACACTTTTTATTTGCTATGATATTATACTCAAGGCTTATAAATCATTTGAATCAGAAAGTTAAGGTGTGTTGTGGAACGTATTGTAGAACAGACATTATTATATGATTTTTATGGCGAACTGCTTAATGAACATCAGCGCAATGTATATGAAGATGCTGTATTTAACGATTTATCTTTAAGTGAGATTGCTGATGAATATAATATATCAAGACAGGGTGTTCACGACCTTATCAAGAGGGTATCCAATACATTAGAAGGATATGAGTCCAAGCTTCATCTTATTGAGAAATTTATGGATACTAAAGCCAAAGTAACCAAGATAGACGAGCTTGTTGATTCTTATATTGCTTCACCAGATATGAAGCTGATATTAGAGATCAAAGACCTGTCTAACGAAATTATCGAAGATTATTAAACATTTTAGGAGGATATATAATGGCATTTGACAGTCTTTCAGATAAACTTCAAAACATATTTAAGAATCTTCGCGGCAAAGGACGCCTTTCTGAAGCTGACGTAAAGGCAGCACTTAAAGAGGTTAAGATGGCACTGTTAGAAGCTGATGTTAATTTTAAGGTTGTTAAGAACTTTATTAAGTCAGTAGAAGAACGTGCGATTGGTCAGGATGTTATGTCAAGTCTTACACCGGGACAGATGGTTATTAAGATAGTTAATGAAGAGATGATTTCCCTTATGGGCTCTGAGACAACAGAGATTGCTATTAAGCCGGGGAATGAAATTACTGTCATTATGATGGCGGGTCTTCAGGGTGCTGGTAAGACAACTACTACAGCCAAGCTTGCAGGAAAGTTCAAAGCCAAGGGCAAGAAGCCTTTGCTCGTAGCTTGTGATGTATACAGACCAGCAGCTATAGAACAGCTTACTATCAATGGTAATAAGCAGGGCGTTGAAGTATTTTCTATGGGAACAGGACATAACCCTGTAGATATTGCTAAGGCTTCGATAGCACACGCCAAGGAGAATAATTACAACATAGTAATTCTTGATACAGCCGGACGACTTCATATTGATGAGAATATGATGGATGAGCTTATTAATATAAAGAGTGAGGTTAATGTTGACCAGACTATTCTTGTTGTTGATTCTATGACTGGACAGGATGCGGTAAATGTAGCATCTTCATTTAATGAAAAGGTTGGAATTGACGGAGTTATCCTTACTAAGTTAGATGGTGAGGTGGTGCAGCACTTTCAATTAAGGCTGTCACAGGTAAGCCTATTCTTTATGTTGGTATGGGAGAGAAACTGTCAGACCTTGAACAGTTCTATCCTGATCGTATGGCATCAAGAATTCTTGGAATGGGTGATGTTCTTACACTCATTGAGAAGGCTGAGGCACAGATTGATGCAGATAAAGCCAAAGAGATGGAAGCTAAGATTAAAAAAGCTGAATTTGATTTTGACGATTTCCTTGAATATATGGGACAGATTCGTAATATGGGTGGTATAGGTTCTATTATGAGTATGCTTCCAGGTATGGGACTTGGCGGTAATATGAAGAATATCCAGATGCCAGATGAAGATGAGGCAGAAGCTAATCTTAAGCGTACAGAAGCAATCATACATTCTATGACTGCTAAGGAACGTAAGAATCCAGATATTCTTAATCCATCAAGAAAGAACAGAATAGCACGAGGAGCTGGTGTTGATATCAGCGAAGTAAACAGGCTTGTTAAACAGTTTGAGCAGATGAAGAAGATGATGAAACAGATGCCTGGTATGATGAAAGGTGCTAAAAAGGGACGTTTTAAGTTGCCTTTTTAACATAGATATAATTAATTACAGGAGGTGAAACAATAATGGCAGTAAAGATCAGATTAAAGAGATTAGGTGAGAAGAAGTCTCCTTTCTATAGAATTATCGTAGCAGATTCAAGATCTCCAAGAAATGGTAGATTTATTGAAGAAATCGGTACTTATGATCCTAATTACGATCCATGCAAGCTTAACATTGATGCTGAACTTGCTAAGAAGTGGTTATCAAACGGAGCTCAGCCTACAGAAGTAGTTGGAAAGCTTTTCAAGATGGCAGGTATCGAAAAATAAGACTAGTGGAGGTATTTAGCTATGAAACAGTTAGTGGAAGTTATCGCTAAAGCACTAGTTGATAATCCGGATGAGGTTGTAGTAACAGAAACACAGAAAGATAAAGCAATTATCGTAAATTTAAAGGTTGCTTCCTCAGATATTGGTAAGGTAATCGGTAAATCCGGAAGAATTGCAAAGTCTATTAGAGCTGTTGTATCTGCAGCCGCATCGAATACCGACAAAAAGGTTATTGTAGAGATAGACAATTAATGCACTGTTAATGAGCCATTATGCTTAATGTATAAGCATAATGGCTTATTTTGTATATATTTACCAATAGAAAATATGTTCGACATAGTGTATTATATATGTAATTGATGATTATATAATGCCAATAATTATAAAATAATTAATCGCAGGATAATAAGATTATTGCTGCAGCATTATTATATAGATTAATTAAGTAAGATAAAAGTGGGGAAGCATTATGAAGATAATACATTGTGCAGACTTGCACCTTGATTCTAATATGACAAGCAATCTAAGCAGGGAACAGGCTAAGCAGAGAAAAGCTGAGCTTCTTGCTACATTTGAGAGAATGATTGCTTATGCTAAAGATAACTCTGTGAAGGCTGTTATTATTGCAGGGGATTTGTATGACAAGAAGAATATATCAGCTAATGCAAGAAATGTTTTTCTGTCTGCAATTAATAACAATCCAGATATAACATTTTATTATCTAAGAGGTAATCACGATGCAGAAAGTCTTTTTATAGATTGTGATACAATACCGGATAATATTAAGATGTTTAATGACAGCTGGACTTCATATAAGATTGAAGCACCAGAGGATAATTCAGTAATTACTATTAATGGTGTGGAATTAACAGCAGATAATTCCAATGTTATATATAACTCACTTGTACTTGACAGTAATAATTATAATATTGTTACTTTGCACGGACAGGAAGCTATGTCATCGTCAAAGGATAAGACTGAGGTAATTTCATTAAAGGAACTTAAGAATAAGGCAATTGATTATCTCGCACTGGGACATATCCATTCATACAAGATGGAACAGCTTGATTCAAGGGGAGTATATTGTTATCCAGGATGCCTTGAAGGACGAGGCTTTGATGAATGTGGTGAACACGGTTTTGTACTTCTTGATATTAAGGATAACAAGCTTGTAGGTAATGAATTTATCAGTGTTTCCTACAGGAATTTGTATGAAGAAGATGTTGATATATCTGAATGTATGAATTCAGTAGAGATGGCAGAAAAAGTAAGAGAGGTTCTTTATAAGAAAGATTATGCGTCTGCAAGCCTTATCAAAGTTGTGCTTACAGGACAGATTGATATTAACGCAGAGAAGAACCTTACATATATTACTGAGAATTTTAAGAATGACTATTATTATTTTAAATTATATGACCATACTTCAATAAAAGTAGATTACAGCTCATACCAGTATGACAAGTCATTAAAAGGGGAGTTTGTAAGACTGGTAGAAAGTGACGATACACTTGATGATATTACGAAAGCTTCAATAATAAAGATAGGCATTGATGCGTTATCAGGAGAGGAATTTATATGAAATTAATCAGTTTACATATTGATAATTTTGGACAATTTAATAATTTTGACTATGTATTTGAAGATGGCATTAATCAGATTGTAGAAGAAAATGGCTGGGGTAAAAGTACGCTTGCAGCATTTATCAAGGTTATGTTTTTTGGTTTTGATAACACCAGTAAAAGAGATGATTATGTTAATGAAAAAAGGCGGTTTAAGCCCTGGCAGCGCGGCTGATATGGTGGGACGCTTTCCTTTTTGTATATGGTGGAAGTCTTGCATTTGAGATTGATAATAAGCAGTATACAATATACCGTACCTTTGAAGCTAAAGATAAGGACGATACCTTTAAGCTTGTAGATACTATAACGAAATTAGATTCATTTGATTATACTTCTGATATTGGTAAAGAGATATTTGAAATTGACAGTGATTCTTTTGAAAAAACAGCTTACATTTTTCAGAATAATTGTGAAAGCGGCAGTACAGGCGATATAGCGGCACTTCTTGGCTGTGACGCCGTAGATGATGTAGATGTTAATAATTATGATGAAGTAATCGGACATATGAATGATAAGATTAATTCGCTTAGTCCCAAAAGAAAGACCGGGCAGCTTTACAAGATGAAAGAGGATATTGAACGGCTTAAGGCAAAGCTTATGGGAAAGAATGAGCTTGAACAGGCACTACAACAGACAATTTCATTAATCACTGAACAGAAGAAGGAATATAACAGGCTTGATAAAGAGCAGACGTCTGTTTCAGATATTCTTGATAAAGCTTCCAGACGGAAAGATCTTTTAGCCTTTAAAGAACAATATGATATATATAATTCGCAGCTTGCAGAACGCTATACAGCTTATAAGCAGTATGAGGAAGAATATAGCAAACTTCCGTCTGTTGAAAAGTTAAGTATACAGTTCAGCAACTTAGATGAGCTTAATAAAATATCCATCCAGTTAAAGCACATTGAGTTGAGTTCGTCAGAAAAAGAACGTCTTGACAGCCTTGAAGAGAAACTTTCTAATGTTACAGACAAAGAGATTGATTATTATATGAAAGCATATAATAAAATGTCTTCACTATATCAGGATATTAAAGATACAAGAGCACACCTTACTGCTAATTATGAAGCTGTATATGATAAGCCGAAGAAATCTTCGCCTGCTATTACTATTGCGGCAGCTATTATTGGAATTATATTAATTGCTGCAGGTATTATAATTCCTTCGCTGGCAGTT
>ERZ780034.470-NODE-470-length-15524-cov-6.16084_pt1 | contig 15524 bp, 13 predicted proteins | sample MGYA00511855_ERZ780034 | MGnify/ENA primary metagenome ERZ780034 (study PRJEB29588, sample SAMEA2148024) | human gut metagenome | biome: human gut; feature: human-associated habitat; material: faeces | place: Denmark | collected 2008/2010 ...
GAAATTACATCACGGGCGGAATGACGGTCATCATTACCGGACCGGCAGGAACCGGAAAGTCCTACTTCGCCTGTGCCTTGGGTGACAGGGCATGCAGGAACGGTCGGAAGGTACTGTACTTCACGATGAACATGCTCATCGAGAACCTGAAGCTTGTACATCTGGAAGGACGGGAGACGAACTTCTTCCGTAAGCTGAACGCACATGACCTTTTGATTATAGATGATTTTGGGATGGTCAAGCTGGACGGACAGGTACAGCATGATTTTGAACAGATCATAGATGACAGGTACAACCGGAAAGCACTCATCCTGGCCAGTCAGCTTCCCGTTGCAGACTGGTATGATGTGTTCCAAAGCGAACTCATTGCAGAAGCCTGTCTGGACAGAATCGTGCATAAGGCAATAAAATTTGACCTTAAAGGAGAGAGCCTAAGAAAGAAGTATTAACTTTGCCAACAACACTGAATACTAACTGGAGACTGAACGGATATCACCGGAAATGCTGAACGGGTATCCGCCGGAATATGCAAAGATGTTGGCCCGTTTGATGTCTTCGTATGTCACAGGTTTCAATTCCATAAGGTACGATTAAAAGAGCCGTGACATGAACGTGTCAAAGACAAAGGTGCTGTTTCAATTCCATAAGGTACGATTAAAAGTGAACGCTGCAACAACGAGATAAGCAAGATTTTCCGTTTCAATTCCATAAGGTACGATTAAAAGAATGAAGACACAATATGAAGGATTGATTGATATAGTTTCAATTCCATAAGGTACGATTAAAAGTTCTTCGGCGAAATGTATCTGCTGTCCATCGACAGTTTCAATTCCATAAGGTACGATTAAAAGTTAGGTACCGCAGCCGGTCTTGCGTCCGGAATTTTGTTTCAATTCCATAAGGTACGATTAAAAGAACGAAGCATTACAGGACTACAGAGACTATGCTTTCGTTTCAATTCCATAAGGTACGATTAAAAGCATTGCGGAACTCGCCGAAGGTAAGGTCAGCCCCAGTTTCAATTCCATAAGGTACGATTAAAAGTGCAGTGACCGCATACATCTTCACCTCCGCATATAGTTTCAATTCCATAAGGTACGATTAAAAGAACGGAGCATTTGACTTTCTTATGTTCCATATTAGGTGTTTCAATTCCATAAGGTACGATTAAAAGCCTGTTCTACGTGTTCGGGGATGGTGATGTTTGCCAGTTTCAATTCCATAAGGTACGATTAAAAGTGTTGTATGTTTTTAGTCGGTTTGCTATCATGCAGGTTTCAATTCCATAAGGTACGATTAAAAGTGAGTCCGGTTCCATCAACACGGCCGAGAATGCGCTTGTTTCAATTCCATAAGGTACGATTAAAAGTATGTATAAAAAACAATCAGACAAAAATGGATCAAGTTTCAATTCCATAAGGTACGATTAAAAGCGTCATTTGACACAGGACTTGTGTATTATTCCTATTAGTTTCAATTCCATAAGGTACGATTAAAAGCAGGAAATGCAGTTCCTCAACTCTAACCAGGAATTCCGTTTCAATTCCATAAGGTACGATTAAAAGCCAGGAAGCCGCGCCACATTCCACCGGTTGAAACTTGGTTTCAATTCCATAAGGTACGATTAAAAGATTTTTTCCGTTCGTGTTCTGGTATCGAATTACATAGTTTCAATTCCATAAGGTACGATTAAAAGGCGGGTACAGCTTATGTCACTGGGGCAGGGGAATATGTTTCAATTCCATAAGGTACGATTAAAAGTATATCCTATCGCCAAAGTATTGAACAGGTATTTTAGTTTCAATTCCATAAGGTACGATTAAAAGTCACAAGCGCCTCAGTAAGCGTCTCACCTATCTCGTTTCAATTCCATAAGGTACGATTAAAAGCAGATTGAAAGACTTAATGCTAAGGTTTTAGAACTGTTTCAATTCCATAAGGTACGATTAAAAGATTTGTGATCTGAATAATCAGGACCAATTGGATATTGTTTCAATTCCATAAGGTACGATTAAAAGTTTTTTTCGATGTGGGAACAAGCAGGTAGTTTGCTTGTTTCAATTCCATAAGGTACGATTAAAAGTCATGCCATGGCCGGGGAGTTCAACTTTTCTGACTGGTTTCAATTCCATAAGGTACGATTAAAAGTCAGCTACGGTAACCGTGACATCACGAACGTGCTGAGTTTCAATTCTATAAGGTACGATTAAAAGAATATCTTCATGCTGTAGCAGACTTATACGAACAGTAGTTTCAATTCCATAAGGTACGATTAAAAGCCCTGAAGGGATGATGAACGGAAGCCGGACGATAACGTTTCAATTCCATAAGGTACGATTAAAAGTGAGTGTACGGAGCAGCGAGCGCAGCGAGTTGCGTGTTTCAATTCCATAAGGTACGATTAAAAGCTTCCGTCCGGCATACGTTCGAAATACCTGATTCCCTGTTTCAATTCCATAAGGTACGATTAAAAGTGTACAGCTCCGGGCATCCTTCCGGTCCGGTGACTTGTTTCAATTCCATAAGGTACGATTAAAAGGATGCCACACGAAGCCATTATAAAACGTAATTACAGTTTCAATTCCATAAGGTACGATTAAAAGTCCTTCTGTATCGCATGTCAGCAGCATCAGTTCAGTTTCAATTCCATAAGGTACGATTAAAAGGTTTTGCAGTGCAAGGTTCATGACTCTTTTCAGTCGTTTCAATTCCATAAGGTACGATTAAAAGAAGCGATCTGACGGTACGGACGGTGGCGTGTCTAACGTTTCAATTCCATAAGGTACGATTAAAAGAAGCCCCTGAAGCAAGTCCGGACGGTACTGCATGAGTTTCAATTCCATAAGGTACGATTAAAAGTCCGTAGCAACGTGGTAGCAGATGGACGGGGGTAGGGTTTCAATTCCATAAGGTACGATTAAAAGAGCTTGAAGAGAAGAAAAGAAAGCTTGAAGACAAGAGTTTCAATTCCATAAGGTACGATTAAAAGTTCTTGACTCAGATGGTAAATTTGTAATGGATATAATGTTTCAATTCCATAAGGTACGATTAAAAGCTGCTCTCCCAGGCCAAGGCCAAAGGACTGTCGTGTTTCAATTCCATAAGGTACGATTAAAAGTCAAAGTCTGTTGTTAATAGATCATTTTCCATGTAGTTTCAATTCCATAAGGTACGATTAAAAGGGACGTGTCTTCCGTAGTAGCCTCCCAGCTCTGATGTTTCAATTCCATAAGGTACGATTAAAAGCTACACGTCCTCTCCAGACTCAGGAGGATTTCTTGTTTCAATTCCATAAGGTACGATTAAAAGTTGGCCATCCGGTTCGTATACTCCAGGAAAAAGACGTTTCAATTCCATAAGGTACGATTAAAAGTGTCTCTGCCTGGTAGTATGTCAGTCCTTTTTTTCTCAGTTTCAATTCCATAAGGTACGATTAAAAGAACCCCGAAGGATTTACAGTAAATTCTAAAAGTAGTTTCAATTCCATAAGGTACGATTAAAAGGTAGACACCCATGAATGGCAAGAAAATTACGGTCTTAGTTTCAATTCCATAAGGTACGATTAAAAGAAAAGCACTGTACGTTTTTATCGTAACATCTCGAGTTTCAATTCCATAAGGTACGATTAAAAGTTTTATAATCATCAAAAACTCGTTTGTTTTCTGCGTTTCAATTCCATAAGGTACGATTAAAAGTAAACCTCAAACGGATTTACCTGCTGCTGTTTCTTGTTTCAATTCCATAAGGTACGATTAAAAGGCGGATGTGCTTAATTCCTCATGGAACGGACGTATCGTTTCAATTCCATAAGGTACGATTAAAAGTCCTGGGAACTTCACAAGCCGGCTGTAAATATCCGGGTTTCAATTCCATAAGGTACGATTAAAAGGCTTGTGGGCGTTTCTGCCAGCCTCCCTTATCTAGTTTCAATTCCATAAGGTACGATTAAAAGAGGCGCGGACGGGTATTCCTGCAAGGGATAAGGTGGTTTCAATTCCATAAGGTACGATTAAAAGAAAGACGGAATCTTCCGAGAACTACACTTTAGAGGTTTCAATTCCATAAGGTACGATTAAAAGTGTCTTTCTCGAAACCGTTGCTTCCTACCCTCACACGTTTCAATTCCATAAGGTACGATTAAAAGTACCATAAGTGCCTCACGGTTCACCACCGGATCAGTTTCAATTCCATAAGGTACGATTAAAAGAGGAAATAAATAAAGAGTTTGAACAGCTTTTTAACGTCGTTTCAATTCCATAAGGTACGATTAAAAGATATAAAAGTTACTGGCCGTATGAAGGTCCAAAGGTAGTTTCAATTCCATAAGGTACGATTAAAAGGAAACGTAGCGGATTGCTGTTCGGCCCTCTGCCTAGTTTCAATTCCATAAGGTACGATTAAAAGTCACGCGGTGTTTATAGTGTTGCCCCCACTTTTAAGTTTCAATTCCATAAGGTACGATTAAAAGCTCGTATCGAAGAAGTTTACCCCGTATCTGAAAGAAGTTTCAATTCCATAAGGTACGATTAAAAGCCTGTATCTGTGCATCCGCGAGACGGGCAACGAGCGTTTCAATTCCATAAGGTACGATTAAAAGAAGGACCGGCGGCCGTTCCTTCATTCCCGGATCAATTCGTTTCAATTCCATAAGGTACGATTAAAAGTTTGTGCGGAACATACCGGGCAATATACCTTTCCTTGTTTCAATTCCATAAGGTACGATTAAAAGATTGTCCCGATTCCCGGCAGAAAGGAGAAACACCTTAGTTTCAATTCCATAAGGTACGATTAAAAGGCACAGGCTACCGAATCAGGCAATGCACAGCTTAGTTTCAATTCCATAAGGTACGATTAAAAGAATACCTACCTTTTCGCTTTCGTCCTGTATCTGATAGTTTCAATTCCATAAGGTACGATTAAAAGTATCTTCAAATCCGGGTTAAGCCCCAATAAAAACGAGTTTCAATTCCATAAGGTACGATTAAAAGTAAATTTTTATTTTGCCTTACAGCGTCCATTTGTGAGTTTCAATTCCATAAGGTACGATTAAAAGCATTATTGCTCGCTGCCTGGCCAATATTAATGCCGTTTCAATTCCATAAGGTACGATTAAAAGTTCATTGCTTCGCTTGACATTTCCGGTAATTGTAGCGTTTCAATTCCATAAGGTACGATTAAAAGTCTATAATAGCACGCACCCTGCGCTGCCTTTTGGTTTCCTGTTTCAATTCCATAAGGTACGATTAAAAGTCTTCAAAGCGTTAGTTAGCTTATCATCTTCGTATGAGTTTCAATTCCATAAGGTACGATTAAAAGTGCTTTATTATAGTACCATCTTTCTTCCGTATATCCGTTTCAATTCCATAAGGTACGATTAAAAGGGTGGAGTGGAACTGTTCGGTATTCCTTCCGTTCGATTGTTTCAATTCCATAAGGTACGATTAAAAGACAGCGGAGACTTGCTGATACAGGAAGGACTTACGCGTTTCAATTCCATAAGGTACGATTAAAAGTTTCTTTAGAGGGTATTCTGACAGGATTTATATCTTCGTTTCAATTCCATAAGGTACGATTAAAAGCGGGGGGAAACCTCGGATTGAATGAAATATATGTTTGTTTCAATTCCATAAGGTACGATTAAAAGCCAAACTTGCATCATCTGCAATTGTCATTAATTCAAGTTTCAATTCCATAAGGTACGATTAAAAGTCTTTCTGAATCGGCGTTTTCTTTCGGGTACCTCTATGGTTTCAATTCCATAAGGTACGATTAAAAGTTTGCATCCGGCGTTACTTCCATGTAATCGTTATTGCGTTTCAATTCCATAAGGTACGATTAAAAGCCTTCAAACTAATATAAAAAATATATTAGTTTTCAGTTCATTAGCTTTGACAAATATATAAAAAACGAATCAAAATATTGTCAATAGTCAGTCATAAAAAAAGTACTGACTATCGACAATATAGGTAAATGGCTATGTATCAATAAGTCAAAGAACGTGTGCTATAAGACTTGTTATATTGCAAGTGGTAAAAGCTTTACATCGACAAGAATGAGCTATAGAAAAATATCGATGCTGCTTCGTTCTTTTCCTACAATCTGTTTGTCAAGGGCTTTCTGTGAAGGCCCACTGAAGATGATGATACTATCTTCATTCTTATCCATAAATTTATCACTTTGCATCAGCAGTTCTTTCAGTTTTGCTTCAGATATTTCTCCCTCGAATACAGAATTTTGTATCCAGTTCAGATATTTTCGGCAGAGCTTAAGCATTTTGTTAACTCGTTTCTCACCGAAATCGTATACTAGAATTACATACATATGATGTCAAATTATATTACCAATACATCTTGAATGGCTTATATTCTTCGATGGAGAGAAGATGTTTGGCCAGTTTATAGCATTCTAATTTTATCAGGTGCCGGTAACTGACCGAACGCTTCAATGAACGGTGTTGGATGGTTTCCTGAAGCCGGTCTTCGATGGCTTTTATGAAAATCTTTTTGCCCGAAGTATTCAACAGGCATCTGTTCAACTTACGGTCGAAATGTTTTGTTTGGATCTCCTTTTTATTGAGTACCTTGAAGACTACCCGGTCAACAATGATAGGCTTGAATATTTCGGCAATATCCAAAGCCAGTGAGTACCGACGTTCACCTGGTTTATGCAGGTAGCTGATGGTCGGATTCAATTGTGTCTGGTGGATGGCACGCAGGCATAGGGTATAGCATACCATGTTACCGAACGAAATCAAGGCATTCACTTCGTTACGGGGAGGCTGTTTGGACCTGCCAGCCATTTCGAAATCGTTGATGATTAGATTAAAGGCCTCGTAATAGTATTGCCGGATTTGCCCTTCTATTCCCATCAGCTCTTCTACACTGGTAGTGTCTTTGATTTTTGTGCTGAGTTGTTCGATAGGGGAGATAATGTCTACCATATCTTTACCACGACGGTCGTAGTATTTCAGATTCTTGACCATGTTATAGGCAGCTCCTTCGATAAATTTTTGGGCGATGACCAGTCGCTTTTTCTTATCTTGATAGTAGGACGTTTGTGCCAATAGCATTTTTCCGGACAATAACGAGTCGCGGGGCATGAACGAACCGGTGTAATTCTCATAATAATCGAAGAAATGAACCGCTACGTCCTTTTGTCCTAAAAAATTAAACAAGGAGCTGTTAGCACGCAGACTACCGAATACATAGAATTCGCTGATGTCTTCTATCGGCAGGTAACGTGATTGTGCATCTGGAGAGGGTATTTCTCCATCTTCTGATACCGGTGTGAATTTTAGGGTATTGTCCTTGCGTTCCAGTATGCCTGGATTGAACAGGTAAAATGTTTTTTTCATTCTTCTTCCTCCCTGCTATAACAAAATTCATAATAGCTGCAATTCTTGCAGATTCCTTTTTTCTGTAAGGGTGGACATGCATCATCGGAAATGATTCGGACGATATCTGTTTTCATATCTTCGATTTCCGACCTGTCCAGTTCGCTCAAGAAAACTTCTTGTGTCCGACGAAGAGTAGGGTATTCCAGTATGCCGGTCACATCTGCTATTCCGTTCTGCTCGAATACATAAAGATAATATTTCAGTTGCCATTCATGGGCGATTTCCACTTTATTCGATTTCTTGATTTCGTGGATAACCTTGTTTTGGACATCGTAGAAATCTACTTTGATACCGTCCAGCTCTATCTCTTCGTACTTGGCGGAACGTTGTGGATAACTGTCTTCGTGAATGAGTTTCCCTTCGAACACCAGGTCGGAAGTGTGTTCGAAATTAATACCATTGGCAAACAGCCATAACTTACGTTTGCATACTTGGTAATAGTTGAAATGTGTGCCGGTGACTTTCATGTTTTTTATTCATTAGATTATCTCATAACAATCTTGTTTCTTTTCAATACAACCTTGTTTTTCATCATAAAATAATTCCTTCGCAATCCATACATCCAAGTTGTCATTATAATCATTTTTATCTAAATGGTAAGGATATACTGAAACTAATAGTTCATTCGCCTCGATATAACGATTTTGCTCGACCAGATTGTAATATTCGTCTTTCAGGTTGTAGCACAACACATCAACTTTTTGATTATTTTGATCCATTATTTCATCAGCCCAATCTTTACATATTCCAGCAATCCAGTTATCTAAAAACTCTGAAGTAGATACCCATCCTAGATCATAATCTTGTTTCTGTTTTTGAGAATATCCGTCTTTATACACTTCATTACAAGCATGTATCAAATCGTCTTCCGATAAATTGTATTCGTTTAACTGAGACATTACGGTCCATGTATTTTTAAGCAATTGATCATCGTAAAAAGGAGTTTTACCCATAATCCCTTCGAAAAGATGTACATTTGCCATTATTTTATTACCAGAGTAATCGACCAGTTTCCCACCACGATTCACACGTCCTAAACGTTGTATTAGTGAATCTATAGGAGCATTCTCAATATAAGCTGTATTATAGTCAATGTCTAGACTGACCTCGACAGCTTGTGTAGCGACCAATAGTTGGGGACGTAGATTTTTTTCTGTATTCGTCACAAAACGCTCTATCTTTCTTCTTGATCTTTGATTGAAGCCTCCATGTAACATTATTTTCTTGGAATCATCAAAATCAATCGTCTGATAAATTTCTTGACAAGTCTTTACATTATTAACAACTACCAGTACCGACATACCTTTCTCTAAATCCGATTCTATCTGCCCTATATACTGATTGATATTTTCACTTGCATGGCAAATGAGGTGATGTCGTTTCCTTCCCATTACACTTGCATCCGAGGAATAGGTAGAATCAGGGCGGATGATTCGAGAACGATCTCCATCATAAACATTCTCTAATATTTGTTCCAATAAGAAATTGGGGATGGTAGCGGACATGAACAGAAACTTTGCTCCAAAAAATGTTCTGAAGATTTTTACTGTACTTAGCATTTTACCTGTCAGAAACGCATTATATGCATGAAATTCATCAATGATAAATAATGCATTCTGGCATTCCAACATGGATAGTTCCCATCCTTTTCCATGACAAGGTATGCGTAGTAGCTGATGTAAGGTCATGATTTTTATTGGATAATAGACCTCACGAGATAAGGAATTTAATTCTCTTGCTTTATGCTCAAGCTCTGTGTAATTGGATATGACATTCGAATGTTCTTCACACAATTCATTGTATATGAAGTTCAAAGACTTGGAATGTTGTATCATCACTTCTGAACGGTCATATACGTTACAAAGGCGTGTCATCATCGCATTTATAGAAGCGGTATAAGGGAGTAAATATAGTAAACGGTTCCCTTTTGCTTGATTCGAATATACCCAACTTAAAGCGGCTTCTGTCTTACCAGAACCTGTGGGTGCATGCAAAATGGCATCACCTTTCCATTGCTGTAGCTTTTCCTGGAAATGGCGGAATGGATATTTTGTTGACTTGTCATGTGGTTGGAAATCATCTAAAGAAATCATTTGGTAATCGGGTATTTCTATTTGTCCTCCTGATGCAAGATGATCGGCAGCTTGCAAAAAAGCTCTCATTAAAGAAAATTGTAGTCTTTCATCTGCACAAGGAACCACTTTTTTCTGTTTACTCTCTCTGAACATATAGCAAAAAGCTGACGAAATCTTGTCAAGTTTCTTCTTCCTATAAATAAATTCTGCTGAGAATAAAGAAAGCCATGATTGTAAAGTTTCCAAGCACATAGTCCCTTCTGAGTCATGCAAATAGGCTCCTTCATCAATCGAAACGCTGATTCCATTAAGGTCCAGCATGGATAATGATTTCTTACAAGAATGTGATTCTACACTTTTATGATGTGTCCCAATTGCAAATAATACTGCATTGTCTATTTCTAAGAAAGTTTCTGCGAACCAGACAGACACCAGTTCATGACGGATACTGGCATATTTATCTCCATTCAGCCTTTTCTGGAAAGTAGGGTGTACTTTTCCTAAATCATGTAAAATGGCAGATTGTAAGAAATGTTTATTTAGGAAAGCCCGTGCATCATTGGATAGAGACAATGACTGAAGTAGCTTCAGTCCTGTCTCTATTACCATACATGTATGTTCATATAAGGTGGTCCCGTCGCTTTTGGCCTTAATTCTTTTTATTTCCTCTACATTCATTTTGTAAAAGTATGCATATAAAAATCTACTGGCTGTTCATCCTGAATACGATATAGATTGGAGTTTCTGACATGTACACTTTCACCTTCCCCATGGACAGCAACAAACATCATCGGATTGATGGGCACTCTTCCACTTCCGTTTTTTTCACCTTTGGCATAGGACTCGGCCAGTTGTACTAGTTGTCCTGGAATCGTCTGATTCATATCGAAAGGGATCATACAACCTTTTATATAACCTTCTGAGATGTGTACCACTTCTTTTACGCTGACTGTCTTTATTTGGAGTAAATCTTGCGAACGCCCCAGAGACGGAGTTCCTACCGGAGATTTGAAGAAATCAATCCAGTCCAAACGGTCAATCCAAATAGTCAGGTAGGGATTAGTGTGGAATTCACGTATATAGGCATCACTTCCTTTGTCATGATTCTTTATTTTTCCCCCGTCAAACTGTAATCTTCTACGAGTTTCTATATCTAATGCTACTGTATCATAAAGATATCGAAAACCGACCTTCACTTCACCCGGAGAAATGAAACGCCCTAGACAGCAACCTAATATTCCTAGAATAGTAGAATATGGAGGTACTGGCATACATAAGGCATTCCCGGAAAGCACAAACGGAAGACGAGGAGTGGCAGTCCAACCTGAGAGTTGTATTTCCAGTACTTTATTCATTATCTCATATATTTATCTATGAACACTTCTACTATCTTTATTGGAGTGTCGATTATAAAGTTATCACTTGCCAAAGCTTTTACTTCCTCCTCATTTTCCAAATATCCTTTTCGGATTCCGATGCAGATAGGAGTTTGAAGTTTTTCTTTATAATCGTCTGCAAGTTCCTTCAGTAAATCTACATTTAACCGTGGACGTTCACCATTTCCAATATATAAATTATTGAAACAAGGGTTTGCAGACGTCATTCCTGCAAATACTATCACTTTAGGAGATACATCTGCTCCGAATGCGGCCATTTTAGCTCCCCCACGCAGGTGTACCAAGCCTTTCAATAGCCCCGAAGTACGTTCTTTTCTCAACTGTTCTGCATTCTGCAATGTATAAATCTGTACATTTTTCTGTGGTTCTTCCTTTACAAGAGAATTTTTATACTTTTCTATTAAATCTTTTGACAGTTCTACTCGTGAAGGTGTATTCACAAAAGTACCTAGGCGATAGCATTCCAGATTAAAGAAGCCTTCCAAGTGAGTGGAATAAAAGCGGGTCGAATAAGGTAAGGGAGTGCCATCTTTAGGAAAAACAAAAGCATTGTCTGTAGTCAGTGCACGCATTTTGGGAATTCCTCTTAAAATAGATGTTTTGAAGGGTGATGTACGTTGGATACTTTCTTCTCCTTTGGAGCCGCTTTTCATATAGCCAAACAAATCATCTTCCGGATAGGTCACAGGATCCAATTCTGTAGCTATCTTGGATGTTGCGCCTTTTGCATTTGTTTCAATAGCATGTAACTCGCTAGGCTGCCATCCATTTTCTTCATTAGCTGTATTTCTAAGCCAGCGACGCCATGCTTGAGCAGAAACATAAGGTACATCCTCCTTACGTCCATTGACAGTTTCTTTAAAGGTTTTTGGAATTACCGTATTTTGATCTTCTCCAGTAGCTAATCCGGAGCCATTCAAAAAAGTAGCTGTTGCATCACATAAAACGTTTCCAGTAATGTTTTGAATTTGTTTTGACATAATTATTCGTTTATAAGGTTATTGTTAAAGTAAATAAAAGAAATTTCATTAAGTTTTAGTCTGAAAGCGAACAAAAAAGTTTTAAAAGCGTAATTCCCCCAAGGATCATATACCAAATCATATTCATTCCATTCTTTTCCACTCTCGTTTAGGCGTTGCATTATGGAATGAAACCAGACTATTTGTAGCCGTAAATCACTGCGAGGTATCGAACGTTTTATCTTTTCACATAATGCTGCATATTTAGACTTATCAACGACACTTTGAAATCTATCGTCGATGTACTGACAGGTAAAATTATTGATATGATCTAACCATTTCTTGATATCAGGATCCATTTGCAGAGATGAAGAATCTATTTCATCTTCCCAAGAAGATAACTCTTCTTTATTCATATAATACAATCTTAGTAGAGAGCAGATCCCATATACATTTTTAATCCCTCCCATTGTATAGAATAGTGGATATAAACGATAGATCCCCTCTTTCCAGGCATTCTCTATCAGTAGTTCATCCAAAATAGAAGAATCCACATCGTTGTTTTTATCACCGTATCGGAAGTTTAATATCCGGTCGATGATTTTCGTTCGTTGATATTCTGAAGTCTGCTCTAATAGTTTGATTATTTTTACGCAAAGGTGTGAGGTTGTCGTATCTTTTACATTTACCATTGGCATGATTGATATAGAAGCTCCTTTCTGGTAATAAAAATGTATTAGTTTATGAATTTGAGTACATCGATATAAAACGGGTAGTTGTTCAGGTGCATCCAGAATGGATAGCTGGCAGCTCATTGACCAATCACCTTTTTCGGTTGCTCGTAACAAAATTCGATTTAATAACGACGCATAATCGTTCTTTATTTCATAAGCATCAGTCTTGTTCAGTATAGTCATATCTTTAGCATCCCTATATTTCATTACCAGGCCAGAAATATATTGAGCTATTGTAATAAGCTTCTCTTTACGAATGACTTTCCAATATGATTCAAAGAACTGCACGCTAACTCCTTCATTCATTTTGGAAGGATAAAGAAACTTCCACTCTTTTTTATCGGAAAGACACTCCAGAAATCCGGAACTTAAGAAAGAATCTGTCAAGATATGCTCGAGCTCACCTTTATGTCGATTACGCAATACAAATAATTGTCTAAGTAATTCATTGGGAACTCGGTCTATGAAGCAACTGGCACCTGCCCCTGAATTTGAAAAGCTCCACAGATTGACATCTGTGTATTCACAGTCAGCCTTACATCTTTCCATTACTTCCAGGGCTTCCAATACATAATTACCTTTAGCCCCCTTCATATTTTCAATTGGAGCATTTGTTGCAACAACTTCCTTTACTTTATCTACCAGATTATTTACTTTTTCTTCTACAAATTCTTCACAAAACTCCAAGGCTGTAGAATCAATTAGTAAAATACCTTTTTTATATATATAGGCACAAAATGGAAGGAACTGAAGTAATACTACACAAATAGGATGTACATGATAAGTCTGTTTGGCCATAGGAAGAGATTGGGCATCAGAGCCAAGTCCTCCTAGCAAAGGAAACCAGCATCTGTTTAAAGTTAAATCTTTCTTTTTGGCTTCCTTTTCTGGTATACCCAAACTAACTAACGTTTCTAACATAAAATCTGAAAAAGTCTTGGAATAATGTAGTCCTGTCAGATTACATTGCTTATCACCTTCCGATTCAAAGCCATCCACTATCTTTACCAGTAGTGTTTCATAGATTTTTTCTCCGAGCTTCTTATCATTGTATAATGGTCCATTCTTCGTGAACAGCATAGTATAACTTTTGAAGCGCAAATTCATGCTCATCAACGAATAGGGAAGTTTATCGCACACTTTCCCAATCATATTTCGTAATAAGTTTGTAGTGATGTCTTGTACATCATTTAATCCAGCTAATGCTTTTATTGTCATTAAAGCATTGTTGACCATGGGATTACCTGTATAATGATTTACAATGTTCATATTAATAAAAAATTGTATCTTTGCACCTGAAGAGAAATTGAAACTTTATATTTAAACACTAATCGTACCATACTCCCCAATCAATTTTGGGGAGTTATTTCTCTTCCTCTAAAAATCCGAATCCCATTGAGGAAAGACTTCCTGCAGCTGATTCATAGAGGAATCTCATTAACTCTATTGGAGCTGAAATCTTTAGTTTACACATAAATCCTCGAACATTAGTTTCTTGTGGAGTACCTGCTTTTATTTTTATTAAGGCAGATTTAGGTTGACCAATAACTTTCATCTGACAACTCTCTATATTAAAAATTTTATTTGTTCCATAAAATAAATTATATTTATCTATTAGACCTTTGAATAAAATATAAGGTGAAATGGAATCTTCAGGTGATAAGTAATCTACTTTGTTATCTGCTTTACGGAGTTTCAAACACATTGGTGATAAAGTCCGGAATGTCATCTCTTCTGTAAATTCAGGAGAGGACAAGACCTCTATATTACGTACTGTAAACTGTACAGTTGATATCTGATCACCAATTTCAAAGACTTTATTTGTGAATACTCCTTGTATAAAACTTTGGGTTCCTTTTTCTGGAAGAAAGCTAATTTGCCATTCGATTGTATCAGATAAAATTTGCATCCGTCCTTTCTCTGGTTGGACTTTGTATTTTTCTATTTTGAATCGTGAGTAGGAGAAGAACTTGAACGCTTTGCCATTTCTCATGCGGTATCCGTTGTTGTGCAACCAGGTGCTGTAATCTTTGTCTGCACGGGATAATATCTTATAGATAGCGGCAGATTGTTCGTATTGATAGTTGATGGGAAGTATGTTCCCAAAAGCTTTTCGATTTACTTCCAGTATGAGTTTGAATCTCATGGTTGATGTTTTATTATGGTTTTAGTGTTTTCCACGAAGATAGTTATTTAAATAGATTAATTCCCTTTTTCTACTATGTTTGTCAACACATCCCTCCACACCTCCTTAAACATTTTGCCATACAACAACAATTATACGGATAAAATCCATTATATTTACACATCCGATTATCCTTGTTAATCTAGCATACTATGAAAAGAATCTTTACAAGCCTGGCAGCAGTAGGATTGGCGCTGGCTGTCTATGCGGCGGATGGAAGTACCTCCGTTGCCGGAACACCGCTTCGGGTGATTCCGATACCTGAAAACATCGAACTGGAACAGGGTGTGTTTACCGTTCCCGAGCAGGGAATGACCTGCTACATCGAGGGAGAGCAGACGGAGGACCTCACGGCTTACCTGCGGCATTTCCCCCTGAAATGTACGCGGGTGGAGAAAGCGGGAAAAGCCGATGTGGTGATAAAAATAACTGATACGAAACGGCGGAAGGGAACACAGAAGGACCATCGTAACGGGGAGGGATATTCCCTACAGATTACTCCGGAACGGATTACGGTACGGGCCGCCGGAGAGGCCGGGGCCTTCTATGCCCTGCAAACCCTCCTGCAGATGACGGAAGAGGGGAAGAACCGCCGGCTGGTGTGCTGTACGGTGGACGACCGGCCGCGCTTCGCATACCGGGGGCTGCACTTCGACGTGTCCCGCCATTTCCGCTCCAAGGAATTCCTGATGAAGCAGATGGACGCCATGGCGCTGCTGAAGCTGAACAAGATGCACCTGCACCTGACCAACGGCACCGGCTGGCCGCTGGGGATAGA
>ERZ780034.474-NODE-474-length-15423-cov-7.16521_pt1 | contig 15423 bp, 10 predicted proteins | sample MGYA00511855_ERZ780034 | MGnify/ENA primary metagenome ERZ780034 (study PRJEB29588, sample SAMEA2148024) | human gut metagenome | biome: human gut; feature: human-associated habitat; material: faeces | place: Denmark | collected 2008/2010 ...
CAGTCGCTATTGTTGTATATAAAGGTTTAATACCTGTAGTTGGCCGAATACTTACCTCCCTTGCTATTGGCTGTATGATTCCCACTATTAAGCCTCATTGGGGACTTGTGCCCTTAGCTAATACTCATGCCGAGCATACTACCAAAAAAGAGGGTGTGTAAATAAACACACCCTCTTCTTTTAATTAAATATTATAATAATATTAGTTCTGAGTTATTGTAGCTTTTACTGGAACTGTTATATAATCAGTTAGAATAACACCCCATCCATAGGTCACTTTTACCTTAATATAAATATTAAAGTCATCATTAACTTTAGTACCATTGTTCTTATAGGTTACGTTACCGCGACCATCTTCCTTAAATTCAATGGTTGAAGGAAGAGCTATTGCTTTAACTTTTTCTCCACCGACTAAAGTAATTTCTTTGGCAGTTGGAGCCTCAGTATTCAAGTCACACATTACACTTTCAAAATCAACCTTAGTAGAGAATCGACCATAATAATAATAGTAATTAGTGTATTTAGAGAAGTAACGATCTCGCCAATCATAAGGATTAATCAAATCATTAATCTTAATACTAGATCCTTTTTCACCAAAGTCAACACCATCAATATAATTATCAGCAGCTACCGCAGAGATATTTACAGGTCTGATAAATTTAACTTCAAAATATTTAGATCCCTTAAAGGTTATTTCTACTGTTTTATCGGTAGAACCACAAACATATCCTCTAGCCCCAATATAAGCAAACATTTCACCTGTATTGAGCAATTGTTTAGCTATAGAACTCTGTTTATTATATGTAACGGCATTTTCGAGTCTGGTTCCATTTGTAGCAGAGGTAGCGCCTGTATTATCAACAGTTGCAATCTCTTCTGTTACTCCATTTACTGTAGCATAAAGAATATCGCCTAGAATAGAGAAACTAACATTTACATCTCCAATCTTAGTAACCTTAGTGATTGCTTTATCAAAGAAATATTCAACTTTAGTTACAGCTTTATCAAGAACCACAATTCCCTTGTTTTCACCATCACTCCAAGTTACAAATGGTGAATTAAGATCATTTATAAACAGACAGTGATTAGGATCTGTATCATTTTCTGTTAATGGAACAGAAACACTAAATTTGGCATATGTCTTTTGTGCATCCCAGTAGTTATTTATATACTTAGTAGCATCAATATCATATACTTTCTGTACACCTTCTACTGTTGATTTAAGTTTAAATTCAACATAACTAGCCTTATCTGCAGAATAATATCTAACGATATTTGTTATTTCTTTACCCGCATTAGTCCATAATTGATCTTCTGTAAGTGTCCATGTAACAATATTTGTTTCCGGATTAGTTTCATTCTCTGTAGATTCAACTGTACCGACTCCGTTTACATCAGTTGTTGTAACATCTTCGAATACAGGGTACTTATTACAGAATTGTTCAAAGCTTAATCCTAATTCATTGTAAATTTTCTTGTTAATTTCTTCTACAGAAACAAATCGCATACATGACTTACCACATTCAAATTTAAATGCGTCAACGTTCAAATCGATTGTCTTATTATCAGGATTTACTTTAGTATCAGTAATTCTGACTTTAATATAAGCGACCTTAACAATATTTTCACCATCTAACAGTGTTACACGAATAATTGGAGTACGTCCGATAGCTGCTCTATTACCAACTTCAGGGTCAGCGTCATAAACACGAGCTTCAATTTTTGTATTGTTACTTCCATCTACAAATTTAACGAACTGGTCTTGTGGAGTTGCTGGATTACCAATATTGTAACTATTTACAATTTCAAACTTATATTTAAGTCCCAGCTTATCCAAATCAGCCAATTTGTTTAGACATTTGTCTTCATTTTTCAGCTTATGAGTTTCAACAAGCTTCAGAAGATCCAATTGATCTGTATATTCGAACTCAGCATCTACTGAAACGCCATCTTTATTATCAGACCATACTTTAACATCATCTATATATGATTTTGTATCATAATCATCTATTAAAGTTCTATAATGCAAATCTTCAATTTCATTTACTGAAGGTTTAGCAATTACAATATCATTTAAATCCTCCTTTACTATCGTTGCATAATCAGAAGTAACTGTTTCGCCATTTTCTTTTTTAACCTCAAGAGCTAATAAAGAGATGTATTCTTCTGTTGCGGCACTACCAGTTACATTGACTTTTACGGTAAGAATACCATTTTCAAAAGATTCAAATTCAGCTTTCGCGCCAAAATCCTCACTAGCTTCAGCTCTAGACGACTTGTAATCTACATTCTTCTTAATTACGAAATTAAATTTATCTTTCAATTCTTCAATGTTTGCATTTGAAGGATTAACATGATACTGCGCCTTTATGACTGGATTAATTAATGTCGCCTTTGTTGACTCAACCGATTTTTCTGTTTGTTTATCTTTATTTGCAAGAGTTATCGCGTTATATGAGAATGAACTATAAACCATTCCCGGCACTCCATCTACTACAACTTCTGGTATGAATACAAGTGACTTCAATTCAGATGTTACATAGAATGTCGCTGTATCATCACCAATAGTAATTGTATAACCAATGACCTTTTCTCCATCTTTAATATCTGTAATGGAAGCTCCAGAAGGCTCTTTTACATCTTCAATCTTTGTATCTCCATAATACAAATAGCCATTTTGCCACTTTAACAATTCAGGATTGAAAGTATCAGACGTAGAAGGAAGCGTAGAAGAAGAAACCACTTCACCGTCTTTTAACAAGTTAACATTACCATCTTTAACTTCAAGAGTATATGAAGGCAAATTCGTAGAAGCAGGCAACATAAAAGTCTCGCCATTTCCACCTGTAACGGTGAGCTTACCTGTTGTAGCATCATACACTACTGATGTAACATATTTGCCAGCTGCATCCTGCAAAGTCTTGATATCTGTAACGACCTTATCAACTTGCTCTTGCAAATTAGCGATGTCATCATCATAATCTTTACAAGAAGTAAAAGTTCCTGCCGAAGCGAACAGAAGCGCTCCGAACAGAAGTGCACTTAAATACTTTTTTCTCATAATAAAAATTTTAATTTATAAATTAAAGGCTCTAATTATCAAGCCGATTTGCCCCGTTCCTCATACTAAAAAGCAGCCAAAAGGCAGCTGCAATCGGAGGGACGGATAAGGGACGGTGGAGGGACCAAAAACGGAAAAGAAACAAACAAATACCCCGTCAGAAGACCTTCTGGACGCGATTTTGACAGGTTCTGTAGCCGTGGCGTGAATGAAAAAGTCTTTGTTACTGATTTATTATAAGAGAATTAAGTATTTGGGTACCTGAAAAGAGACGGATGGGGGGCGGAAAGACTACAGAACTGTCGGCTCAGGATGGTATAACTTGAGCAATTGGAAGTTCCGAAAATTGGAAGAATGTTTATTTATGATGCCATTTATGTAGGCTGACTAAGTCACTCTGGATATTGGATGGTATGGTTAACGAGGTTCTATAGCAGATAAAGAGAGAGGTTATGTCCGTGTATATGCTCCGGATGAGCGAAATGGTATAAAAATGGGTGTGAGTTTCTCCCCAGAAACATGCATTATGAGAGAGTGGAAGGTAAGTCTTGAATGAATGATTCAAGTTCCGCAAGTTCAACCTGCTTACTGAGAACTTCTTCTCTACAGCGTTGGGCAAGCTGCGGAACCTGAAGGATGAATAAGTGATTCATCAGTATTTCTTGGTCAGCTTGATCAGTTCGCTGGCACCACCGAACGGGAGGTAAGCTCCTTCCAGGCGGGTTCCTACCAGTTTCTGAGCCAGCAGCACACGAGCCGTAGCATAAACATCGGTCAATACAGCTTCCAGGAAGCCTTGTGGAAATTTATAATCGTGTGTTCCTTTTTCCGGGTTACTTACATATTCCAGGCTGCTCAGGCTGACAACTTCGAGGGTAAAGCGGAAACGCAGGAATGCGGCGATTTCCTTTTCGGGAGTAGTGAAGCCTACCTGTGCCACGATGGTAAGCAGGTTTTTTTTGATATCAGACATAAGTTCGAATCCCATCTGGGGGTGAAGTACTTTCGAGATGTCGGCCAGGATTTCATCGTTCTTGGTAAATCCGTCCTCGGCAATACGCCGAAGACTAATTTTAAGTTCTGCCATAATTTTTTGTATATTAGGTTATTAATTTTCTCTGCACAAATGTAGATAAAAAGATTGATTTACGGATAGCAAATGACAGAAATTAATCGAACGGGAGGGGAGGAAGGTTGTCTACAGCCTGTTGTTTCTGTGTATCGATGATGTGGATGTACTTTTCGGTATGTCGTGTACTGGAATGTCCGGCCAGCGAAGCGGCAGTCTTGATGTTGGCACCGTTGGCCATCAGGTTGGTGATGAAGGTATGGCGGGCACAGTGGAAAGAGATATGTTTTCGGATATCGGCTTTGCGGGTCCATTCGTTCAGCATACGCAGGCAGTAAGAGTGCGATGGGAGGTGGAATACCCGTTCTTCACCTGAGCCTGACTGTACCTTCAACAAGTAGAGGGCACTGGCATTCAGATTCAGGTGGAGTACCGAATGACTGGAATGGCCGGCTACTTTCTTCTGGATAAGAGTCAGTCTTTTTTGGGTGAAATCGATATTCCGGTAGCACAGAAGTTTTACATCGCACCAGCGCAGACCGCTCATGCATGAAAACAGGAAGGCCCGTTTCACTTCCGAATTCCGGCAGGGAGTTAATGCCAGTTGGGTAAGTTCCTTTTCAGAGAGGATTTCTTTCGTTACATCGTTGTATTGGGGCAGGCGGATGCCGTTGGCCGGGTTCTGGAGGATTAGTCCGGATTCTACGCAGGCATTCAGGCACATCTTGAATTTCTTGAAATAATTGACCGGCGAATTTCCATTCAGGTTCCGGTGCAGATAGTCCAGGAAGGAATGGCAGAATCGGGGAGTAATATCATTCAGCAGCAAGACTCCCGTGTGGAATTTCCGTAGCTGGGTAAACACCCCTCGTACCAGCCGGATATCCTTTTGGTGGTATTGTGCCAGGTATTCTTCGGCAAAACTGAAGAAATCGATACGGTTTCCGGTAGTTTGTGGCAGTGTGAAAGGCATTTCGGTGGTACGGAACGGATACCGTTCTTTCAGGTATTCGATTTCTTTCTGTGAGCGTAATACTTTTGCCAGTTGGAGTTTGGCGCGGTTGGTGGCACGGGTGTGCTTGTCGGTAGGGGAGTCCAGAATGATTCCCAGGTATTGCCTTTGGCGTTTCCCGTTGAAACAATAGTCTAGATACAGTGATAAGCGCCCGTTTCGGAGCGATTTTCTTCCAAGTGTGATTCCCATAACATTGAATTTTGACAAAAAAAACTGTATTCCATGAGAAAACAAACTTATAAAGTCTGTTTTTCATGGAATACAGTTTTTTATGAGACGCCGGAATTTCCGGCAAGTCGTTATTCAGGCTTATTCAGCGATACAGATGGTTACGCGGTTTTCGGCCACGGTACCGAACGGCTGTGCGGTATCACCCTTGTAGTCTACCGTGATACGGCTTTCAGTGATACCCTGCGCTTTTAAGACTTCAGCTACGGCTTCGGCACGTTCTTTAGACAAGCGTTCGTTGATACGGGCGTTACCGGTCTGTTTGTCTGCATATCCGCAAAGTGTTACTTTGGCATTGCTGTTCTCCTTCAGATATGATACAAGACTGGTAATTTTACTATTTTCAGAAGAACGGATTTCTGTAGAATTGATAGTAAAGAAGATGTTTTGTGTCATCGGTTTTACTTCTTCTTTTACTACCGGAGCTGGGGCTGGTGCAGGTTCTTCTACCTTTTGTACTGGTGCTGGCGGAGGGGTTGGAGTCGGTTCGTAATAAACCGGTTCAGTGGTCTTAGACGGTTTGCCGAACTTGAATGTGAAACCAGCTAATGCATTGAACTGCCAGTCAGCATTGCCTGCCTTCTTTGAGTTGAACTTGTCGCTCATCACGTTGGCATTGGCTTCGATATTGAAGAATACCTTTTCAGCCAAACGGATAGCTACACCCAATCCGGCACGTCCGGCAGGACCAATCTTGTTCTTGTCCCAATAATTGCCCAATTCATAACCTTGTGCTTTCAGTGCTGTAGCATCGTCATTGTTGAAAGCTCCATTCAGGCCTACTCCAACAAAGAAATACGGGTTGAACAGGCGGTCAGCTTTATATCCGCAGAAAAGATTGCCTAAATCGAGCGTTACATCGACGTTACCCTGCAGGTAGTTATACTTATAAGTAGTAGCCGGGTTTACCCAACCACCTTTGGCCTGCCAGCCGCTTACGCCAAAGCGGAGTCCCCAAATAGGAGTGAACTGGTAACCGAAGTTCAAGGCAGCTGCCGGAGAAATCAGGTCTCCGAAATCAGCTTCTCCTACGGTATAGCCAACTCCACCCTGTACCTGCATGAACCAATGCGGGTTAAATACAGTTTTGCCTTCTTCCTTAATCTGGCGTGTTTCTGTGTTGCCTGTCTGGGCAAACGCTGCAACGGTGCTTAATCCAAGCGCGATTGCGGTAAGATCTCTTCTTAGTTTCATAATCTTTTTTATTTTTGTGTTATACAATTTTCTGTTTTATGGCAGGTTTGTGAATGTAAAGATAGACAAATATTTTTAGATTCTTCTCATTATTCTCTCTTTATTTTTATAAAATTCACATTTTTCACTTTGAAATATGGCTAAAATCCTTTAAATTTCGTCACGTTCCTTAGCTTTTAGATATTTTCTGCATATTTTTGCGCTAATTTCCTGATACCTTGCTGGAAAGCAATGAATCCACCTCCCAATACCCGGTTTCCGTTATAAAATACGGCCGATTGTCCCGGCGTGATGGCTGAAGCTTCTGTCAGGAAGCGTACCAGCAGGTGACCGTTTTCCAGGGGAAAGACCCGGCAGGGAATAGGGCGGCTGCGGTAACGGATACGGACTGAGAGTTCCGGACAAGCAAGCAGTTCCTCCCTGTTTATTATACTGACATCTTCCAGCAGCATGTATTCGGCTTTCAGCTGTTCAGCGTCGCCGATCATTACGGTGTTCTTGGCCGGATTGATTTTCAGTACGTAGGCAGGTTTTCCTAAGGCTATCTCCAACCCCTTGCGCTGGCCGATGGTATAATAGGCGAAACCTTTGTGTTGTCCTAACTTCAATCCTTTGCTGTCTACAAACCAGCCCGGACCAATACGTTCGTCGATGTCGGGACAGTGTTCTTTCAGGAATTCCCGGTAATCTTTGTCGATGAAACAGATTTCCATACTTTCTCCGCCACGGGCTTTTGCTTCAAATCCTTTTTCGGCCAGATAAGTACGTACATCGGCTTTGGTCATGCCTCCTAAAGGGAATATCATCCGCCGGAGGATGGTTTGCGGTAACTTCCAGAGGAAGTAAGACTGGTCCTTGGTAGAATCGTCGCCTGTTACGATGTAACGGTAACCGTCTTTGTCGACCAGCCGGCAGTAATGTCCGGTGGCAATACAGGCACATCCGGTACGATCTGCCCATTCGCAGAGTACCCGTTCCTTGAACATCGGATTGCAGAGTACGCAAGAATTCGGGGTGCGGCCTCGCATGTATTCGTCGATGAAGTAACGGACAATGACCTGACGGAATTCTTCACGCACGTCGGCCACATGGTGTTCGATGCCCAGCCGACGGGCAAGTGACCGGGCTTCCAGCACTTCGTCCGGCTCCTCTTGTCCGGGAGTGGAAAAGTGTGAGGGAACATCCCAGGTGCGTAAGGTGATGCCTACCACTTCATATCCTTGTTCCTGTAGCATGAGGCAGACGGCCGAACTGTCGATACCGCCACTCATACCTACCAGAACACGCTTCTCATTTGTTTGCATAGGTTCTGTTTTTGAGTTTGGAACAAATATAAGAAACAGTTTCAAGAGCCCGCTTAAAATCCGCGATAAAGTCGGTATTCACCCCTTTTTTAAATCTGATTCCGGTTTGTTTCCCCATTCCTTTAAGTATTTCGTTTCAAAGTATCCTACAAATAGATGCCAAGAAAATATTAAATGCCTTTGATATTATAACAAAACAGGTTCGTGAATTGTTCACGGAGCAGGCTGATTTTTTAGGGAAGTATGGTATTTAAAAAATAACAGCTTCTGTGAAAAGCATCTTTTTTCACGGAAACTTTTGTACTTTTGCCGGTATATTCAGAAAAGATATGGAAGAACAATTTGATATACGTGACTATCGGCCTAGCGGCAAGGAACGCGACTTTGAAAACGCCTTGCGTCCGTTGCAGTTCGAGGATTTCAGCGGACAGGACAAGGTGGTAGATAACCTGCGTATCTTTGTCAAGGCGGCCCGTCTGCGGGCGGAAGCGCTGGACCACGTGCTGCTGCACGGACCTCCCGGATTGGGAAAGACTACATTGAGCAATATCATTGCCAACGAACTGGGGGTAGGTTTCAAGGTGACTTCGGGACCGGTACTTGACAAACCGGGCGACCTGGCAGGCGTACTGACCAGCCTGGAGCCGAACGATGTGCTCTTCATCGATGAAATCCATCGGTTAAGCCCGGTGGTGGAGGAGTATCTGTATTCGGCCATGGAAGACTATCGCATTGATATCATGATAGACAAGGGACCTTCGGCCCGCAGCATCCAGCTGGAACTGAATCCGTTTACGCTGGTGGGGGCGACTACCCGCAGCGGTCTGCTGACGGCTCCGCTCCGTGCCCGTTTCGGTATTAACCTGCATCTGGAATATTATGACGATGCGGTTCTGACACGTATTCTGCTTCGGTCGGCTGGTATTCTGGGAGTGTCGTGTGATGTAGAGGCTGCAGGAGAAATCGCTTCACGAAGCCGGGGTACTCCCCGTATTGCGAACGCCTTGCTCCGGCGAGTACGAGATTTCGCACAGGTGAAAGGTTCCGGACGTATCGATGTGGAAATTGCCCGTTTCGGATTGGAAGCGCTGAACATTGACCGCTATGGCCTGGATGAGATTGATAATAAGATTCTCTGTACCATCATCGATAAGTTCCGTGGCGGACCGGTGGGACTGACGACCATTGCTACAGCTTTGGGGGAAGACCCGGGTACGCTGGAAGAGGTATACGAACCGTTCCTGATTAAGGAAGGCTTCCTGAAACGTACGCCACGCGGACGTGAAGTGACGGATTTGGCATATAAACACCTGGGACGCTCACGCTACAGTACGGAAAAGACATTGTTTGACTAGTCTTTAAGTTTTAAACCTGTTGGTGAATGACTGTTCAGACGGTGAATCTGCAAGGCTTTGTATCGGGTTACAACGCCGGGTTATGAACGCCGGATTACAAATCCGGCGTAACAGAGCAGGTCCTGCGTGACAGTGGGAACAAACTCGTTTTAATTTTTAACTATTAATTATTAATTATCATCATGGCCGGATTGAAATCTTTGGCAAAGGATACTGCCATCTATGGCATGAGCAGTATCATCGGAAGGTTCCTGAATTATCTGTTGGTTCCTCTCTATACGGCGGTACTTCCTGCGGCTTCCGGAGGTTATGGTGTCGTTTCGAATGTATATGCCTATACGGCATTAATTCTGGTATTCCTGACCTTCGGGATGGAAACGGGGTTTTTCCGTTTTGCCAACAAGGCGGGTGATGACCCCAAAAAAGTTTACGCCAACGTGCTGATGTTCGTAGGAGGACTTTCGCTGGCGTTTGTGGTATTATGTCTGACGTTCCTGCATCCCATCGCTTCGTTTCTGGAATATCCGGATCATGCGGATTATGTGGCGATGATGATTCTGGTGGTAGCGCTGGATTCTTTTCAGTGTATTCCTTTTGCCTATCTGCGTTACCAGAAACGGCCCATTAAATTTGCGGGAATCAAGCTGTTCAACATTGTAGGGAACATTCTGCTGAACTTGTTCTTCTTGTTGCTTTGCCCGTGGCTGTATAAGGTTCAGCCGGGCCTGATTGACTGGTTCTACGACCCGGATTATCTGGTAGGCTATATTTTTGTGGCTAACCTGATTATGTCGGCAGTACAGATGTTGTTCTTCATCCCTGAATTGCGCGGATTCTCGTACCGTATCGACCGGAAACTGCTGAAAGAAATGATTGCCTATTCTTTCCCGATTCTGATATTCGGACTGGTGGGAATTCTGAATCAGACCGTGGACAAGATGATTTATCCTTTCCTCTTCGAAGACCGACAGGAAGGACTGGTGCAGTTGGGTATCTACAGTGCGACGAGTAAAGTGGCGCTGGTGATGGCGATGTTTACCCAGGCTTTCCGTTATGCCTATGAACCCTTTGTATTCGGCAAGAACCGGGAAGGGGATAACCGTGACATGTATGCCAAGGCAATGAAGTATTTCTTTATCTTTTCGCTGCTGGCCTTTCTGGTGGTGATGGGGTATATGGATATCCTGCGTTATATGGTGGCCCGCGACTATTGGGAAGGGCTGAGTGTGGTAGCTATTGTGATGCTGGCCGAAATTTTTAAGGGCATTTACTTCAACCTGTCCTTCTGGTACAAACTGACGGATGAGACCCAATGGGGAGCCTATTTCTCCCTTATCGGCTGTGCGGTGATTCTGGCCTTGAATGTCTGGCTGGTGCCGACGTACGGTTATGTAGCCTCGGCCTGGGCTTCGGTAGCCGGTTATGGGGTGATTACTTTGCTTTCCTATTTCATCGGACAGAAAAAATATCCGGTGGATTATCCGCTTAAGGATATGGCAGTCTATCTGTTGCTGGCTGGTGTGCTGTATGCCATCAGTGTCTGGATACCTGTCCGGAACACTGTGCTTCATTTGTTGGTGAATACGGTGTTAATTCTGGTGTTTGTTGGGTATATTCTGAAAAAAGACTTACCTTTGAAAAGCATACCGATTTTGAATCGGTTGGTCAAATAACTGAATAATCACACTTTTGGGTCATGGAAACAAGAAGCCATAGAAAATTCTTGCTGCGCAAGTTCTTCGATGAATATATGGACTTGAATCGCAGTAAAGAGGATGAACAGGTTACGGTAGACTCCATTCGTAATGGTGTCGAATTTAAGGGAACCAATTTGTGGGTCCTGATTTTTGCCACTTTCATCGCTTCTTTAGGATTGAATGTCAATTCTACAGCGGTGATTATCGGTGCCATGCTGATCTCTCCACTGATGGGGCCGATAATGGGTGTGGGACTCGCCATCGGGCAGAACGATTTCGAACTGATGAAGCGTTCGTTGAAGAGTTATATGGTAGCTACACTTTTCAGTGTAGTGACGGCTACCTTGTATTTCCTCTTTACACCGTTGGATGAGGTACAGTCGGAGTTGTTAGCCCGTACTTCGCCTACCATCTATGATGTGTTCATCGCCCTGTTTGGTGGTCTGGCAGGTATTGTGGCCCTTGCTACTAAGGAGAAAGGGAATGTCATTCCGGGTGTAGCCATTGCTACGGCATTGATGCCGCCTTTGTGTACTGCCGGTTTCGGACTGGCAACAGGGAATCTGCTGTATTTCCTGGGAGCTTTTTATCTCTATTTTATCAATTCGGTATTTATCAGTCTGGCCACTTTCCTGGGAGTCCGTTTCATGCATTTCAAGCGGAAACAGTTCGTTGATAAGGAACGGGAGAAGATAGTGAAACGGTATATCATCTGGATTACCATCGGTACTATGTGTCCGGCGGTTTACCTGACATACAATATCGTGCGCGAAACATTCTATCAGACTTCTGCGAATAATTTCATCTCGCACGAACTGCAGTTCCCCGATACACAGGTACTGAATAGGGAAATCAATTATTCCGACAAGACCATTAAGGTGGTTCTGTTAGGTAAGGAGGTACCCGAGAATCAGATTGTGGCGGCACAGACTAAACTGACTGACTATAAATTGAGCGGTACAAAACTGACGGTATTTCAGGGTGTGAACAATGGGGTAGAGGACCTGAGCAGTATCAAGACGATGGTCATGGAGGATTTCTATAAGAACAGTCAGCAGAAGTTGAATGAGCAGACCGAAGAAATAGACTCGCTACAGCGGGCTTTGTCGCTGTTCAGTGGCTCTTACGTAGTTAATGAGCGGATGGGGAAGGAGATGAAGGTTATCTTCCCGGAAGTCCGGTCTTTCTCAGTATCGAAAGGAATGGAGCTGAATATTGACAGCAACCGGATTGATACGGTGACATACGCAGTCATTGGCTGTAACCGGTCGATGTCGGTGGCTGAACGGGCAAAGATGTTGCAGTGGCTGCAGGCACGGACAGAGTCGAAGAAACTGAAACTGATTATTAATTAAGAATTAAAAAGAGATGCTGATTTTCTGACAAGCGGTATTCTGGTGGGCAGACCCCGTCCCTACAGAATTACTGGTCTGCAAGTCTGTAAAATCTATACATCAACAAACTTAATAGTAATAAACCAGAAAGCGGAAGGATTCGTTGGAATCTTTCCGCTTTCTGGTTTATTACTTTTCGCTTTGAACTCTAAGGCTTATTTCTTCCGTTTGCTGCGTTTGGCCCAGCCTTCTTCTTCGAAATCAGGAATTTCACCTTTCAAGGGACGGTCGTTTTCGTGTTGGAAGAATTGTTTCCAATCGTCCTTTCGTTTCGGTCCGCGAGCTGCTGTATAGCCACGTTCTTCCCGGCTAGGTTTTGTCTTCTTTTCGGCTTTGGGGGTCGTTTCACGGCTTTCTTTCTTGCTGCTGCGTTTGCTCCCTTTTTCTTCTCCTTCTTTTTCTTTCCGGCTGCGCTTTTTGCCGTCCTTGTCGCTTTTGCCGTTGTTCTCGCCAGCTACTTCGACGATGACTTTACGTCCGCCGTTCAGCACCACTTTGTTCAAGGCCTTGATGACCATCGGGGCTTGAGCTTCGATAATTTCGAAGAACGAGAAGTTCTGCATCAGGTCAATACGACCCACCTGGATACGTTCCTTCTTCAGGTTGCGGTTGATGAGCTCGATAATCTGATTGGCATAGAAGCCGTCTGTTTTCCCGAGGTTCAGGAAGAGGCGGGTATAGCCTTTCTCTGCTTTCCGGCTGGATTTCTCCTTGTCAGTTCCCCGTTCCTTGCGTTCTTTCGGTTCGCCTTTCTTGTCGCTGTTCTTTGGCTGTTCAATTTCAGGAGCGTTCTTGTAATATTCCAGGAAGCGGTTGAACTCCATCGATACTACACGCTTAATCAGGTCTTCTTTGCTCAGCCATTCGAATTTGCGGTAGATACTTGGCAGGAAGGTTTCGATTTCTTCTTCGTTTACTTTTACCTTTTCGATGTCGTCAATCACCTTGATGAGCTGCTGCTCACAGATTTCCTTACCGCTTGGTAACTGGCCGACAGTAAACTGTTTCTTGATGATGCGTTCGATTTCGCGCATCTTTCCTTTTTCACGCAGGTTGATGATCGCGATGGAGATACCGGTTTTTCCGGCACGTCCGGTACGTCCGCTACGGTGTGTATAGCTTTCAGTATCATCCGGTAATCCGTAGTTGATGACGTGGGTCAGGTCGTTTACGTCAAGACCACGGGCAGCCACATCGGTAGCTACCAGCAGTTGCAGGTGGCGCTGACGGAATTTCTGCATCACCAGGTCACGTTGTGCCTGGCTCAGTTCTCCGTGCAGTGAATCCGCATTGTAGCCGTCCTGTATCAGTTTGTCGGCTATTTCCTGAGTCTCTTTGCGGGTACGGCAGAAAATAATACCGTAAATCTGCGGATAAAAGTCAACTACGCGTTTCAGTGCCAGGTATTTGTCCTTGGCATGGATGATGTAAGCAATGTGGTTGACGTTCTTGCTGCCTTCGTTCTTGGTACCGATGGTGATTTCCTTGGCATCATGCAGGTAAGTTTTGGCGATACGGGAAATTTCAGGGCTCATGGTGGCCGAGAACATCAGGGTATTCCGGTCTTCAGGTACCTGTTCCAGAATAGCATTGATGCTGTCTGTGAACCCCATGTTCAGCATTTCATCGGCTTCGTCCATCACAACATCGCTGACAGTAGCCAAATTGGCCACTTTACGTTCCATCAGGTCAATAAGGCGTCCCGGTGTAGCTACAATGATATGTACTCCTTGTTTCAGGCTACGTATCTGGCTGTCGATGGAGGAACCACCGTATACCGGTAATATTTTCAAATCGGTGATATACTTTGAATAGTCTGTCAGGTCACCTGCTATCTGCAGACAGAGTTCGCGGGTAGGACAGAGAATCAATGCTTGTGGAACACGACGGGTTACGTCAATCTTTTGAATCAGCGGCAGACCAAATGCGGCTGTTTTTCCGGTTCCGGTTTGTGCCAGAGCCACTACATCGTTTCCGTTTCCTAATAGATATGGGATTACTTCTTCCTGTACGGGCATGGGATTCTCATATCCCATTTCTTCAATCGCTTTCCGTATTTCTAAGGAAACGCCGAGTTCTTCAAATGTCTTCATTCAGTTTTTCTAAAATTTCGGGGCAAAGATACGCACAATCTTTGGATAAATTGCTATACCAGTGGTGATTTATGAGGTGGAAACTGAATTAAATGGGATTCATTAACGAACGGGCATCTGCAACAATTTCCGCACCTGTTCCCGGTCGGCTTTCAATTGTGTGGTAAGCAACTCCAGCGAATCGAACCGTTGTTCGGAGCGGATGAAGGCGATGAACTCAATGCGCATCTGCTTGCGGTAGATGTTTTCCGAGAAATCGAGAATATTGACTTCGATACTCAGATTGGTACCGTTATTTACAGTGGGTCGGTGTCCGATGTTCAGCATACCGCCATAGCGGATGCCCTGTACATACGTATAAACGGCATAGACCCCCTCGGCCGGAATCAGCTTTTCCGGGCAGGCCGGCAGCAGGTTGGCGGTAGGAAAGCCCAGTTTCCGTCCTACCTTGTATCCGTCGGTTACAGTACCATCCAGGTAATATTCGTAACCCAGACATCGGTTGGCTTCGTGTACGGCACCTTGTCTGAGCAGGTTACGGATATGCGAGGAACTGATGGATACACCGTCTTCTACCAATGCTTTGGCGCGGATGACTTCCATGCCGAGTTCCTGTCCGTACCGGCAATAGTCTTCAAAACCTTCTGTGCGGTTGTGTCCAAAGCGGTGGTCATAACCGATGACAAGTACCTGGATGTGGTAATGTTTCTGTAGAACCTGCATGAATTCGCGGGCCGACAGTTGTGACAACTCCCGGGTGAAAGGCAGCATGAAGCAATAATCGGCATCCAGTTGGCTGATGAGGTCAGTTTTCTGGTGCAGGCAGGACAGCAGTTGAGGCTGGTAGTCGGTCTGCATCACCTGACGCGGATGTACCGGAAAGGTAACGATGGCAGAATGCAGTCCCCTTTCCGCAGCCACTTTGCATACCTGATTGATAAGGTAGCGGTGCCCACGGTGTACACCGTCGAAACAGCCGATAGTGGCTGGGCCGGGGGGTTACATTTTCTTTC
>ERZ780034.475-NODE-475-length-15414-cov-4.54704_pt1 | contig 15414 bp, 10 predicted proteins | sample MGYA00511855_ERZ780034 | MGnify/ENA primary metagenome ERZ780034 (study PRJEB29588, sample SAMEA2148024) | human gut metagenome | biome: human gut; feature: human-associated habitat; material: faeces | place: Denmark | collected 2008/2010 ...
TGGTTTTTGTTGTGCTTGCAACATTGTGGTTGTTTGCATGTAAAAAAGAAGACGGTAAAAAGGTAGAGTTTCGTGCTCTGCCTTTCAGCTCTATAGTGTCGGATACGTTGGAAATAGATTCGGTGCGCATGAATACCTTTTTTTCTAACCCGACTTCTCTTTTCACTATTGATGATTCGTTGATTCTCGTTTTTGATGATAATAGAAGTGACAAACTTTGCCATTTTATTCATACGAAAGGGTATGTAGTTAAAAGTTTTGGTGAATGGGGACGGGCGCGCGGAGAATTTATCTTGCCGCAAGGATTGTCCTTGTCTAAGGATAAGGAGGCTTGTTGCGTGTACGATTACAATACGCAATATACTGTTTGCTTTTCCGTAAAAGAGGCATTGGGTGGAGGCAATCCTGTTCAAGATGTGATAAGAATGGAAGAAGTGGAAAGCGAACGCCCCGTGGAGCATCGCTTCTATCAAGTCTTGGCTTTATCAGACAACCGTTTCCTTGGATTTGGCAACCATCCTGAGAATAGGATTCAAATCTTTAATCAATCAAAGGTGCTTGCCACATATTCGGATTTCCCGGTTTTGGACGAAAAAGAAGAGAACAACAGGTCGCTTTGGGGTAATTTGGCGTCTTTTGGTGTTTCTTCGGATGAAAAACATATTGTCATAACCACTGGGATAGGGGCGGCCTTTGAGATATTGTCTTTGAGCGGAGAAAAAATAAGCCATAAGTTGGTGAAAGGCTTCTATGCTCCGAAATATTCCATTGCCCAAGGGGCAGTCCCGGTTTGTGTCGTCGTATGTCCGGAGACAGTAGTCGGATTTAATGCCCTGCATGTGGCAGATGATTGTTTTTACGCCGTGTTAGCCGGGCCGGAAGAGCGGTACAATGAAATCTTGAAGTTTGATTTTGACGGGGAATGCGTGCATAGATATTGCCTTCCGTCGGATATTGTCAATATACATTGTATGACTGTCGATAAAGGATGGCTTTGGGCTTTTGTGGAAAATAAGGATGGGGAAATAAAACTGATAAAGGCAAGGATATGAAAATGCAACAGCCTCGTTAAAAGTGACAAGGTTTACAATTTGCTAAGGTTTACAATTTGCTAATTCAAAGCATGAAATAAAACTCCTTCTGTCATTTTGTTAATTTACGCCTTGCGAGAATCCTTCGTACGGCCTCGGGGGCGGGGGCTTTTGAAAATACGCGATTCTTGTGCGTCAGTGGAGAAGCTGCTTGTCAGCCACCGGGTATTTTCCGTTTCTTTTTGTCCTGTCGGAGGGCAGGACATCCGTAGAAAAGTAAAGGGCGCGCAAGCATGGGGCGGCGTTTGCGCGTCATTTTGACATGCCGCTTTTGACAGCGAAGCGTCATCAAATAGAGTGGAAAGAGGCTGTGGAGGCACGTGTGCGTCCCGTTTTCAAGTGTTTGTTCGTCCTTTGGGCGGAACTCTTCGCTGCGACGTGCGGACAAAAAAAGTGTTTTTTCAGCCGAACGGTTTTTCGTTCGGCTGAGATTGAATCGCTGTTTGGCTTAAAACAAGTAAAAAATAGCAGAGAATTGTGAATAAATGTATTCAGTCAGTCGTAAAAGTCAACTTATTGGCACACAAAATCTCATTTTCTTTTTGAATGAAAAAGACAGATGGCTTACATTTTGTCACTTGTCGGCCTTTTCCGTGCAACAGGAGGGCAAGGTGGCTTCCGTTGGTATCAAGTGTCCGGCGTATGGCATTTGTCGGGAGGTTTGGCCTGAGATTTAGGAATAATTCCGTAACTTTGTGCCATGAAAACCACGATTAAGCGAGAGCAGAGGCAAGCTTGCTTGCTTCTGCCGAGCGTGAGTGGTTTATCTAATACCCGATAGTGTAGGATATAATTGCTTAAAATATAAAAAATGGAAAAGAATTTCAAGAGAACGACCGTCACGTCGGCTTTGCCATACGCCAACGGTCCGGTGCACATCGGTCATCTGGCAGGGGTGTATGTTCCGGCGGACATTTACGTGCGTTACCTTCGTCTGAAGAAGGAAGACGTGCTTTTCATCGGCGGTTCCGACGAGCATGGCGTGCCCATCACCATCCGGGCCAAGAAGGAGGGTATCACGCCGCAGGACGTGGTAGACCGTTATCATAAAATCATCAAGGACTCTTTCGAGGAATTCGGCATTTCGTTCGATGTGTACGGGCGCACGACGTCCAAAGTGCATCGCGAGACGGCTTCGGAGTTTTTCCGTACCTTGTACGACAAGGGCGAGTTCGTGGAGAAAACCTCCATGCAGTATTACGACGAGGAGGCACATACTTTCCTGGCCGACCGCTACATTACGGGCGAATGCCCCCATTGCCATGCAGAGGGGGCATACGGCGACCAATGCGGTCTCCCACCGACCTGATTAACCCCAAGAGTGCCATCAGCGGCTCGAAACCGGTGATGCGCGAGACGAAGCATTGGTATCTGCCGTTGGACAAGCACGAGGCATGGTTGCGCCAGTGGATTCTGGAAGACCACAAGGAATGGCGTAACAACGTGTACGGGCAGTGCAAGAGTTGGCTCGACATGGGTTTGCAGCCCCGTGCCGTGAGCCGTGACTTGGACTGGGGCATTCCCGTGCCGGTGGAAGGTGCCGAGGGCAAGGTGCTTTATGTGTGGTTCGATGCGCCCATCGGCTAAATTAAAAAAAAAAAGGAGCAGCAATACGAAGGAGTTGCTGCCCGATTCGTGGGAGACGTGGTGGAAAGATCCCGAAACCCGTCTGGTACACTTCATCGGGAAGGACAATATCGTGTTCCATTGCATCGTGTTCCCGGCCATGCTGAAGGCCGAGGGAAGCTATATCCTGCCGGACAACGTGCCGAGCAACGAGTTCCTGAACCTGGAGGGAGACAAGATTTCCACGTCACGTAATTGGGCGGTGTGGTTGCATGAGTACTTGCGCGATTTTCCGGGCAAGCAGGACGTATTGCGCTATGTGCTGACGGCCAATGCTCCGGAAACGAAAGACAACGATTTTACGTGGAAAGACTTCCAGGCGCGTAACAACAACGAACTGGTGGCCGTGTACGGCAATTTCGTGAACCGTGCCTTGCAGCTTACGCAGAAGTATTACGACGGTGTGGTGCCCGCCTGCGGCGAGCTGACGGAGTATGACCGCCAGACGCTGGATGAGTTCAAGGACGTGAAAGCGAAGGTGGAAGAATTGCTCGACGCGTTCAAATTCCGCGACGCACAGAAGGAGGCGATGAACCTGGCACGCATCGGTAACAAATATATTGCCGACAGCGAGCCCTGGAAAGTGGTGAAGACCGATCCTGAGCGCGTGAAGACCGTCATTTACATCTCTTTGCAGCTCACGGCCAATCTGGCCATCGCTTTCGAGCCGTTCCTGCCTTTCAGCAGCGAGAAGCTCCGCAAGATGTTGAATATGGAAAGTTTCGAGTGGAACCGGTTAGGACGGACGGACCTCTTGCAGGCCGGCCACCGGTTGGCCAAGCCGGAATTGTTGTTCGAGAAGATAGAAGACGACGTAATCGAAGCGCAGGTACAGAAGTTGCTGGACACGAAGAAAGCCAATGAGGAAGCCAACTATAAGGCCAAGCCCGTCCGCGAGAATATCGCATTCGAGGACTTCCAGAAGCTGGACATCCGTGTGGGTACGGTGTTGGAATGCACCAAAGTGCCCAAAGCGGACAAGCTGTTGTGCTTCAAGATTGCCGACGGGTTGGAAAACCGCACGATTGTGAGCGGTATCTCCAAATTCTACAAGCCCGAGGAACTGGTGGGCAAGCAGGTTTGCTTCATTGCCAATCTTGCTCCCCGTAAATTGAAAGGCATCGAAAGCCAAGGCATGATACTCTCGGCGCTGAACTATGACGAGTCGCTGAGTGTCATTACCGTAGACCGCGAGGTGAAGCCCGGTTCTGAGGTCTGCTGACCACGTCAGGGCCGTCAATGACGATGGACTGTATTTCATAAAAGGAGAGGATACCGTGGCCGGTTCCTCTCCTTTCTGTTTATAGTCCGCCGTCTACCATCCATATTCCCTGTGGGTTGTCGCGACGCAAAGCGATATGGCGGTTTTCAGTCTTTCCGTCCGGAGTCATCAGTTTGTAGAACACAATGACGCCTTTATAGTCTTTCTTTTCTTTGGCTTGGCTGACTGCTGAAACCTTGCAGCCTTTCATGTTTTCGGTGAGTGTAGGAAGTTGGGCCGTGTAATAGTAGAGTGCTTCGCCGGCCATTTGGGGCTTGCCGTCGGTGAGGGCCTTCAGGATTCTTTGTGCGGCTTCCTGTGCGGTTTCGTTCGTTAGTTTTCTCAGGTGTGCCGGGTCTTTGACGGACGGGGTATTGGCCGACAGCCAGGTCACTTGTGTGGTGTCGGGGCGTTGCACGAGCACGCTGGGGACGAGTGGCAAGTTGTAGACAATATGTTCGCTTTTCAACACCAATGTTTTTTGGCCGTCACGTTCCCACCAAATCTGTACCTGTTGCAGCAGACCGTCCCGTTTGGAGAAGACATTTTCCGTTGTGCACCGGTAGCTTTTTTCTTCTTTCTCAAGTAAGGACGCACTGATGGCGTTGCCATACACATCGGTGTGGGTCACGATGGTGATGGTGGAATCGGTCTCCGTCATTTCCGCGTGTGCTTGCGGGTTGCCGGATAGTGCCGCTTTTTGTTGCTCCAAGAGTGTTTCCGGACGAAGCAAGGAAGAAAATCCTTCTGCAAAGTTGCACGTCTCGTCACCACATACGGCAAGGCCGCCTGTGGTCCACATGTATTGTTTCCCGTCGTCGGAAACGATGGTGCGTCCTCCTTCTTTTTCCAACCGCCAGAATGTCTTTTGGTTTTGGCGCAAGGATTCCAGGCTGATTCTCATGAAGCCGGATTCCGGATTGATGTAGGCGAAATTTTCGTTAGGCGTAGTACGGGCGTAAACCGACATGGAGAAGCTGACCGCACTACGTGAACTCTTGATAGACTGGTCGAAAATGAGGGGGATGGAAGGAACAGCCTCTGCTTGGGTTGAGAAGAAGTTGCTGAGTCCCGTGCCTAATCCTGCCATGAAGATGGCCACGGCTGCCGCTATTTGTATCCATTTGTGTGACGGACCATTTGTGTGACGGATGCTTCTTCGGTTTAGCCGTCGTCTGAAGAGGAGAGATGCTGACGGCCGGTTGGGTTTTCCCGAACGAGGGGGCGTATTTGGGTGTAAGTAAGTTTACCGTGTGCATGAAGTCTTCGTAATAAGCACGGCATGCGGCACATTCTTTCATGTGTTGTCTGCAAGCTTCTGTAATGGCCGGGTCGGTTTGCTTGTCGCATAAGTCGGCCATATATTTCTTAAAATCTTCACATTTCATGATGTTCTGTTTTTTTAGGGTTTTGTACTTTAGGATTTGATTCCTTTTCTGATTTTTTCGATTCCGTACTGGAATCGGGATTTGGCGGTCGTGACCGGAATGTCCAAAATGGCGGCAATGTCTGAGAAACTGTTGTTGCCGTGGATGCGGAGCCGGATGACTTCGGCTTGTTCTTCGGGGATTCCCGCCAGCAGGGTCGAGATAAGCCGGAACTCTCGTTCGAAGTTTTCCACTTGTTCTTCACAGATGTGCGACACTTGTTCTATCGGTACGAATTCTCGTACCTGCCGTCGGCGTAGCCGGTCGGTACAGAAATTGGAAAGGCTTCGATAGAGATAGCTGCGCAAGTCTGCCAAGGGCTGCCCTCCTGCATCTTGTCTTTTAGTATGCAGTTGCAGGAAAATGTCTTGTACGGCATCTTCGGCATCGTCCGCGTTCCCCAGCCGGTAACAGGCGTATCGTAGCAAGTGAGGTCTTTCGCTCTCCATCAATGCGGCTATCTCCCGATTCGGTTCCTCTTCCGGATGACTGTTTAGGGTTTGTTTCATATTTCATTCATGTTTTTTAGACTGCAATCTGTAATAATGACGCAGCAGGACGGTAAAAGACGTAAAAACTGCCTTCTTTTTTTGTATCTCGGGGATAAAAAAAGAAAAAAGGCAGTTTTTACGCGGAAAAATAAGGGTTCTGTTTAAGGCAGGTCTTCATTGTGCTCTCCAAGGTCTTGCCGGGGAAGATTGACTGCCAGCAGTATCCAGCCTAAAACACCGGCTACGATGGAACCGCAAAGGATACCCAGTTTCGCATCATTGAGGAGCGTGCCGCCCTCTATACCTATATTATAATAGGAGAGGTCGGCAATGAACATGGAAACGGTGAAACCGATGCCCGTCAGCATGCAGACGCTGAAAAAGTTTTTCCAGTTGCAGCCTTGGGGCAGTTGGACGAATCCCAACTTGACTGCCAGCCAGGAGAACGAAAATACGCCTACGAACTTCCCGACGGCCAATCCTAAAAAGACTGCCAGACCTACGCCGTTGAGCAGACTGTCCATACTGATGCCTTCCAAGTTCACTCCTGCATTGGCGAATGCGAAGACCGGAATCACGAAATAGTTGATGGGGTTCTGTAAAGCGTCTTCCAAATCCTGTAAGGGGCTGATCGTACGGTCCGAGGCATGTTCTATGTTTTTGAGCAACATGATTTGCTCATTGGACAGGATAGTAGTCCCCTTGTGGTTGGTGGTTGCCTGGTCTATGGGGAAACGGTTGATTTTGTTTCGCAGATGTTTGACAAAGTGAAGGGCGGAGACTCCGGGGCGTGCCGGAACGAAAAATGCTACGACCACTCCGGCTATGGTGGCGTGAATGCCGGAGTTCAGCAGGGAGCACCAGATATGACGTGGCGTCGGTTGCCGATGGCTAAAATCACAAGTAGGATACCGGCATAAGCCAGGTATTGCAAATGTAGTTCGGATGAATAGAAAACGGCAATGACCAGAATGCCGCCCAAGTCGTCGGCCACGGCCAACGTCGCCAAGAATATCTTCAGGCCGATGGGAACCCGTTTGCCGAACATGGAGAGTACCCCCAATGAGAACGCGATGTCGGTAGCCATGGGGATGGCCGTCCCTCGTAGCATAAGGGCATCGTCAGGGCAGGTGAGAAAAAAAATCAGTACGGGGATGGCCATGCCGCCGCAGGCTCCGATGATGGGGAGCAAGGCTTTCTTCAGTGTAGACAGCTCTCCCACCAGGATTTCCCTTTTGATTTCCAGCCCTACGGAAAAGAAAAACAAAGCCATGAGGAAATCGTTGATAAAGTCCATCAGGCTGAGGCTTTCTTTACCGTGGCTGAACAGATTGAAGTTACCGATAGAGAAGCTGACCGGCTTCTCCCACAAGGAACGGTAGGCGTCTCCCCAACCGGAATTGGCCACTATCATGGCCACAATCGTGACGATAATCAGAATCAGACTGGAGTTCACGTATTTCCTGAACATGCTAAGAAAAGTGTAATTCCTCATGGCTTTTAGGGATTGGGGGTAAGTTCTGGTTTTAATTTTTGCTGTTCCATACGATGGGGGTCCCCGTGGTCGTAATGCCTTCGGCTTGGATGCTGAGTACCGTGGGTTTGCTGTTGTTATACAAATTGACGGTGGCCTTTCCTTCGGCATCGAATTTCACGTTCGGGACCCAATATAAGGTACGACGGTAGTCTTTCGTATCCGGCAGGGGCTTTTGGCTGTAGTGGGGACCGTAGAAGAGTTGGGACTGTAGAAGTCTTCGCATACGGCGTATCCGTCCAACACGTAACGTCGGTCACGGTATGTAGGCTGGTAGCCGTCGTTGGGAAATAGACGGTAGTCGATGATGACATCCGGTTGGTTGTCGCCTTTGTACCTGGAGCTGCCTTGTTCGCGGGGAGCGTAATCCGTGTAAATATAAAGCTTGTCCAAGTTTCGGAGGTGTCTGTAAGCTTCCATTTTGCCTTCTCCGGCCGTGATGACGGGAGGAATCTCAATTTGCGTGCCGTTGGCCATGCGTGGCGGAGCAACGTTTTTGCGGGTACTCTTCAGGTTTATCGGTTTACCGTCGTACCGGACTTGTAGGAAATAGTCCCTGTCCATGCCCATGTCTCCGATATAGGTTAGGGCGACTTGCTGCGGAAAGGTGACCCAGTTGTGCGTACCGGTGCTCATGCCATAGTCGGCCGTGAGGTTGAATGCCTCGTAAGCGTCGACTACCAAGGCCGGTTTGCTAAGGTCGAGCTTGCGCAGTCCTCCCCGTTTGGTGCGTACGGTTATCGTGGCAAGCTGGCGGTCTGTGAAAGATGTTTGGCCGCCTTGGCTGTCGAACCGTTCGTCTGCGTCATAGCGCGGTGCATCCTGGTAATAGCCGTACGGTTTGGGGAATAAGGGATTGAACCGGTTCAATTTGACAAAATAGTCCGGATAAGCCTCCTCGTTGGTGAAGTCCTTCTTCATTTTGTCTTTGATGTAATCCTGACCTTTATCTTTGTCCGCAGCCGGAAGGAACAGGATGTATTTGTCGTAAAGTAAAGGCGTCTTCATATAAAACATTCCATTCTCCGTCGTTTGCATGAGGTCCATGGTCTGGTTGCCTTGTATGAATGTGGGCCATACATTGACTTCTTCTTTCAGGTTGCTCATGATGGAGCCCGTGGTGAACGGATCACGTTGGTTGTCCTGAAGCATTTGGGTCAGCGGGTTATTGTCTGTGGTGTTGCCGGATTCAAGTCCATTGTTTTCTTGGTTCGGGTGGTCTGCGGCTTCCATGATGTCTTCTATGGTAGCGTCCCGTTCTACGGAAGTGTCCGGAGCGCGCATGGTTCCTGTTCCGGGTAACCAGTTTTCTTCTTTGACATACGTTCCGTAGGCCAACCGGAAGTCTTCTATCCTGTTCACGCAACCGGAAATGGTTTGCAGTTGTTCCGGCATGTGCTGGACGGTCATGGGTTCGATGCCCGACATGGTTTTCCACGAATAACGTCGCCATCCCTGTACCATCATGAGGAGATCAAGTGCCTGGCGGCGGATACTGTCGTCTGCTTCGAAGTAGTAACCCGGATTCTCGACGAAACCTTTCAGTTCGCTTCCCAACAGCATTTCCGTGAGGATGTTGCCGTTGTCGTATGTCAGTTCGTCCGTGGCATGGTCCCGTATAGCCAATGACACATTGGGCGTGCCGGTGGTCGGGTTCGTCAGTTGGAGTTGCAGGGAGATGGGCTCGAAAGGTTCGTATTGTGCTTTTACCCCGTCGACGGTTAATTGCGGTGTGTCATATTCGTGATGGTTGACGAATATCAGGCGGTCGGCGTACACACGTCCTTTCCCGTCGAACAGCGTAAACTGGTTTACTCCCGTAGGAAGCTGGTCGGACGGAATTTCGACGGTAGCTTTGCCGCCGTCGTCGAGCTTGATGTCATAATAGGCTTTCGATACGCCGTTGTGCATGATCTGCAGGCCGATAGCCGGTTTCGGGTTCGGAAGGCCGGAAGTTTGGATAGAGGCGTTGACGACCTCCCCTTTTTGTACGACAGCCATGGCGCAGCCCTCCTTTGTCGGTTCGGGCAATGCGTATGTATAATCATATCCTTCGTATCGGAATACGGCTTTATATTTCTCTCCGGCCGGTATGTCCGGTAAAGTGAATATGCCGCGTCCCCGGTTCGTGGTTTTGGTCCGGGCGATTTCCTTCCCGTTTTTATCCTGTATGGATAGCTCGATGTCGATGTGTTTTCCTTCCTCGGTGTTGGCTTCGAACGCTACTCTTCCGGTAGTGCCTTCCACGATGTCTCCTCCTTCGGGATAGAAGCGGAGGTCGAGTTTCGGCTTGCCTTTGTCGGATTTGAAGTATCTTCGCATCGGCCTGAGCGTCATGTCTTTGACGTAATCTCCGGGAGTTTGCGGTTGGTCGAATACCGGGAATACGCGTGAATAAATCTTATCATAATCCCGGAAAAAGTCTTTGGCCATTGATTTAAAGTAGAACATCAGTTCCGTCCATTTTGAATGCGGGTGTTCATACTGCCCGAAGTTCAGCATCCAACGGGTGTATGCCCTTAATTCATAATATCCGGCGTACAGGGAGTCGGTAAGCGCAAAAGCCCCGTGTCCCGTCCCGTCCGGCATTTCCAACTGTTGACGTTCTACCAGATAACCGTCGGGTGTGAGCAGTTCTACATATAATATTTTACTGAGGTCGGTCAGGGTCTGCCGGTCTGAGCGCGTGACGTAGGCTTTATACCATATCGTGTCGCCTACGAAATAGCAGGTGTTGTCGATGTGGAGAAAGACTTTTTCTTGGGGAATGGCCGTACCGAATTTTTCTACTTTCTGGCTTAAGGCCTCTGGGGTGGCAGAGGTTTGCGCTGCGTTTTCCCCTTGTCCCCATACGAAGAGAGAAGAGCAAAATGCAATACCGAGTGCAATGTTACGTTTCATGATATTTCGTTTAGGTTTGATAAGTACAAAGATAGTAATAAAATCTCCCATCAATAAATTTCTACCAAGAATTTCTTAGGTGATGTCCGCCGTTTATTGTTTTTATATCTATCTTTGCCCCAAGTAAAATTATTATGAAACTCAATTATACACATAAAGACTCTTATTATGACACTTATTAAATCTATTTCAGGCATACGCGGAACTATTGGCGGCCACGTGGGTGACACGCTGAATCCGTTGGACATTGTGAAGTTTACATCTGCATACGCCGCATGGATTCGCCGGACGACTACGGTGAAGAGCAATACCATCGTGGTGGGACGGGATGCACGCATTTCCGGCGAGATGGTCAAGAATGTGGTGTGTGGCACGCTGATGGGCATGGGGTTCGATGTGGTCAACATCGGACTGGCTTCCACGCCGACCACCGAACTTGCGGTGACGATGGAAGGAGCCTGCGGCGGCATCATCATCACGGCCTCGCATAACCCCCGGATGTGGAATGCTTTGAAATTATTGAATGAAAAAGGGGAATTCCTCAATCAAGAGGAGGGAAACGAAGTATTGCGTCTGGCCGAGGAAGAGGCGTTTGAATATGCCGACGTGGACCATCTGGGGCACTATCGGGAAGACCAGACGTACGACCAAAAGCACATCGACTTGGTCAAGAACCTGAAATTAGTGGACGTGGAGGCGATTCGCAAGGCGCATTTCCGTGTGGCCATAGACACAGTCAATTCCGTGGGCGGCATCATCCTGCCCCGGTTGTTGGAACAATTAGGAGTGGAGCAGGTCACGGGGCTGTTTACGGAGCCGACGGGGGATTTCGGCCATAATCCCGAACCTTTGGAAAAGAACTTGGGCGACATCAAGGCTTTGATGCAAAAAGGCGGCCACGACCTGGCATTCGTGGTAGACCCGGACGTAGACCGCCTGGCCATGTTCTGCGAGGACGGGACGATGTACGGCGAGGAATACACCTTGGTGACGGTGGCGGACTATGTGTTGCAGCATACGCCGGGGAACACGGTGTCTAACTTGAGTTCCACCCGTGCCTTGCGCGATGTGACCCGTATGCGCGGAGGGGAATACAGCGCGGCTGCGGTCGGCGAGGTGAACGTGGTGGCCAAGATGAAAGAGACCCGTGCCGTGATTGGCGGGGAAGGTAACGGCGGGGTGATTTATCCGGAGGCGCATTACGGGCGCGACTCATTGGTCGGCATTGCCCTCGTGCTGACCTATCTGGCCCGGACGGGAAAGAAAATGTCCGAACTGCGTGCCACCTATCCGTCATACTTCATGGCCAAGAACCGTATCGACCTGACGCCGGAGACGGATGTGGATGCCATTCTGGAGAAAGTAAAAGACATGTATAAGGACGAAGAGGTGAACGACATCGACGGAGTGAAGATTGATTTTCCCGACAAATGGGTGCATTTGCGTAAAAGCAATACAGAGCCGATTATCCGAGTGTATTCCGAGGCAACCACGCAGGCTGAGGCGGAGGAAATCGGGCAGAAAATCATGGACGTGGTCTATTCGTTGGCTTGACGAACCTGTTCATCATTAACCTGAGATATATGAAAAAACTGTTATTGTATGTGTGGGGCTTGCTCTTCTGTTTGGGGATGCAGGCCGGTGGAGAACGGGAAACGGTGCTGTTGCGGGACGGATGGCGGTTTACCCGTGCGGACAATGAGTCGTTCGGCGGAGTGCAGGTGGACGACGGAAAGTGGGAACGCGTGTCCGTGCCCCACGATTGGGCGATAAGCGGGCCGTTCGATGCGAACAACGACCGGCAGTTCATGGCCATCGAGCAGGACGGACAAAAAGAAGCCAAAAAACGTACGGGAGGACTGCCTTTCGTTGGCGTAGGCTGGTACAGGCTGCATTTCGACGTGCCTGGTTTCGGGGCGGACAAGCGCGTGGTGCTGATGTTCGACGGGGCGATGAGCCACGCGCAAGTCTATGTCAACGGAAAGAAGGTGGGGAATTGGCCGTATGGCTATAATTCCTTTTATTTCGACGTGACGGATGCCGTGAACGCAAAAGACAATGTGTTGGCGGTGCGCTTGGAGAATGAACCCGAAAGTTCGCGCTGGTATCCGGGGGCCGGGTTGTACCGGAACGTGCATCTGGTAGTGCCGGGCAAAGACGGGGCGGGCAAAGTCGGGGTACGTACATGGGGCACGACAGTCACCACGCCGACGGTGCGTGAGGATTTTGCGAAAGTGAAGGTGCGTACGGAACTGGAATATCCCGACGGCACGGACTGCAAGGACATCCGTCTGAAAACCGTCCTGCGTGCCCCCGGAGGACAAAAAGTGGCGGAGCGCGAAACCGCCTTGTCGCCGTATGACGAAGGTGTGTTCGAACAGGATTTCGTGGTGGACCGCCCCCTGTTGTGGGATTGCGAACATCCGAACCTTTACTGGGCGGACACGGAGGTGTACTATCAGGGACGTTTGAGTGACACCTACCAGACTACGTTCGGCATCCGTACGATTGAAGTCGTCCCCGAAAAAGGCTTCCTGTTGAACGGGAAAAGGTTGGTTTTCCATGGCACGTGCAATCATCACGACTTGGGACCGTTGGGCACGGCGGTGAACATGCAGGCCATCCGTTACCGGCTGAAGATGCTGAAGGACATGGGCAGCAATGCTTACCGCACGTCGCACAACATGCCGTCGCCGGACCTGGTGCCGTCGCCGGAACTGGTGCAAGCCTGCAACGAGATGGGGATGCTGTTGATGGTGGAGACTTTCGATGAGTGGAAAGCCAAGAAAATGGCCAACGGTTATAACAAGTACTACGACGAGTGGGTGGAACGCGATTTGGTGAATGTGGTGCGTCATTACCGCAACGACCCGTCGGTCGTGATGTGGTGCATCGGCAACGAGGTGCCCGACCAAGGTTCGGCGCAGGGAGCAAAGCTTTGTCGGATGATGCAGGACATCGTGCACCGCGAAGATCCCACGCGGCCCTGCACGCAAGGCATGGACCGTGTGGATGCCGTCATCAAGAGCCACGTGGCGGCCATCATGGACATCCCGGGCTTCAATTACCGTTCTAATCTTTACCAGAAAGCTTATAAGGCATTGCCGCAGCAAGTGGTACTGGGGTCGGAAACGGCTTCTACGGTAAGCTCGCGCGGCGTGTATAAGTTCCCTGTGGAACGCAAGGCCGGGGCGAAATACGACGACCATCAGTCGTCTTCTTACGATGTGGAACATTGCTCGTGGAGCGACTTGCCGGAGGACAATTTTATCCTTTCCGAGGATTTGCCCTACGATATGGGCGAGTTCGTGTGGACAGGCTTCGACTACTTGGGCGAGCCGACGCCGTATTATGACGATTGGCCCAGCCATTCTTCGCTGTTCGGCATCATCGACTTGGCTTACCTGCCCAAGGACCGTTATTACCTTTACCGCAGCCAATGGAACAAGGCAGCGGAAACCTTGCACATCCTTCCGCACTGGAACTGGCCGGGGCGTGAAGGCGAGGTGACTCCGGTATTTGTGTACACCAATTACCCTACGGTGGAACTTTTCATCAATGGCAAGAGCCAAGGGAAACGTACGAAAGACACCACCGTCAAGCTCGACGAGACGGAAAACGATGAGGCTCGCCGTGCTTTGGCCCGCCAGAAACGTTACCGGCTGATGTGGATGGACACGCGCTACGAGCCGGGCGAGGTGAAGGCTGTGGCCTACGACGAAAACGGACGGAAGCGTGCGGAGCAGATCGTCCGTACGGCAGGTAAGCCTTACCGCATCGTATTGAAGGCCGACAAGGACACGTTGGACGCGGATTTGCGGGATGAGGACTTGGCTTTTGTCACGGTCAGCGTGGTGGACCGCGAGGGCAACCTCTGTCCCGACGCACAGCATACGGTGAAGTTTTCTGTCCGTGGAGCCGGGTATTACAAGGCCGGAGCCAACGGCAACCCCGTGTGCCTTGAACCCCCCGTGTGCCTTGAACCGTTCGGCCGACCGCAAATGCCGGTGTTCAACGGACAAATGACCGCCATCGTGGCGGAAAAGGGACAAGCCGGAACCCTTCGCCTGAAAGCGGAAGCCAAAGGACTGAAGTCCGCCGAACTGGTCTTGCCTGTCAAGCGGACGGAATAAGCCCGGAGGGGAGGAGGAAATCTTTTTTTTCTATTCCTGTGCCTCCGGGGCGTAGGTCTCGATGAAATCCTTCTCGAAAGGAAGCGTACGGAGCACGTTCAGGTGAGAACGTGCTTCTTCTTTTTTATGCAGGGCCAGACAAATCCGGACCATCTGTTTGAGCAGGAGCGGAGACGGGCCGTTGGTATTCAAGTCCGCTTTGCCCAGTTCGTAAGCGATGGGGTATTGTTCCGAAGCGATGCAGTAGTCCATCAGGAAGTAATTCCGGGCGTTTTCGAGGTTGCCCTCGCGGTTATGCAGGTAAATAGGGCGGCTTGTCGGCGGTAACATGTCTATGGGTACCTTGGGCACGTCGTTTTCGTCTTCCATTCGCGAAATGGCGTAGTAAGCCGCCACCGTGCTGTAGGTCAGGTCGGAGCGGGAAGCGGTGGCTTGCATGCCCTTCCAGTCCTGCCGTTCCAGTTCGCGCTGCATCTTGGCGGTAGGGCGTACGTAGGGGCGGTACCATTCGTTCATACCCACGGCACCGGCTCCCAAAATGAGGATGAATCCCATGGCTTTCCATTCGTCGAGCGGACGGTTATAAGCCGGTGGGGTGAACAACCCCGAGAGTTTTTTCCGGCTGAAAGAACGAACGAAGACGGCTTGGCAGGCCAGAATGAGGAGGATGCAGAAGGGAATGCCGAGCAGTTTGCCCGTTTCCGTCTGATAGTAAATGTCGAAACCGTGGTAGACGACCACATAAATAAAAACGAATATGGAACGCTTGGAGCAAGGCACGCCCGATAATCCACAACGAACCGTAAGAGGTTTCCCATAGCGGGCGCATGGCTCCTTGGGCTGTGCTGAAGAAACTGTACTGTTGGGCGATGTAAAGCACGTCGCCGTAATAAATGCCGAAAAACATCCAGAAGCCGAAAAAGAACAGTTTCAGGGCGTCCGGCCACGCT
>ERZ780034.494-NODE-494-length-15103-cov-6.40152_pt1 | contig 15103 bp, 12 predicted proteins | sample MGYA00511855_ERZ780034 | MGnify/ENA primary metagenome ERZ780034 (study PRJEB29588, sample SAMEA2148024) | human gut metagenome | biome: human gut; feature: human-associated habitat; material: faeces | place: Denmark | collected 2008/2010 ...
GGCCGGCAGGAGGGGCGTTGCAGCATCTCCGAGGTGAGCTGCAACTGCAGACGGTCGTCGTCAAGCAGCAGGATGCGCCAGCCGTCAAAGCGGGCCTGTCCGCCTTGTGGCGCTGTGGCGGCGTCCGGCGCGTCGTCTGTCCGTTGCAGGGGCAGGCTGACCTTGAAGGTGCTGCCCTTGCCCTTTTGGCTTTCCACCTCCAGGCGGCCGCCGAGCAGGTCAATGAGTTTTTGCGTAATGGCCAGCCCCAGTCCTACGCCGTCCTGCCCCTGTGCACTCTTGAGCCGCGTAAAGGCATCAAAAATGTGTTGTCGCTCCTCCTCGCTCATGCCGCAGCCGGTGTCGCTTACCCGGCAGTGGAGCCAGTGGTCGGGCGTGATGCAGGCCGACAGGGTGATGCCGCCCTTTTCCGTAAACTTCAGGGCGTTGGTCAGCAGGTTGTTCAGGATTTGGCGGAGCCTGAAGGCGTCGCCGCAGTAAGTATGGTTGGTGTCGGGGCCTTCAATGCGGCAGGTCAGTTGCAGGTTTTTCTTGTCGGCCAGCGGGCGTAGGGCATCAGCCGTTTCGCTTACCAGACGGGCCGGGTTGAAGCTGACCGGCTGGGCGTCCATCTTTCCGGCCTCCAGACGGTGGTAGTCCAGCAGCGATGTGACCAGTTGCAGCAGGTGGTCGGCCGCGCCCTGCATGCTGTTCATATAGAATTCCGTCTGCCGCCTGTCGGCCGGATGTCCGGCCAGTTCCAGATAGCCCAGAATGGTGCTTACCGGCGCTTTGATGTCGTGTGTAATGGTCAGCATGAGCTGTTCGCGCTGTTGGAGCAGGTCTTCGGCCCGCTGCTTGGCTTGCTCCAGCTGGTTGCGGTAGCGTGCAGCCCGCCGGATGTCGCTCCATACGCGCCCCCCCAGCCGCCTACGGTCCATGCGCCGTGTCGGCGTATGGTGGTCTCGCGGGCCAGGGCTTCCTGAGTCCAGCGTTGTTCTTCAGCTTCAATGCTCTTGAGCAGACGGCTGATGCTCTGCGTCATTTCCTGCCCCATCAGCCGCAGGCGGTTGGCCTGTGCGTCAGCTTTGTTCGACTGTGCCTTTTGCTGGCGTCCGGCTTCGCGCTTGATGTCGTCGAGCACGTCGGCCACCCGTCCCGACACGTTGACGTCGGCTTCCAGCGTGTCGCCTTCGCTTACGTTGGCTTCCTGACGCACGCGGGTGGTGTCGGTATGCGAGGGGCGGAAAGCGTCGGCCAGCCGACGGAAAAATCCCTTTTTGCTTTTTTCAATTTCGTAGGACCGTTGCACGTTGACCACCTTGCCCGTTATGGTAGGATTGTTTACCGTCACCTGGTCCTTGCCCGAGCGCAGGTCGGCAATGCGCTGCTCCAGCGCACGGCCCGCGTGGTTCTTGTTCATGATGGCCAGGAGCACCTCCATGCTTTCGCGCTTTTCGTTGACCAGGGCTTGCAGCGTGTCGAGACGGGCATGCTGTATGGAGTCCGTTTGCAGCGTATCGAGGCTGTAAATGGCAGCCTGTACGCTGTCAATGGCGGCTGCATAGGGGCGGTAGGCTTCCTCTCGGCCCATGCTTACGGCCTGTGCGCGGTTTTCGGCTTCCAGCAGCCAGCTCATCAGCCGGTTGGTAGCCTGCCGGTGGCGGGCCACTTGTGTTTCCACTTCCGACATGCGGGCCACCGACTGCGTTTGCCGGTAGAGATAGTAGAACATGCCCGCCAGTACACCGACCAGCAGCACATAACCACAAGTGACTTTAAAAGAGGTGCTGATTTTCATCGAAAATAACGATAGGACGCCTATTATCGTAACTTTTGTACAAAAATACGCTTTTGCAACCTAACCTGCAGGGCTTTGCCTGTAAATTATATTAAAAAAGACTTATGGTGCGGCGTTGTGAATAAGAAGGGGATGTTTTCTCACAGTTTGGAAAAATAATCGTTTCAGTGAATGAAGATTTCAGTAAAAATGGTAGGAATTGCCGATTTTCGGGTACAAAGATTATGCGGCATCTGACGTAATTTTGTACCCATAAAAAGTCGGATTCATGCTATATTAGAATAGCATTATGTTTTACTGAAAAGTTTTTGTGGTAGTAAAAAATTGAATTATAACGACAGACAGCCTACTGGTTAGGCAAGAGTTTATAATTTGAGGTATATGAAAAAAGTAATAAGAATTATGGCTTTCGTGTTGGCAAGTATTTTGCCCACGATGGCGCAGACAGTGGACAACAGAATGAACAGAATAGAACTATGCAAGCAGAACTATCGCACAATGTTTGGTGGCGAAGCACTGACAGGTCAGGGTACAGATCCGGAAATGATGGACATTTTGCAAAAGTTTATTTTCGGCGAAGTCTTCCAAACGGGCGATTTGACTTTGAGACAGCGTGAAATGATTACGTGCATAACTCTTGCTACAATGCAGACCTTGCCTCAACTGAAAGCTCATGCCGGAGCTGCATTGAATGTCGGTGTTACTCCGGAAGAGCTTCGGGAAGTGATGTATCTCACGGCTCCTTTCATAGGTTTTCCGAAGATGCTGAATGCAGTGGGGGTTGTAAACGAGGTATTTCAGGAACGGGGTATTTCCCTGCCTTTGAAAAAACAGGGAGTAGTAACGGAAAGCAACCGACACGAAACGGGAAAGAAGATTCAGAACAAGCTTTATCCTGGCGGCATTGCTTCGGCAATGGAGGGTTTACCCGGCGATATGGGTAAAGATGTGGAACAGTTCCTTACGGACTATTTCTTTGGCGAAATATATAGTCGTGGTGCACTCGATTTGCAGACGCGTGAACTGTTGGGGTATTGCGTATTGGCTACCCTGGAGGCCGATAGTCAGCTCCACTCACATTATCATGGTAACATCAACGTGGGCAATACGCCTGAGATGCTGACCGCCGCTGTTATTCAATGTCTGCCTTATATAGGCTTTCCTTCTGCTATCAAGGCTTTGGGTATCATCCGAAAAGAATATGCCAGTCCAGTTCCTGCTGAAAAAAATGTGGTGCGTTTGTCAAAAATCATCGTTGAACCTTCACAATTGGATGCCTACAATGCTTTTCTTAAAGAAGAAATAGAGGCTTCGATGCGTCTGGAACCTGGTGTGTTGACACTCTATGCTGCTGCAGAAAAGGATGCTCCTCATCGAGTGACGATCTTGGAAATTTACGCTGATCGATCTGCCTATGAAAGTCACTTGAAAACCCCGCATTTTCAGAAATACAAGCAAGGCACGCTCTCTATGGTGAGGAATCTGGAATTGGTGGATGTAAACCCCCTGATACCGGGATTGAAAATCAAGTAATAGACGGTTATTTTGAAAAAGTGAATTTATGAACAAGATTATTTTAACGTTAGCAACGGTAATGACTCTTTGTTTTGCCGCTTGCGCTCAAGAAAAAGGAGAAAAAAACATGAAAACCAACCCCCAGCCGTTAATTGCGTATTTTTCTGCAACAGGCACTACAGCCGGTGTGGCCCAGATGATTGCAGAGGTCACCGATGGCACTTTGTACGAAATTGTTCCTCAACAGATTTATACTTCCGAGGATCTGGATTGGAACGACCGGCAGTCACGCAGCTCTGTGGAAATGAATAACCCTAAGGCACGTCCGGCGTTGAAAAAGACACCAGTGGACGTTCGCAGTTATGATGTCATCTTTATCGGTTATCCCATCTGGTGGGATCAGGCCCCTCGAATTATCAATACTTTTATTGAAAGTTACGACTTGAAGGGGAAAATGCTTATACCGTTTGCCACTTCCGGAGGAAGTGGGATAACCAATAGTGTAAGGGAATTAAGGAATACCTATTCTGATTTGAATTGGCAAGACGGCAAATTACTGAATGGGGCCAGTCGGAAGGTTATTCAGAATTGGGCGGACAATATAATGAAGATGCAGTAAACTTATGTCATTGCCGTAAACATTCGACCGTTGTCATTTTTATTATTTCTACCGTTATTATTCTGACATCCTGAGGGCCTCTCTCCCCAAAAAAGGTGGCTCGGAAAATAAACTCGGCGGCTCGGAAAAATTTTTTCCCGCCGGGTTTATTTTTTTACGCGCTGACTTTTTCTGAAAAGCATGGGCCGGTCGTCGGAATGTGCGCCGGTCGGCCGGAACAAGGTACAGACAGAAGGGGGAAACATCGGCTTACTGCTGCATTCCTGTCTTACGCGTGTGGACACAGGTCCTGTTTGTTTATCTCTTTGGCTTGTTGAGGGATGGACAGGAATGCAGTTTTGAACGAGCAGGTGAGGAAAAAAATAAAGAAATACCGTATTTTTTTGAAACCTCTGCCGTAATATGGCATAGCTTGCAACGTATTTTTGTCGTGTCAATAGTGACAAACAATATTAAAATTTCATTGCTATGCCAATTATGATTAACCGTGGGAAAGAAATTCTTCGTATTTCCCCAAAAGACAGTAAAAAAATCGAGTATTCAACCAATCAGGGCCGTACCTGGATGATTCGTTATAATGGCTCATCCAATGTCGGGTCTTTTATTGATTTGATGGATTCGGGTAGGGAAATTTTTGGAACAACAGACAAGGGGTTGTTCTATTCAATCAACGATGGAAGAACTTGGATGCTCCGCAAACGCTGATTGTCAGCAGGGCATGATGGCTGGTAGTTCATCCTGGTAGAGGTTGTTACGGAATGAGGTCTGCCTGTGTCTTTAATTCCTTCCGTATGGTGCATAAAAGAACATGCATAATTAGAGTGAAAATGATCAATGAAATGATGGAGAAAAAATTCAGTTATTCCGCAGGAGGGGCAGTATGAACAGGACAGATGCAAGAAAACACAAAAACGAAATAATAATATAGTATGTAATTGTTTGAGAGGGGATAACCGGTTTATCCCCTCAAACAATTGGTTATATGCATACAGAAAACATGAAAAGTCATGAATCATGTGGTTAGAATGTGTGAATTGAGTTTCAATCCGAAACTATTTGAAGCCTTTCATTGTGGTACGGCTTTAGACGAGCTTTTGAGTTCACATCAGGGGCTTCCACGTGGTGTAAACTATATGATTATCGGCGATCCGGGAGTAGGTAAGACTACTATTATTCTTGATATGTTGGCCAATGTGCAGAAACGCTATCCAAAGGCCCGGATACTTTTTGTAAGTGCGGAAATGAATGAAATAGACCTTACCGTATATGTGGAAAGATATCCGAAATTTCAGACTTTGCCCATCCTCTTTGTAGAATCTGATTTTGAAAGCGACGTTCACAATTGGGAAGTGGTTAAAGAGGTCGTCGAACAGGGGTGGGACATTGTGGCCATTGATTCATTCTATGAATTGCAAGGTATAATCAAAGATGAGGAGAATATCCGTATGAAAGATGCAGAAAGTTGGCTTTTGCAGCTAATCAAGAAGCAAAACAAAGGTCAGAATAACCGCCACCTCAATTGTACATTTCTGACTATCCAGCAGGTTACAAAATCGGGGAAATTTGTCGGGTCAAACAGATTGAAACATTCCATTACCGCCATGATGGAGCTTCGTCTGGAAAATCCGAAGAATATTTATTCCGACCGTTTCATTACTTTTTCAAAACACCGACGCGGCGATGTGGGCGTAAAACTATTCTATAATCTGAGCAGTACGGGAGACGTGTCGTTTGACGAGCAGCGTTTCCGTCAGGATAGGCGCATAAAACATATTCAAAGCGAAGTGTCTGGGCAGATACGTGACTTTGCAGATCAATTTGACAAACTTTTTACTCCCGACTGATATGACAAATTCTGATTTTCATTTCCAAAAACAACAGTTCATGCAAGGATTATGGCCGCAAAAGGTCATCGACTTGAGCTGTATTATGCATATAGGAGAAGATGTATATTCTATTGAAGGTACAGAAATTCAAGCCGACAATGTCTTTACAAATGCACTTGACCGCATTATCGGTATTGGTAGTCAACAAAGAAAAATGGTAAAAGGTGCATCCGGCGAAACCGGGCTGACGAATTATCGGAATTATATCAATGTGGCTTTGAACATGCAAAAGCCTAAATTCGTAGTGGTGATTGCTTCACCCCATAGCCGGCAGCTCACAGAAATAATTCCTGTTGTGGATGAGTATATTTCTCCGATTTTGTTTTTTGACTTTGCAGAAATGATGGCAGAAGAAACCGGATATGCCATATCAGACATAAAATACAATAGCTCAGGAGTCCCCTGCATAACCCTTACTTATACCAATTTGCAGGGGCGTACGCATTTGTTTGGACCGGGAGAAGATTTCATGATGGATGGTTTCTATCTTGCCTGGAATCCGTCGAATGTCGAACTGGGACATTATTACGAACGCCTGGTGTGCACAAACGGACAAACAGTCAGCGAGGAGCATAAAGATGCTTCTGTATATAAACTGTCATCGAACGAAATTCGTAACCTGATAGGACAGGTCAAAAGTAATCAGTTTTTTACCAATGGCATAGAACAATTCGGCAAAATGTTTGCCACGGCATCAGCATCAAGGATATCCCTGTCGGAGATGGGCCAGATGCAAAAGATGTTGATTGCCCAAGGAGTGGAATATGAGCAAGCTGAAAAACTGATACCGTATAATCAGGTGCGCAGTTCCTATGAGACGGCAGGATATTATGATCGTCATAAGGAACACCTGATGAAAGGCGAAGGAACCATCTGGGATACATATAATGAACTTACACGGTTTGCAACCCATACTCCGATATGGGAACGCCGGGACTACCGACGCATCAACATTATGAATGGTGCAGTCGGTTTGCTAAAGAAAAAGCCGGATATAATCAACTATATAGACATTTATTGATATGGAATTTCCATTCATCAGATACATAGCTGACACACTGCATTATGACGAGGTGTTGGCACGTGCAGCTTCAGTAAAGCATACGTTGTGGATAGGAACAGCCGACATAAAGGATGTGTATGTAAAATCAGGCATGTCTGCAGTTCCTCTGTTAGCGGTATTTGATAAGCTCGTCAAGAAAAATGTAGCAATCCGCCTTATTCATGCCAAAGAGCCGGGACCTATATTCAGAGAAGAACATGAGAAATTTCCTGCTCTGTGGTCATCAATGGAAATGACACTATGTCCGCGTGTTCATTTCAAGTTGATGATATTCGATATGGAAACGGCATATATCGGTTCTGCCAATCTTACAGGTGCAGGTATAGGCATGAAAAGTGGACAAAAAAGGAACTTTGAGGCAGGTATTCTGACGAATGAGCCATCACTTGTCAATGCCGCTATAAATCAGTTTGATGAAGTGTGGTGTAGAAAGTTTTGTGAAAAATGTGGCAGAAAGAGCTATTGTGTTGGCCCAATTCATTGAAGTACAGGCTTGAAAATAAAAGCACAACCTATGCCATATTTTTTCGTGGGTTTTTGTGTAACTTTGTAATCATAACAATTTTAATGGTTTATGGCAGCAAATATATTTGGTCGCTATGTTTGGCTGATAGAACAGTTCAGACGCTATGGCCGCTTGACATATGAGGAAATCAATGACCATTGGCACAAGAGCGGTTTGAGTTATGGAGACGGGGATAATCTTGCTCTCCGTACTTTTCACAATCATCGCAAAGCCATCTTTGATATTTTCGAGGTTGAAATAGTTTGTGACATAAAGGGAGGGTATAAATACTATATAAGTAATCCTGAAGAGCTGGAAAGTGACAATCTCCGTATTTGGCTGATAGATTCCTATACCGCTATGAATCAGATACAGGCTGACAGAAAATTGAAAGGACGTATCATTTTCGAGAAGGTTCCGTCAGGGCACAAATGGCTCAATGTCATTACCGATGCCATGCGTAATAACCAAGTCCTGCATATCTCTCACCACGGTTATGGAAAATCCGAAGCCTGGGATTTTGACATTGAGCCATATTATCTCAAAGTAGTAAAACGCCGTTGGTACGTATTGGCCCGTAGCCCGTATTATTCAGAATTGAATTGCAAAAAAAATAAAGAAAAAGGGGGTAATCGTCCCGAAAATGTATATATGGTATATGCGCTTGACCGTATTTTGGATTGCTATCCTACGGAAACTACATTTCGTATGAAAGAGAATTTTGATATCAATGAATATTTCCGTGGATGTTGTGGAATTATCCATACTGATGAAGCGCCCATAAAAGTAGTAATTAAGGCTTTTAATGAAGGGGCAGACTATCTTCGTTCACTTCCTTTGCATGAATCGCAGCGTGAATTGACAGACCGCAAAGACGATGACGTATCTTATTTTGAGATTGAAGTATGCCCGACATACGATTTGTATCAGACATTATTGGCACAGGTCGATCAGATAGAGGTTGTCGAGCCTGAATCTGTGCGCAAACAGATGCGAACTTTTGTCGGGAATTTAATGTCGTACTATCAAGAATAACAGGTATGAATGAATCGAATTTCAATCAGCCGGATATAATGAGAATAGATTATCATAGCGAAGAATGGAAAAAAGCTTTCAAATCGCGGCTCCAGGTTGAGTGCTCAGGTTTGGTTTGCCATATTTCGGATAAAAAATTTATACAGTTTCCCACGGCTTACAATACGGATACCTTTGATACCGAAAACGGAAATGGAGGCTTACATTACGAATATATAAATAGGCAATTGTATCTTCACGTAGAAGACGGTCTTCATCACATGGTTGTAAAGGATATTGTAGATTTTTTGTGCAAGGAAATCCGTAACTCGGAGTACGAGTGGGAGCCGGAGGGACGAAGTTTAGGTGCGTTCCGGAAAAAGAATCCAGTTGAAATAGTAGACGATGAGGAACAACTTTTTTCAGAACTCAAAAAAATGATGGATTTTTTTAATCCGTTATTGGAGCAGGCCAAAGCATCATGCTCAATTGTGGACAGTAATGTTCCATATCCGCACTCACATACGCAAGAATGCAGCTTTAAGGCTTGGGATACAGACTGTAAAGAAGATGTATGCTGTTGTTCGATGAATTTGGAAAATTTGATGTCCTACAACCTGACCATTCCGGACTATCAGCGAGATTATTGCTGGGAGGATGACCAAATCAAGAGCCTGTTTGAATCCGTCAAGGAATTTGCCCATATAAAGTATCATCTGGGCACGCTTATTCTTCATAAGAATGACGGTTGTCTGAACATTGTTGACGGACAGCAGCGGCTGGTGACGCTTACCCTTTTGTTGAAACAACTGGGATATGATGGGCCACTTCCGCTTTTGTTCCAGAAATTTCAGTCACAAGATGCCATTAATCATGTCGCAAATACAAAACATGTTTTGAATGGTCTGCTAAACAGTCTTCATGCCAATAAAAGGGAGTGGGCCAGCAGTTTGGCAAAAAATATTATTTTTTCTGTATTGGTGCTTCAAAACAATAATTTGGATTTGGCGTATACCTTCTTTTCCAACCAGAACTCCCGTGGAGTGCCTCTGACGGATTATGATATTCTGAAAGCTCACCATCTGCGCTATATTACGGACAGTGACGAAGCCGCGCATTGGGCCAAACGATGGGATGAGCTTACTTCGGAAGGGGAGGGATGTGTCAAAGGTAATAACCTGTCGGTTACGCTGGGCACCCATTTGTGTCGCTTGAGGCAATGGATGCGTAGTCATAATTTTGACGAAAATGCCCCATGGAAAGTAAAGCATGAATTTTCGGCCGCGCCCGTCATGCTTGATGTCTCGCCTCTCGGCGGAAATCTTTCGTTCAATGCAAAAATAATGGGAGGCGTCCATTTTTTTGCTTATGCCGATAAGTTTGTGGGTGAATATGTCCGTTTTAAGCAAACACCTCAATACCAGGCACTGAATACGCTTCCGGATCCGCATTTTTATTGCAATTCCTATGCTGAGGTAATGGAAACATTGCTGTTTGCTTACTATCTGAAGTTCGGGACGCAGTATCTGTCCGAGGCACTGTACGTCATCAGTGCCGTCATGGCTGATTATCGCTATACTTCCGCTCGGACCCCTAAAATATTGGAATGGGCCAACGAGAGTCAGATGGTGTTGATGATTGACCAGGCTTCGTCACCCACATTTTTCCTGGCTGAAGCCCTTTCACGGATTCGTGAAAGCGGGCGGGATTTGTCGGAAGATGATGTTGATGTCCGCGTAAAATTTTGGCTGTGGCTGCGTCGGATTTTTTCGTCGCTCGTTGATTCTGTTGAAGAAAAAGAAATACGTCGCAAAATTCTTGAAGAATATGAATTATAAAAATTATAAAAGATATACTCCTGAGGAAATCGTCAGTGACGAGATGAAGTTTTCTATTCCATTATATCAGCGGCTTTTTGTGTGGGATGAAACTCAGGTGAGTAAGTTACTGACGGACTTATATAAGCATTTCTGGAAGACAGAAGTGCAAGATGATCCTTATTATTTGGGGCAAATGACTATTGTCAAAGAGCCAGGGCAGTGTATCCTGATAGATGGTCAGCAGCGCTTTACCGTGATGATTTTATTGGCCCTTGTGCTGAGAAAATACGATGCTGATTGGGACAAATTCTTGATGCAAAATGATGACTTGCGCCTGTCCTTTACCGGCAGAAGTGAATGCCGGCAATACATTCTTGATCGGTACAGAAACGGGACGAAAGCTCATTATGCCCCGATGGAAAAGGTGATGAATTGCATAGAAAACTTTATCCAAGAAAAGGAGTCCAAAGGTTTTTCTGTGGCGGATTTTTCGAAACGGATTTTTAAGCAGATGAGTTTTTTCTTAACAGAATTACCCGACACTTATATGCAGCATCCCGTTTTGTTGAACAGGCACTTTGAAGCGATGAACTCAACGGGCAAGATGCTGGAAAGTCATGAAATTCTGAAAGTCGAGTTAATGAGAGGTTGTCACGAACAGGTATATCTTACCCGAATTTGGAATCTGGTCAGTAGAATGGAGCAGCCACTCATAAGCCCAAAAGCAGAGGACGGAGGTGTGGAAAAGTGCCGTGAACGATACACCGCTGCTATTCAGAAGTGTATGGAAGGTGAATTCTCGTGTGCCCTTGAGTTATGCGTGGCCGACGAGCAGAACCAATTGAAGACTTGTCCGGTCATTGCTGATATTAAAGCGATCCCCCTGCCGTCATCGACATTCCATAGTCAGCCGGAACGTTCAGTGCTGTCGTTCCCCGACTTTCTGCTGTTGGTGCTCGACCTGACCAATGGGTCTGCGCGTGAAATATCCGATTCCGATTTTTATCAAAGCGACAAGCTGCTGAGCCGTTTTCAGGAATATAAGCCCAGTAATATAAAAGACAGTAGTATAAAATTTTACAATAATCTGCTGATGTATCGCCTGCTGCTTGACTTTTATGTGGATAGAGTGAGGTATGATGTTCAGGGAGCAGGCCATCACTATCTTTTGTTTAATGATGGGAACGAGGAAAATCATCATCATCATCGCCTGAGGCAGTATGAAGCCATGCTCCATGTCTCTACTCATAATTCCTATAAGTGGCTCAAGCCTTTCTTGACATATATTATAAAAGGCAGGGCTCAAGTTACCTCGGCAGGACTGTTGCAGGCACTGAAGGAAATAGACAATAAAAATCATCCTTTTGTCAACAGTATCGAAGATTTGAGTTATGGCAAGGTGGACCGCTATTGGTTCTGGCGACTGGATTATTACTTGTGGGAAAATCGCTCTGCTGTCTTCAAAGAAAACGTGAATGAAAAGGCTGTATCTGACTACGAGTTTAGGGCCAATCGCTCCATTGAGCATCTGCATCCGCAAAATGAAAGTCAGAATAAGGCGTGGGATGAAAGCAAGTATGACTTGAATGGCTTTGGAAATCTGGCCATGATTTCCCAAAGTTTTAATTCTGCGCAAAGCAATGACCCCGTGGAAGTAAAATTCGCCCGTATCAAAGACCAGGCAGCCATGGGTAATTTGCAAAGTCTGAAGTTATATTACATGTATCTTTCTGCCGGCAAAACCGGAGAAGGCTGGACGGAGGAGAAAGCAAAAGCAAGTGGAGAGTGCATGTTCGGCATCTTGGCAAATTCCTACAAATCGAGTAATAGTGAGGTAAAGTAAAGCCGATTATTCCCTGACACAGTAAAGGCTGTGGGCACGCCTGAATCTTTTTGCAGAGGCGGGCTACTTTCTGATGAGGGGAAGGCTTCTCTCCAAAAAGGTGGCTCGGAGAAAAAACTCCGCGGCTCGGAAAAAATTTTCGGCGGCTCGGAGTTTAAACTCGGCGGCTCGGAAATTTTTTCCCGCCGAGTTCTTTTTTTCCACGTCGAGTTTTTCTGAAAAATCGTGGGTGGCCGTCGGGATGTGCGCCGTGTGGTTGGAAATTTCGGGCCAGGATGGTCAAGAAAAGGCATTCCCCCTGTCGCGCTGTTGGCGGCAGGGGGAATGTTATGGTTTTGGGGTAGCCGGAGGGCTACGGAATTATTTGGCGGGGAGCACTTCAATCCAGTACCCGTCGGGGTCGTTGATGAAGTAGAGGCCCATGGCGTCGTTTTCGAAGCATACGCAGCCCATTTCCTTGTGATACTGGCGGGTGGCGTCGTAGTCGCCGGGCACGCGTAGGCAGAGGTGGATTTCGTTCTCGCCCAGGTTGTAGGCCTGCGGGTGGTCGCGCAGCCAGGTCAGCTCCAGCATGAATTCGCTCTGGTCGTCGGTCAGGTACACGATGATGAAGGCGCTGTCGGGGGCTTCCATGCGGCTGTGTTCGTGCAGGCCCAGGGCTTTTTCGTAGAAGGCAATACTGCGCTCCAGGTTGGTGACGTTAAAATTGAAATGGTCAAATTTTCCTTTGATGTTCATGGTTGTATGGTTTTGGATAATGTGTCGGGTGAGGTGAAGAGGGCGAATTTCCGGCCGCGCCCGCGGGGCAGGAGGAGGGGGCCTGCGGCTCGAAGGCTTCGGCGGCGGCTACGCTTTCGTCGAAGTGCATGGGTACGAAGTAGCGCGTGCGTATCTTTTCGACAAACTGCTGCGGACCGCGGCAGTAGGCCTGCCCCAGGCGCGGGTCGACGGGAAACATGGCCAGGTCCAGCTCCGTGGTATAGTCCGCTAGGTGTTGCAGCTCGTGCAGGTAGTTCTTTTCGTAGCCCTTCCACTCGGCTTCGGCGCACTCGTCCATCCAGTGCCAGTTGTTCAGGTCGCCGGCATGGAAGATTTTCAGCCCTTCCGTTTCCAGCAGGAAGGACACGCCCACGTCGGTTGAGCCGAAGGCCCTGACGGAGAGCAGGTCGTCGGTGTAGGTGCCGTCCTTAATCAGCCAGTGCGCCTCAACGTCGCGGCAGCAGGAGCGGCGGTGGCGCCAGATGTCCTTGGAGAGGATGTAGCGCACGTCGGCCTTCTGCTCCCTCCAGCTGAAGATGTGCGGGTTGAAGTGGTCGGCGTGGAAATGGCTGGCCAGCACGTAGAGGGGGACCGGCCGCCGGAGCAGGTCGCTGTGGAGGCAGCCCGAGTTGGGGCCGAGGCTGTCCTCGTAGAAGTCGAAGACCACGGTCATGCGGTCAAACAGCAGGGCAAATCCGCTGTGGTAGAGATAAATGAGTTGCATGGCGGTAATTGTCTTGTCGGATGGAAACGTGTGGAATCAGCGTATCAGTTGTAGAACGTCCATGAGATGCCGAAGTTGAACGTCATGGGGTTCATGGGGTAGTGGGGCGTCATGAAGTAGTGCTTGTTGGAGAATCCTTCGTTGACGTGCTGGCACATGATGTAGAAGCGGCAGCTCTTCAGGTGCAGGTTGGCATAGACGTTGACAAACGGGTAGTTGCCCGTCTTTACCCGGAAGTCGTGGGCCTGGGTTGAGAACTGTCCGATTTCGGGTGAGTAGTCGGGGGCATAATAGGAGGTGAAATAACGCACGTCGGCCCCGAATTCTACGCCCAGCACCTTGGCAATGCGGAATTTCAGGTAGGCGTTGGAGTAGGCCGAGAGCAGCGGCAGCGGCAGTACGTTCTGGTTGCTTGAGGCCTGGAATGTCAGTTCCGTATCCCAGTGGAAGATGCCCCAGGCAAAGTCCTGTCCCAGTGTGGCCGAGGCTACCTGCAGGTTGCGGCCGTATTGTCTGACTTCCACGCCGTGACGGTAGGTGTCAAGGTCGTCGATGGTGGCGGCCGTAGCGGTTGACGCAAAGTATGTGTAGTTCTGAATGGAGGCCAGGCTGACGTCGAGCCGGGTGTTATGGTATTTGAACTGGGCGCCGATGCGGGTGGTGAACAGGTTGTTGAGGTCGGGGTTGTCCCACCAGGCGTGTTGCGTCTGCATGTGCCGGTAGAAGATGGACGGACGTTCGTTGGCCACGCGTCCGTAAAGGCTCAGGCGCATGGTGTCACGCCGCAGCTTGACGTTGAGGTCGGCCGAACCTTCCACGTTGAAGATGCCCCAGTCTTTACCGGTGGTGGTCAGTTCGCCCAGCAGGTTGTAGTGGAAAGTGCGCCCTTCGTGCTTGTAGAGCTGTGCGCCCACCGTGAAGTAGTTGGTTACGAATTTGCGGCGCGAACGGAGCGAGGTCAGGGCAATGGTGTCGGGCATTTCCACCTTTTCCAACTCGTGTTGGGCAAAGAGCCGGAGTCCCGTTTTCAGCCAGGGCTTGAAGCCTTCGTTCATTTCCAGGGCCAGCTGGTTGGAGAGGCGCATGTAGTTGATTTTGTCGCGGGTGGAGTCGCCCGGCCAGTAGAAGTTGGAAAAGAAGTCGCTGTTGTCCTGATGAATGTTGATGCGGTGATAATTGTGGTCGAGTTTCATGGTGTGTATGAAGCTGGCCACCGGTATGAAGCGCGAGAGTTCGATGGGTTTGGCCACCTTGCGGGCCGAGTCGGCGCCGAGGGTCATTTCCAGATGCTTCAGGTTGGCTGCCGTGGCGGCGGAATCTTCATACCACTGCTCATAGCCCAGGCTGTAGCGGTGGGTCAGGTAGAACGTGTTGATGCCCATGTCGCGGCGCATTTTGGCCAGACGCGTCGGCATGTCGCCCGGGCCGTATTTGGTGGGAAATGATTCCGGCCGTGTCAGGTAGCGGTCGGATTCAATGCCGCCGTTTTCGTTAAGTTTCAGATAATTGCCCGTGTAGTAGGTGTGCAGGCTGTATCGCTCGCCGCGGTATGACCCGAAGAGCCTTCCGTTTACG
>ERZ780034.497-NODE-497-length-15044-cov-4.00701_pt1 | contig 15044 bp, 15 predicted proteins | sample MGYA00511855_ERZ780034 | MGnify/ENA primary metagenome ERZ780034 (study PRJEB29588, sample SAMEA2148024) | human gut metagenome | biome: human gut; feature: human-associated habitat; material: faeces | place: Denmark | collected 2008/2010 ...
CGGCAGCAGAAGCTCCGCTACGACGAGCAGCATCCCGAATACCTGGGACTGGTGATGACGGACAAGAACCGCTGGGAATACCGGCAGGTGGTGGACAAGCAGTCGCAGGAACGGGCTGTCAGGTTCGGCAGTGCCAAAGAGGAAAAATTCAAGGGGCTCAAACGCTAAATCCTTTTCCCTATGGTCAAGAAGAAAGAAGAAGATGTTGGCTTTGTCCGGCAGTTCAACGACTTGAAGAAAAAAAATCCGGATGCGATGTTGCTTTTCCGCAAAGGGGACTTCTATGAAATGTACAAGGAGGATGCACTCAAGGCATCGGTGATACTGGCGCTGAAGGTGTCTGAAAAGGTTATTCCCTTGGAAAAGGAACCCATCAAGTTCCTGACCTTTCCCCGGCATGAACTGGACAGACATCTGCCCAAACTGATTCGTTCCGGCCAGCGGGTGGCTATCTGCGATGCGATAGACCGTCCGGAGCTGATGAAAAAGGCAAAGGCGAAAGAGGATGTCGGCGGAAAAAAGAAAGCCCCGGAGATAGCAAAAGAAGAAATCATTCCAAACAAGGATTCTATGGCAAGAAAAAAGAAGGAACAGGCTGAGCAGGAAAAGCCTGTCAAGACAGTGAAGACGGCTGTCGAGGAGAAACCTGCCCAAGAGAAAAAGGCGGAAGCGAAAGCGGAGGTCAAGAACGAACAGGCGTCCGAAACGAAGAAGGAACGCAAGCCGCGCGAGCCGCAGATGATTACTGCCAACGGCGAGAAGGTGACCCACGGTCATGCCTTCCAGAGTACCACCAATCCGGCGGACTGGTACTTCACCGCCAAGATGGACGGGGTGCAGCTGAAACCGCAGAAGATGGACGCTGCGGATTTGACCGCTTACCAGAAGAAGGAAATGACGGTGCCACAACTGATGGAGCGTTATTTTCCCACCAAACTCCAGCCCAAGGTATCGGAAGAGGCTTTCCGTATGCCCAAGACCATTGCCGGACCGGAGGGGGACATCAAGGTGGAGAAGTTCAACGTGTACAAAGAGAAGGACGAGCAGCGTCCGGACTACGGCAAGTATAAGTTCTATGCACAGATGGGTGATACCAAGATGTCTGCCGTGGCTTCCCGGGAGGACCTGAACGCTTACTTCGACCGCACCATGTCACCGAGCCAGCTCATTGAGAAGAATTTCGGTGAGAGGTTGCACCTGAAGTCTGCCTACGAAAAGTACCAGCTTCCCGAAGGGGTGGATCCCAAAGGGGTGCGGGTGGCAAAAGACCATGCGGACAACAAGTGGAAGGTGTCAATGGATATGGGCGACAAGGGCAAGACCAACCGCCATGAAATCTCATTCGATGACGGCTATTCGCTCTTCAAAGCCAAGACGGCTACGCGCGAACAGATTGCAGCCAAGTACCTGAACACCGAAATCACGGGCTTGCTCGCTGCTCATTCGATGAAGCAGGAAAAGACGGCTGCGTTGAAAATGTAACGGAATCAAACAGTATCAAACTCAAACAAGAATCAATATGTCAACAGTAATGGAATACGAAGAATTGGTGGAACTTCTTCAAGAGGGTAAAATCGGTTATCTCCGCTTTGTGCTGGAGGGTGAGAACGCACAGGATTTCCTGGACTGGTGCCGCACGCACGGCACGGATCCTTCGGATGAATCCGCTGAATTTTATGTCGAACAGACGGACATCAATCTGATGGACCGTCAGGTAATGGATGACGAAAGCTATGGCATATGGAACTAACACATCCGGCAATGCCGGACAGGTAGCCATCGACCGCTTTGCCGAAATGATGATTGCCCGCATGGAGCAGATGAAGGCTTCCGACTGGAAAAAAGGCTGGATTGGCGGTGCATCCGGGTTTGCAGGTCTCCCGCAGAACGTGGGAGGCCGTAACTACTCGGGTTCCAACTCCTTCTTCCTCCAGCTGCAGACCGCTGCCCAGGGCTACCGGCTGCCGGTGTACCTCACCTTCAAGCAGGCGCACAACCTGAAAGCCCATGTACTGAAAGGTGAAAAGGCCTTTCCCGTGGTCTATTGGGACGTGCTGGTCAAGGACAAGAACGGCCATAAGGTCAGTTCGGATGAGTATAAAGCCATGAGCAAGGAGGAGAAGAAAGGCATGGATGTCATTCCCTTCTTCAAAGCTTTCCCCGTATATAACATCGACCAGACCAACCTGGCAGAGGTGCAGCCCGAACGGGTGCAGAAACTCATGGAGAAGTTCAAGGTGCCCGAGCTTCGGGATAAGGAAGGCATGTATGTCCATGCCGCTCTCGACCGGATGATTGAGACGCAAGGCTGGCTCTGTCCCATACAGGCGGACAAACGGGTGGACGGAGCTTTTTATTCACCGGCCCAGGACATCGTGGTGCTGCCCATGAAGGAGCAGTTCAATATCGGTGATACCCCCGAGGAAGTCTACCGGGGCGGCATGGAGTTCTACTCCACCATGCTGCATGAGATGTCACACTCCACCATGACCCCTGAACGGCTCAACCGCGAAATGGGCGGGCGCTTCGGAGACCCGAAATATGCAAAAGAAGAATTGGTGGCGGAACTGACGGCTGCCATGATCTGCCATTCGATGGGATTTGATATGAAGGTGACGGACAACTCCGCAGCTTATCTGGATTCCTGGATTGGGGTGCTGAAGCAGGAACCGAAGTTCATCGTTTCCGTCATGGCGGACGTGAACAAGGCTTCAGACCTCATTCTGGACCAGGTGGACAAACAGCGGCTGGCACTCAACGAGCAGCCCTACCTGACGAAGAACGACCCGTTTGCCCCGTTGGGCGAAGGCGAAGAAGTGCCGTTCAAGAATGCGGCTATTGTGAAGACACGCAACGGGGATTATGCCATCCGTGCCTCCTACGACGGTGTGGAACTGGGTTTGAAGAAGGTATCAAAAGATACAGCCAAGACCTACTTCCAGTTGACGGACTACAAGGACAAGGCTGCCTTCCTGAACATGACGGCACACAAGACCTTCGAACCGGAACTGGCTATGATGCAGCGGACACAGAAAACAGGTGCGAAAATGGGTATCTAACTGAAACGGTGAAGCTATGACGGACTACAAGGTAAACTTCAAGGAGCTGAAAGCCAGAGTGGGCGTTGATGACGTAGCGTATGCGCTGGGCTACCGGCTGGACCGGAAAGCCGGAATCGGCAAGTATGTGGAGATGGTGCTGGGGGACGGCAAGGATAAGCGCGACACACTTATCATCAGTCACCCGAACGACAAGTCTTCACAGACTTTCTTCCGCCGTGATGGCTCCCGTGGGGATGTGGTCACTCTGATACGTGAGAACCTCCACACCTTTCTGGTTTCCGGCAAGGACGAGTGGCAGAAAGCGGTAGCCAAGGTCATGGCACGTTTTGCCAATATGCCCGAACCGGAGTACCGTGAGGACCTTGAGTACATCAAGGCTGCCAGGTCGACTGCCGTATTCGATGCTTCTCGCTACGAGGTAAAACCACTCAACCCCAATCGGATTCCCGGACTGTTTGCACAGCGGGGTATCTCGGAGGAAACCGTCAGGGAACTGGCTCCGTTCATCGTGCTTATCCGGGACCGTCACAACGGGAACTTTGAAGGGTTCAACATCGGCTTCCCCTATACCGACGGCATGTCTGAAGAAGCGAAGGGTTATGAGATACGTGGCTATGGCGGCTACAAGTCCAAGGCTGCGGGCAGCGACTCTTCTTCTTCGGCATGGGTGGCAAATCTCTCACAAGGAAATCCGGAGGATGTGAAACAGGTGTATTTCTGTGAATCAGCGTTGGATGCCATGGCTTTCTATCAGGAGAACAGGATGCAGCTGCACACGGATATGGCTCTGGTTTCTCTAGGCGGTACGTTTTCCGACCGGCAGGTTACGGGAGTGATGAGCCGTTTTCCTCATGCCAGGGCTTTCGACTGCTTCGACAATGACCTGGCTGGGCGGATCTACGGTCTGCGCATGGTTGCCTTGCTGGAAAACATCCCGATGAAAATCAGCAAGACCGACAAGGGACTGCAGGCGGAGGACAAGGACAAGGTCTTTACGGTCAATCCGCAACGTCCCCTGTCGGCTCAGTTGGAAAAGCACTTGTCTATCCGCTACCAGGTGGGGCAATGGCTTCCGCCCAGACTCTTCAAGGACTGGAACGACTGTCTGTTGAAAAAGCCTATGGACATCCCCTCTGTACCACGCAAGGACGAACGGAAACAGCAGCTTTCCGAACGCAGAAAAGGTAATCTCAAAATGTAATGTAAATGGATGCAATCAAAAAGAAATTAACCCTGGGTGTACTGGTGCTCTGTCTGGCAGGCGGAAGGATTCCCGCTTTGGCGCAGCAGATGGATCCGGCTTTGACGGCCACCGTCATAGCTCAAACGACAGAATTAAAGAACATCCACAAGAAACGCAAGAAGACGCAGGAGAAGATTATCGCCGCAGAAGCAGCGGTGACGGTGGCGCTCGACCGGGTGCATAGTGTAGAGGAAAAGATGCTGAACTACCTCTCCAACGCACAGGGGGCGATGCAGAATCTCTATCAGATTAAGCGTGCCGGGGAACTGGTGGCTAAGGAAATCCCTCAGAACTGCAACCTGCTCCTGAAATCGGTGGGGAGCAATCTCAAGGGGACTGCCATTGCTGCCATGGTTTCGGATGAGCTGGCTGATGCCGCTACCCAGATGGCGGCACTCTATCCTTTCATGAAGCAGCTGGTCACTTCGGGCAAGTATGACGTGACGGGGGCGGACGGAAAGAATGAGAAACACAAGGTAAACCTGCTCAACTCTTCGGAACGCTACTACATCGCCAACGAGGTGGTGAGCCGGCTGGAAGCCATCAATACCGATCTGTTTATCCTTGCCTGGCAGGTACGCACACTCTCATGGAACGACCTCTGGTTTTCGCTCGATCCCGAAGGATGGGCGAATGTGATGTCGGGCAAGAATATCATCGGAGGCATCGTTGCGGAGTGGAACCAGGGGTACCTGTTGAAATGGTAAAAGGTAAACTTGTAAACTAATCAGCTAATCACAAAGTAAGGACGTAAGCAAGTAAGATAGTAATAACAGCAACAAGTAATAGCGTAATAAAGTAAACAAATCATCCAAAAACAAAAGCGTATGGAAACCCAAAAGAAAATAATCGGTCGCTGCCCTTTGTGTGGCGGCAATGTGGTCAAGACCTGCAAGGGCTACCGTTGTGAACACAACCTGGGGGATCATCCTTCGTGTGTATTGAACATCAACGGCATCATCGGCAACCGCAAGATGTATGACGCGGAGATTGCCGAACTGTTGGAGAAGCGCTGCATACTCCTGGACGGTTTCTCCACCAAGGAGGGCAAGACATTCCCAACAGTTTTACAACTAGCTGACGACGGCAACATCCTGATGCAGTCTGTCGTGGGCAAATGTCCGCACTGTGGCGGTGAAATCCGCGTGGGAAGCCGGGCATTCAACTGTTCCAATTACAGCAACCAGACAGCCCCCTGCTCCTTTGCCATCTGGCGCAATATCGGCGGCCACCAGCTGACACTGGAGGAAGCCCGGGAACTCTGCGAGAAAGAAATCACCTCTCAGGAACTGGAAATGTACCGGGAAGACGGCTCTATCTACCGCAAACGACTCGGTGTATCACCGGACAAACTTCAAATTGTAAAGGTATGAAACCGGGAATGAAACTTAGCATGCTGCTGGTCACTGCCATCCTCTTTTGGGGTGGTCTGTTCTATTTCGCCAGCTGCGCCTCCAGTCCGGAAAAGCGGGCGGTGGAAATGGCGGAGAAAGCGCTGAAGGCAACCGTCGATAATCCGGAATCCATCAAGATTCTGGGTGTCAGCAAAGCGGATTCGGTATTCGGTAAGGAATACGTCAGTCCGCATGAGAAAGTATCGCTCTCCATGCACCTGATGCAGTATGGTCAGAAACTCATGGAGGAAACGGACTTCTTCGAGAATCTGGACAAGGACGACATTGGCATAAGCGAGCAGATGAAACGTCAGCTGGATGCCATGACTACCTTGCGGGCATTGATTGCCTCCGGAGATATGAATCCGACAGCCAAGGAAGAAAAATCGGAAAAGCCCTTCAACGGATGGAAGGTAAAAATTGACTTTGAAGCCAAGACCTTGCAGGGGGAGCCTTATCATTCCGAATACTGGTTCATCCTTGACAAGGAGGCGCAGTGCGTGGTGAAATCCTTTGAGATTCCGCTCCTGCAGGACTGACCTATACTATCATGTATCACTCAAATAGACACCTTTATGAATGAATTGACCGAACTGCTGGAAAACAAGATGCAGTCCTTCCTGAAGGATGCAGCCTTGCAAGTACAGAATGGAAACAAGGCGGCTGGCTTACGTGCCCGCCGTACCTCTCTGGAAATCCAACCTCTGCTGAAAGAGTTTCGGAAACGCTCGCTGGAACTTTCCAAAGAAAACAGCTGTTCATGACCGATGTTCCTGGTCATAGCTTGAAGGAATCCCTGTGCATGGTGCATGGGGATTTTTTCTTTTCACTGCATCCGCACTCCCGATGAAATTTCCGATACAAAGGTATGAAGGGTCGGTACGGCGTCAAATGGCGCTACGCTTGGCTGCAAGGAAAGCAGCCGGCAACCTTCCACAATTTGTGCCAAATTGGGTATTCCGTCCACTTTCCCCTTGCCACATTTGCCTTCCGTCCCTTACACCCTCCGTGAGAAGAGGCATCGTAAAAATCACCCGGGAGTGAGAAGCCGTAAGGCTTCAAACCAAAGGGAAAAAATTAGTTCAGCTATGGCATACAAACTTAAAGACCGAAAAGAAAAGATGCTCTACAAGGGCAGTGTTTACGAACTCACCCTGCAGTGGGACAGAGAGAGTCTCCGCAAGTGCTTTTGCGGTATGCCTCCTTTCTATGCACACATCCGCAAGGACGGCAACAACTTCGCGCTCATTGACTGCTATTCCACCGGGGACGATTTCAGTGTGGAACCCATGCACCCGCTTTTTGAAGAGCCGGAATGGATAGTTCACTTCCTCAAGTCGGACATCAACTCAATTCCACTGCAGAAACTGCTGGAACTGCTTTCCATCTGATTCACGGAGTAACCTCTGATTATTTACGCTTAAACATTAGGAACATATGAAAGGAACTGACCATTTCAAGGAACTCATCAAGAACTATCTTGATAACCGAGCCAAGGAAGATGAACTCTTCCGTGCCAAGTATGCAACCACCACACGCACCATTGACGATGTGGTCAACTATATCTTCCATGCCGTACAGCAATCCGGCTGCTGCGGTTTCAGCGACATGGAGGTGTTTGCCATGGCAGTCCATGCGATTGATGAACCCGATTTGGAAATCGGTAAGCCGATGGACTGCAATGTGGTAGTGAATCATCACATTGAACTGACCGAGGAGGAAAAGGCAGAACAGCGAGCCATCGCCCTTAAACGATACCAGGAGGAGGAAATGCGGAAACTGCAGCAGCGCAACAGCCGACCCAAGGCAGCCAAACCGCAACCCAAACCCATTCAAGAACTCTCACTCTTTCAAGGCATGGAACTATGAAGGCAAGAACGAAAATAGAAAAACAGGTGGCAGCTTCCAATGAGAAGCTGACCGCTATAGGTCCCAAAGTGCTCACATGGGCAGTGCGGAAAGTGGCAGGACATGTCTGCTTTCGTACTTCCGCACACAAGTGTACGTGTGGCGAATGTGGCAGGCACTTCGACCATAAGGGAAAAGGCAAGTCGGTATGCTGCCCTCATTGCGGTACTCGCTTACAGATAAAGGACACCCTCAAGCGTACCATCAAGGAAGCCTGCTACTTTTCTTCCCTTGAAGTAATAGACCATTTGCAGGTGCAACGGGTATTCCGTTTGGAAACGACCTTCCGCAAAGGAATGTCTATGGAGGCAGACTATTGGGAAGCATGCCGTCTGTGGCTCAATGCCGAAGGCAAGTTAGCTGTAACAGCAAGAGCAAGGACATTGGGTTATTATGTGGACTGCTTTGATTGGGCATCCGAAATCTCCTTGAAGCGACCGAACGAAGTACATTGGCTCATTGCAGACACTTATGTCTATCCGCACTGTCGGCTGCTGCCCGAATTGAAACGCAACGGAATGAAAGGCAAGCTGCCCGACTGCCACCCGATGAAACTGATGAAAGCCGTGCTGACAGACAGCCGGATGGAAACCATCCTCAAGTCAAAAGATTTACATGCCGTGTCTTATTTTGTACACCGACCTTTGGAACTTGACCGATGCTGGCAGTCGTATAAGGTAGCCACCCGGCATCACTACCGCCCTTCGGACATGGGATTGTGGGCAGACACCATCCGCTTGCTGGAGCAGTGTGGCAAGGACATCTGCAACCCTAAGTATATCTGTCCGCAGAACCTCAGAGCCGAGCATGACTATTGGATGAACCGGCACAACCAAATGGAGCAGAAACGCAGAAGCCATGAACAGATGTTGCGAGCCAAACGGAAGGAAGCTGAGTTCTACAAGGAGAAGTCACGCTACTTCGGCATCACCATCACCGACAAAGACCTGGTAATTTCTGTACTTGATACGTTGGAAGCCTTCCAAGCCGAGGGAAATGCCCTGCATCATTGTGTCTTCCAATGCGAATACTATGCCAAGGCGGACAGCTTGATACTATCGGCTCATGACAAGGAGGGGAACCGCATCGAGACGATTGAGTTCTCACTGACCGAGGGGAAAGTGATACAGAGCCGAGGGCTGTGCAATACGAATACTCCGCACCATGACCGGATTGTCCGGCTGGTCAATGCTCATGCCCATCAGATACTCGCAGCCAAACAGACAGCGTAAATTCCTTATATATGTTCCGCTCCGACTTCCGCCGTGAGGCGTGGGTCGGAGTATTTAAGATTTTATTTTACATTGGAAACAAAGGCAAATCGGCAAGAGAAAGCTGGCATAAAATATGAGATAACATCCAGCGAGAAAGTAATATTTATGCAGTTTTTCACCTTGTTTTCAGTTGCTTTCATGAAGCGAATATAGTGTTTTCAGTTGTTTGTATGCTATTGTATATCAATACTATATAAGCATATATTTTTAAGATATTATAGGTAAACTAATTGCATAATCAGATAGTAATTTTGTATATTTGTAATAAGGGAAATAAGTAATAAAATAACCATCTAACTCAATCGTAATGAGGAAAAGAAACTTGACAATAGCAATCGGTAATCAGAAAGGAGGAGTCGGCAAAACCACCTCTACCGCATGTATAGGCGCAGCACTCGCATTGCAAGGAAAACGTGTGTTGCTCATTGACCTGGATGCACAGCAGAACCTCACGTTCACGCTGACGCAGAACGAAGACCCGGAAACAAGTATTTATGATACGCTGGTCAAAGACCAACCGCTGCCCATCGTTTCTATCCGAGAAAACCTGGACCTCGTTCCGGCATCACTGGACCTGGCAAGAGCCGAAATAGACATGGCTACCATGATGGCAAGGGAAGGCATCCTCAAATCCTACCTCGATGAACAGAAGGAGAAGTATGACTACATCCTGATGGACTGTTCGCCCTCACTCGGTATCGTGACAACCAATGCGCTGGTGGCAGCGGATAAACTCTATATACCGCTCACCGCTGAAGCCTTGCCCTTGAAAGGCTTGACCATGCTGGACGATATAGTTCGGGAAGTGAAGCGCAGGGTGAACCCGACGCTGGAGTTGGGTGGTGTCTTCTTCACCCGGTTCAATAACCGGAAGTTGAATAAGGAAGTGATTTCCATAGTGGAAAAGCGATACGGAGAGAAGGTTTTTGAAATGAAAATTAGGGAGAATATCGCCATAGCCGAAATGCCGCTATCTGGTCAGACTATCTTTGAGTACGACCCGAAAAGCAATGGTGCAACGGACTATCGTACACTGACCGATGAAATAATCAGTCGGGAAGAAAATAGGTAAACTATATTACTATATGACTAATCACAAAGGTTACTGGTAACATAGTAAGTAAATCAGCAAGTAAACAAGTAATAAAGTAAGCAATATGAGTAAGAAAAATTTATCCTTATTGATGGACGGCTTTATGGGTGAAGCCAATCAATCAGAATCGGTACAGGAGCAGCCTAAGGAACAGGCTGTTGAACAAGTAGCAGAACAAGTTGAGCAGCCAGCAGTACAAGATGATAAGCAGGAAAACCCGAAGGCAGCATCTTCGAAAGTGGCTCCAAAGCAGGAAGCAACCGAAACGGCTGCAACCGAGCAAATGCAGTCCAAGTTGGAAGCCAAACGCAGGGAGAATGTGGGTCGTCCCAAGAAAGGCGAGCCAGCCAAAAGTGCCAAGAAGCCCCAGGAAATCCGAGCCACTTTCATTGTGGATCCGGATTTGCTCCAAAAGGTGAAATACATTTCCCTCGTGGAAGGCATCCTCTTGAAAGACGTTATTTCTGAAGCCCTGAACAATTATGTGGATAAATGGGAAACAGACAACCGGAAAATACGCCTGCCCAAGAGGAAGTAAGCACTTCTGAGAATAGGGACTATATCTGTTCAAATAGGAAAAACAACCCTGCAGTTGTGCTTTCTCAGTGAAAAATACTATCTTTGTAGGCAGAAGGCAACTGCCTACAAAAATAGGAAACGATGCGAAATACGTCTAAGATAATCAAGGGAACAACCCTTTCCGCTAAAAATGTAACAGCAACAGTTGAGCAAGGTGAAAAACCTTGGTTTATCCATTCAAAAATGGTCGCTAATATCATGTATTCAAGAATGAAGGAACAGGGAATTACTCAAAAGGAACTGGCGGAAAAGATGAACTGTACCCAACAGTATATCTCCAAAATCCTTAAAGGACGGGAGAATCTCTCCCTGGAAGCTCTCTGTAAAATAGAGTTGGCTTTGGGCATCCGGATTTTGCAGTTTGATTCCAACAACTAACCCGTATTGTTTAATGAAATAAAGAATATCAGTATATGCCGTTACAAAGTGAAGCAGCGCTCGAAAATGGACTTATCGCTACTCTTCAGCAAATGAGCTATGAATATGTTCAGATTGATGAAGAGAAAAACCTGTATTCCAATTTCAAGAGACAGCTTGAAAAGCACAATAAAAAAAGACTGGAAGATTTCGGACGTTCTGCTTTTACAGAGGCAGAGTTTGAAAAGATTCTGATTTACCTGGAAGGAGGTACCCGTTTTGAAAAAGCCAAAAAACTGCGCGACCTGTATCCGCTTGAACTGGAAAGCGGTGAACGGGTGTGGGTAGAGTTTCTGAACCGTACCCACTGGTGCCAGAACGAATTTCAGGTCTCCAATCAGATTACAGTGGAAGGAAGAAAAAAGTGCCGCTATGATGTAACGATACTCATCAATGGCTTGCCCTTGGTTCAAATCGAACTGAAACGCAGAGGGGTGGAACTCAAACAGGCATACAACCAGATTCAGCGTTACCACAAGACTTCGTTCCATGGGCTGTTTGACTACATCCAGCTTTTCGTCATATCCAATGGAGTGAATACCCGCTATTTTGCCAACAATCCGAACAGCGGTTATAAGTTTACCTTCAACTGGACGGATGCTGCCAATGTGCCTTTCAATGACTTGGAGAAGTTTGCCACTGTTTTCTTTGACAAGTGTACCCTGGGAAAAATTATCGGCAAGTACATTGTGCTGCATGAGGGAGATAAATGCCTGATGGTACTTCGTCCCTACCAGTTCTATGCGGTCGAGAAGATTTTGGACCGTGTGGTCAACTCTAACGATAACGGCTATATCTGGCATACGACCGGTGCCGGCAAGACGCTGACTTCCTTCAAGGCTGCACAGCTGGTTTCTGAACTGGATGATGTGGATAAGGTGATGTTTGTGGTTGACCGCCATGACCTTGACACACAGACGCAAGCGGAGTATGAAGCATTCGAACCGGGAGCGGTGGACAGTACGGACAATACGGACGAACTGGTGAAACGCTTGCACAGCAACTCCAAGATTATCATTACCACCATCCAGAAACTGAATGCTGCTGTCAGCAAGCAGTGGTACAGCAGCCGTATCGAGGAAATCCGCCATTCACGCATCGTCATGATCTTCGATGAATGTCATCGAAGCCATTTCGGTGACTGTCACAAGAATATCGTCAGGTTCTTTGATAACACGCAGCTGTTCGGCTTTACAGGTACGCCTATCTTCGTGGAGAACAACGTGGATGGACATACCACCAAGGAAATATTCGGCAACTGTCTGCATAAATATCTGATTAAGGATGCCATTGCCGATGAGAATGTACTTGGCTTCCTGGTGGAGTATTATCACGGCAATGAGGACGTGGATAATGCCGACAACGACCGCATGACGGAAATCGCCAAATTTATCCTTAATAATTTCAATAAGTCAACATTTGACGGAGAGTTTGATGCGCTGTTTGCTGTGCAATCAGTACCCATGCTTATCCGTTACTATAAGATATTCAAAAGTCTCAATCCTAAAATTCGTATCGGAGCAGTCTTTACCTATGCCGCAAACGGCAGTCAGGACGATGCACTTACCGGCATGAACACCGGAAGCTATGTGAGCGAGAGTACCGGAGAAGCAGATGAACTGCAGGCTATCATGAATGACTACAACGAAATGTATGGAACCAGTTTCACTACTGAAAACTTCCGTGCCTATTATGACGACATCAACCTCCGCATGAAGAAAAAGAAAGCGGATATGAAGCCGCTTGACCTTTGTCTGGTAGTTGGTATGTTCCTCACGGGATTTGACAGCAAGAAACTTAATACGCTGTATGTGGACAAGAACATGGAGTTCCATGGGCTGCTGCAGGCTTTCAGCCGGACCAACCGCGTGCTGAATGAGAAAAAGCGGTTCGGCAAAGTGGTTTGTTTCCGGGATTTGAAGAGCAACGTGGATGCTTCCATCAGACTTTTCAGCAACAGCAACAATCTGGAGGATATTGTACGCCCTCCCTTTGAGGAGGTGAAGAAACGGTATCAGGAACTGACTGCCGATTTTCTACGACTTTACCCCAAACCAAGCACCATTGATTTGCTGCAAAGCGAGAAGGACAAGAAAGACTTTATCCTTGCTTTCCGTGACATCATCAAGAAGCATGCTGAGATTCAGATTTACGATGAATTTGAAGAAGATGCCCCCGACCTTGGAATGACCGAACAGCAGTTTATGGATTTCCGCAGCAAATACCTCGACATCTACGAGACCTTTGCTGCAAGTGGAAAGCAGGAAAAGCCAAAGGAATATCAGATACCCGAGGAAAAGCCAAGCATGGCTTGCGAAGATGACCCTCTGGCAACACCGGACACCGGATTGGAAGACATAGACTTCTGTCTGGAGCTTCTGCACAGCGACATCATCAATGTAGCCTATATCCTGGAACTCATTGCTGATCTGGACCCCTATAGCACGGACTATTCGGAACGCCGCCAGCAAATCCTTGATACGATGATAAAAGATGCCGAACTCCGCAGCAAAGCCAAGCTGATTGACGGGTTCATCCAGAAGAATGTGGATGATGATCGGGACAGCTTCATGGCGCGTAAGAAAAAGGCAGACGGTACGAGTGACCTGGAGGAAAGGTTGAACGACTATATCACCACGGAGCGCACGCATGCCATCAATCGGCTTGCTGAAGAAGAGGAACTGGATTCAGCCGTTCTCAACCACTACCTTTCGGAATATGACTATCTGCAAAAGGAAAAACCTGAAATTATTCAGGAGGCTTTAAAAGAGAAACATCTGGGGTTAATCAAAAGACGTAAGACCTTGACAAGAATACTCGACAAGTTGCGGAATATTATCCGTACCTTCAGTTGGGAATAATGTAGTAATCAATTAGAAAAAAATATGAGCGAAGAATTGCAACAGAAACTCCGTGACCAGCTTTGGGAAGTAGCCAATAAGCTGCGCGGTAATATGTCAGCCAGTGACTTTATGTATTTCACCTTGGGATTCATCTTCTATAAGTACCTTTCCGAGAAAATAGAAAAGCATGCCAATGATGCGTTGGCAGAGGATGAAGTTTCTTTCAAGGAACTGTGGGCAATGGAGAAAGATGAAGATGTGGAAGAACTGCAGGAAGGTGTGAAAACGGAATGTCTGGAGAATATCGGATATTTTATTGAGCCTGACTTCCTCTTTTCTTCAGTCATTGAAAGCATCAAGAAGAAGGAGAATATACTTCCCATGCTGGAGCGTTCCCTGAAGCGCATTGAAGACAGTACGCTCGGACAGGACAGCGAGGAGGATTTTGGGGGACTTTTCTCGGATATAGACTTGGCTTCACCGAAGCTGGGTAAAACAGCCGACGACAAGAATACACTGGTCAGCAATGTGCTTCTGGCCCTCGATGACATCGATTTTGGCGTGGAAGCGTCGCAAGAGATTGATATTCTCGGTGATGCTTATGAATATATGATTAGCCAGTTTGCTGCCGGTGCGGGAAAGAAAGCCGGTGAGTTCTACACACCCCAGGAAGTCAGCCGCATTTTGGCTGAGATTGTCACCATTGGCCATACCCGTCTGCGTAATGTGTATGACCCAACTTGTGGCAGTGGTTCATTGCTGCTTCGTGCGGCAAGCATCGGCAAAGCCAATGAGATTTTCGGTCAGGAGAAAAATCCCACAACCTACAACCTGGCTCGTATGAACATGCTTTTGCACGGTATCAAATTCAGCAACTTCCGTATCGAAAACGGAGATACGCTGGAAGCGGATGCTTTTGGTGACACGCAGTTTGACGCTGTAGTGGCAAATCCTCCTTTCTCTGCAGAATGGAGTGCTGCCAACAAGTTCAACAACGACGACCGTTTCAGCAAAGCCGGACGGCTTGCTCCACGCAAAACGGCCGACTATGCTTTCATTCTCCACATGATCTACCACCTGAACGAAGGGGGAACAATGGCTTGTGTGGCTCCTCACGGAGTGCTCTTCCGTGGAAATGCTGAAGGAGTAATCCGCCGCTTCCTCATTGAAAAGAAAAACTATGTGGATGCCATCATCGGTCTGCCTGCCAACATATTCTATGGCACCAGTA
>ERZ780034.498-NODE-498-length-15043-cov-5.5018_pt1 | contig 15043 bp, 9 predicted proteins | sample MGYA00511855_ERZ780034 | MGnify/ENA primary metagenome ERZ780034 (study PRJEB29588, sample SAMEA2148024) | human gut metagenome | biome: human gut; feature: human-associated habitat; material: faeces | place: Denmark | collected 2008/2010 ...
TCCGGACATTTTAAACAGAACACGAGCATCTTTTATCTAAAACGAACGGACGTTTTCAATTTCTATATACAATCGGCTTTCACAGAACACTGTACGTCACCATATATTTTTGTCAATAGTCATACTCCTCCATTCTAATATCAACAAAAATGACCAGTTAAGTCATTTGAGCCCAAAATTAAATCCGTTCTAAGCTGAAAAATATTTGGCTATCCAGTTTTTTTTCATTACGTTTGTTTTTTACTAAAAACAGATTTAGAACCTCCCATGAAAATATATCAATTATTCAAACGACAATATAGGATTTATTCTTCATATTTTTCGCCCACTTATCTGCCCATACAACTATTATCCAATCATTTATATAGAAAAAGTAACAGCGGATTATAAGTCTAAGCAAGAAAACTGAAAACAAATCTGTAGTGTTCAACAAACCTCATAACACATGGAAGAAATTCATTGGTACGCATTATATGTACGTATGCATCACGAAAAGAAAACGGCTGAGCAATTCAAGGCAATAGGAGTAGAACATTTCCTACCAGTACAGGAGGTCGTCAGACAATGGAGCGACCGGAAAAAGAAAATGACAGTGGTAGTTATCCCCATGCTCATCTTTGTACATGTCACAGAAAAACAACGAATTGAATTATTAAAACAGATACCCGCACTGACAGGTACACTAATGGACCGATGCACACGAAAACCAGCTATTATCCGGCAAGAAGAGATGGACCGATTCATATTCATGCTGGATTATTCGGAAGAAAGCATCCATTTCTCCAGCGAGCCGATGAAACCCGGTGAAGATGTCATTGTAATCAAAGGACCGTTAAACGGCCTGGTAGGACAACTGGTTACTCTCAATGGCAAAACACAGATAACTGTCCGCCTGGAGCAACTGGGATATGCCACTGTAGAGATGCCGATAGGCTTCGTACAGAAACTTTCCGCTAACGGAAAGTAATGCGTCGGTTAGCAACAAAATTGACGGCACCGTAAACAAAAAGTCCGAGAAACTGAGCCAAGTATTCGTTGCAATGAAAAATTTCGACTAACAAAAGCAAAAAAAGGAATTGAGCCGTATATGCCATAGCGAAAGCGCATACAAAAAACAGTATCTGATGCCAGATGCTGTTTTTTTTCGCATCCGCGTCCAAAGGGAATATCCAATATTTACTCCAAATGAAATTATGAATCTGTGCCACGATGTACGCTACCACATTGGCCAACAAATAGTCCTGCTCATGAATATGCATCATCAGCCAAACTACCAGAGCGGTTATTAACGCATTCAGCGTACCCACAACTGTAAAACGAAATATACGGACAGATTCTTTCATGTATGCATTACTGGAAACAAAGTAAAAGCGAAGAAATCCTCTTCTCCGAAACTGGAAAAATCAAGGAGTCTTCGCTTCCCTTTATGTTGTAAACAAGTTTTCGTTAGAAACAGAAAACGAGTTATTTATCTTCTTTGATGTCAACCACCAGATTCAGTTCATCCAACTGTTTCTGCTCCAGATATCCCGGAGCATCCAGCATAACATCGCGTCCTGAGTTGTTCTTCGGGAAAGCAATGCAGTCACGGATAGAATCCAGACCGGCAAACAGAGAAACCCAACGGTCAAGACCATAAGCCAGACCACCGTGAGGAGGAGCACCGAACTTGAAGGCATTCATCAGGAAGCCGAACTGTTCCTGTGCCTTTTCCGGAGTAAAGCCCAAAATTTCGAACATCTTGGCCTGCAATTGAGAATCATGAATACGGATAGAACCGCCACCTACTTCTACACCGTTAACGACCATATCGTATGCATCGGCACGCACAGCTGCCGGATCGGTATCCAACAAAGGAATATCTTCGTCTTTCGGATGAGTGAACGGATGGTGCATAGCCATCAGACGACCTTCCTCTTCGCTCCATTCAAACATTGGGAAGTCTACTACCCACAAACAAGCAAACTTGTTTTTATCACGCAATCCTAACTGGTTACCCATTTCCAGACGCAACTCGCACAACTGCTTCCGGGTCTTCATCGCATCGTCACCGCTCAGAATCAGAATCAGATCACCCGGTTTTGCACCGAATGCTTCCTTCATCTGTTGCAATACTTCCTGGCTATAGAATTTATCTACACTAGACTTCACATGACCGTCTTCTTCCACACGGGCATAAACCAATCCCTTAGCACCTATCTGTGGACGTTTTACAAAATCAGTCAGCTGGTCGATCTGCTTACGGGTATAGTGAGCGGCACCCTCCGCACAAATACCGCCAATATAAGCAGCATTATCGAATACAGAGAAGCCATACCCCTTCAGGATATCCATCAGTTCAACGAACTTCATACCGAAACGCAAATCCGGCTTATCACTACCATAATACTTCATGGCATCAGCCCATGGCATCCGCAGGAAAGGCTCTGTCAGTTCCACACCACGCAGTTCCTTAAACAGGTGTTTAGCCATTCCTTCAAACATATTGATGATATCTTCCTGCTCTACAAAGCTCATTTCACAGTCAATCTGTGTAAATTCCGGCTGACGGTCGGCACGAAGGTCTTCATCACGGAAACACTTCACAATCTGGAAGTAGCGGTCGAAACCAGAAACCATCAGCAACTGCTTCAGTGTCTGCGGAGACTGAGGCAATGCATAAAACTGCCCCGGATTCATACGTGAAGGGACCACAAAGTCACGTGCGCCTTCCGGAGTAGATCCGATAAGCATCGGAGTTTCCACTTCCAGAAAACCTTTGCTGTCCAGATAACGACGTACTTCCATAGTCATCCGATGACGGAGTTCCAAGTTCTTACGCACTGCAGTACGGCGCAAGTCCAAATAACGGTATTTCATACGCAAATCATCTCCACCATCGGTATTGTCTTCGATAGTAAACGGTGGAGTCTGCGCTGTATTCAGGATATTCAGTTCGGACACGATGATTTCAATGTCCCCGGTAGGAAGATTACTGTTCTTGCTGGAACGTTCACTTACCGTTCCCTTTACCTGGATGACAAACTCACGGCCCAAATGATTGGCACGTTCACAAAGTTCGGCGTTCACATCTGTATTGAAAACCAACTGTGTAATGCCGTAGCGGTCGCGGAGGTCGACAAATGTCATTCCACCCATCTTACGTGTACGCTGCACCCATCCGGACAACGTAACGTTTTTGCCTGCATCGGCGAGTCTCAACTCACCGCAAGTATGACTTCTGAACATATTTATTTAAATATTTTGGTTCTTTTGAATGACAAAGGTAGCACATGTTTTTGATTTATGCAATAAAATTCAAGCCTCATCAAAAAGTCAAGAAAAAAGAAACGGACAGTCTTCCTCAAAAGGCCATCCGCAAAGACCGTGCAGCCATCATTTCTCCTTCAGATTCGGCAGCAGACAAGCCACCAGACCTAACAGAGGAGTGAAAGCCACCACCTGATAGACATACTCTATCCCATATTCATCGGCAAAATTCCCAAGTACTGCAGAAGCTATACCAGCAATACCGAAAGCAAATCCATAAAAAATTCCCGAGATCAGACCAATCTTATAAGGCAGCAATTCCTGCGCATAGACCAGAATAGCCGGGAAAGCCGACGAAAGGATAAAACCGATGAGAAAACTCAAAATGACCGTCGGTACCAATTCTACATGCGGCATCAGCAGACTGAAAGGAGCTGTACCCAGTATAGAACCCCAGATAACATATTTCCGTCCGATACGGTCACCAATTGGACCTCCCAACAAGGTCCCAGCAGCCGTTGCAAACAGGAAGATAAACAGGTAGAACTGCGAATCCTGTACCGACACTCCGAATTTATGAATCAGGTAAAAAGTATAATAACTGTTCAAGCTGGCCATGTAAATGTATTTCGAGAATATCAGGACAATAATAACTCCGATGATAAAGACCGTCTTCGGAACCGAATAAGGCATTTCATGCCGTAACCCTTCCCCACGCTGACGACGGCGTTCATCCCACTCTTTCAGACGTGCCCGGTACCAACGGCATACCGGAAGCATGATACACATCCCTACCAGGGCCAACAGGGCAATCAACCCGACATTCTGCCGCCCGTAAGGAGCGATGACCAAAGCCGCCAACAGCGGTCCGAAAGAGCCACCCAAATTCCCGCCTACCTGAAACAGTGACTGCGCCAACCCTCGTCTGCCTCCTGAAGCCAAAGCCGTGAGTCGTGCTGCCTCCGGATGGAAAATGGATGAGCCGATACCTACCAGTGCCACCGACATTAACACCAACCAGAACTGATGCACAAAAGCCAACAGCATCAGTCCCGTAAATGTAAAGCCCATTCCCATAGGTAGTGACCAGGGCTTTTGATGACGGTCCATCACCATACCCATAACCGGTTGGAACACCGAAGCCGAAATCTGATACACCATAGTAATCAGTCCCACTTGGGCAAAACTCAAAGCCAACTCACTCTTCACCAAGGGATATACTGCCATGATGACAGATTGCAGCATATCATTGGTACAATGCGATAAACTCAAAGCAAATAAAATACCGAGAGCAAAACTCCCGGTATTCTTCTTATCTGATACTGTTTCATTCATCGTTTCAACAGGCCGATTTTCAAATTCAACTTCAAGTAATAGACTCCGTTCTCCCGTTCCAGAAAACCATATTTGTCCTTTTCCGTGGAACCTTTCTCCAAGCGGGTATTCTGAAACAGAAACTCGGCAAAGGTCTGACGGTAAGCGCGTTGATAACACAAAACTTTGCCGTCGGCTGTCACAAACAGAAACCCGGAAATAGCAGAATCTTTTCCGTTATACAGCTTGGCCGGACGCATGCCACCGGCCAATGCCAGTAGGAATTCCTTTATCTTATATTCATAGAAACCATGTTTGGATATCAGTTCATCCTTGATTTTAAGCGGATTCAGTTTCTTGATTTCTTCTGTCAACTCAGAGACCTTGGTGATACCGTCCAACCACATCAAACGCGTCATTTCACCCAACAGACGTCCCATGTGCAAATCTATCATTGATAAGTTACTCCGGAAAATCTTATCAGCCACATCGCTATATTTCAGGACTCCCCCCAGACGTTCTATCATCAGCATCCGGCTAATTACATCGTCCTCGGCACCTTCCGCATTGATTTTATTGATTGTAGGAACAGCAAACTTCACCCCTGCCTGCTCGAACTTGAAGTTGGCGGCACGCCCACCGTCCATCAACGGAAACATCTTACCAAAACGGGAACGTACACAAAAACCAGTCAAAGGAGCATCAGGCTGATAAAAAGCTACGCTAAAATCAGTACGATCGTCCGTCTGTGCCTCCAGATTGAAAATAGCCACTTCATCCAAGAATTCCTCCACTCCATCCGGCGAAGTCACCTCATCCGAATCAGCCTGACGAATACCCTCCAGAATCAAATCAGCAACTGTCTCAAAATCTTCCCGAGGAACTCGTTTATCCATATCTTCTCCCTGAATATGAATCATCTCCTTTTCTATCGTATACCGACGTGTACCATCGTGCTCTTCACGTTGTATCATCGCTACAGGAAAGCGGACTGCCTCATCGGGCTTAACGTCCGGTGTACCTGCCTGCACATATCCATCAGCCAGCAGGCGAAAAAATGCATACAGTTCGCCCCACTCTCTTTTCGTTGCTTCAAATGCCATAGCTTGTTCTCTTTTTATTAATCGATGCGGCAAAGATACGACAAAAAAGTGAAAACACCTCCAACCAATCTACAGATAGCCTTCTCCGGGAAAAGAATATGTCACTGAGACTGCCTTGCTCCGGAGATGGTTTACATTTACTAAGATATTTCAAGAACCTTTCTCTCTTTTATTTTTCAGTTTTAAGCTATTATCTGGCTCCAACTGATTTTCAAACCACTTAAAATAGCAATCAAATCTATACAAAACTTAAGATATGTTATATGGCAGAATTTTCCAGCCAAATAATTTGCAGATTTCCCTAAAGTCCGTACCTTTGCAATGTGTTTTTCATAGTATTAGATTTAAGGTTAACAAAGGTTGGAGTACAGCGGTACTCCTTTTTTTATGTCTATATGGAAGATAAAGACATTGTATCCGATTAAATTCATTTTCATACAAATTTACCGGTTATTATCTTTGGTAAATGAAAGCTTCAAAAAACTCAGATTTTATGCAAGAACATATTTCACAGAAACAGACATTTCCTATTTTAGGCATGAGTTGTGCAGCTTGTGCAGCCCGTGTAGACAAAACCCTGAATCAACAGGACGGTGTAGAGGAAGTCAGTGTCAACTATGCGGCTGCTACCGCAACCGTCGTATATGACCCAACATACTGTACTCCAGACTCTCTGAAAAAAGCCATTCAAGATGCTGGTTATGATTTGGTAATTGAATCCGACCCAGACGTAAGTGAGCGGAAAGCCGAAGAAGCTCATCAACTACGCTACCGTCAATTGAAGTTTCGTACCACTTGGGCCATTATTCTAAGTATCCCCATCATCGCCATCAGCATGTTTTTAATGAACATGCCATATGCCAACTACATTTCTTGGATACTTTCTACTCCGGTAGTCTGCTGGCTGGGGCGTGACTTCTATCGTAATGCCTGGAGACAACTCAAACACAAAACGGCTAACATGGATACACTGGTAGCAAACAGTACGGGTATCGCCTACCTGTTCAGTCTCTTCAACCTCTTTTTCCCTGAATTCTGGTTAAGCCGCGGCATTCATCCGCATGTTTATTTTGAAGCGGCCAGTGTTATCATCGCATTTATCCTATTGGGACGATTGCTGGAAGAACGTGCCAAAGGAAATACCTCAGAAGCCATCAAAAAACTGATGGGCCTCCAACCACAGACTGTCACCCGAATTACAATTGACGGAACAGAAGAAATTATCAATATCCGTCAGGTTCAACCAGGCGACTGCCTGCTGGTCCGCCCCGGAGAACGGATAGCGGTCGATGGAACAGTAAATCAGGGAATCTCCTACGTCGATGAAAGCATGCTGAGCGGAGAGCCTATACCTGTACTGAAAGAACAAGGAGCCTCGGTCTTTGCCGGAACCATCAATCAAAGAGGAAGTTTCCGGTTTACTGCAGACAAAGTCGGGACAGACACCTTATTGGCACATATTATCCACTTGGTACAGGATGCACAAGGCAGTAAAGCTCCTGTCCAAAAATTGGTAGACCGGATAGCTGCGGTTTTTGTACCGACTATCATGGGAATTGCTCTGCTATCATTTGTGCTATGGGTATTTTTGGGAGGAAACAACGGATTTACTCAAGGACTGCTGGCTGCTGTCACCGTATTAATTATAGCCTGTCCGTGTGCATTAGGATTAGCTACCCCTACTGCTATCATGGTTGGTATCGGGAAGGGTGCCGAGATGGGTATCCTTATCAAAGATGCTGAAAGCCTGGAAAGTGCCCAGCGTATCAATGCCATCGTATTGGATAAAACAGGAACCATAACCGAAGGAAATCCGAAAGTAACGGATTACCACGAAATAACAGACATAGATACACGTGATTTGTTCTTCAGTTTGGAACAACTGTCGGAACACCCTCTGGCAGAAGCTATAACTTGTTACCTGAAAGGAAAGGCACTGCCGGTAGACAACTTCGAGAGTTTAACCGGAAAAGGAATCCAGGGAATAATTGCGGGGAAAAACTACTATGCCGGAAACACTTCCTTACTGAAAGAAAAGGGAATTGTCATTCCAGAGACTGCCCTCACGAAAGCACAGAAACTTACTACCGAAGCCAAAACTATCATTTGGCTGGCAGACGACAAACAGGTTCTGGCACTAACAGCTATCAGCGATACCCTTAAACCGACCTCTTCTGAAGCTATCCATTTGTTACAGAAACGGGGAATAGATGTCTACATGCTGACTGGAGACAACGAAGCGACTGCCTGTGCTATTGCCGAAAAAGCCGGTATCCGTCATTATCGCGCAGGTGTTCTTCCAGAAGAAAAGGCACACTTCATCCAATCCTTACAGCAAGCAGGAAAACATGTTGCCATGGTAGGTGACGGAATCAATGACAGCGCCGCACTAGCCCAAGCTGATTTAAGCATAGCCATGGGAAAAGGAAGTGACATCGCCATGGATGTAGCTAAAATGACCATCATTTCTTCCGACTTGAGAAAAATAGCCGATGCCATCGGATTGTCCGTTCAGACAGTACGTACCATTCGCGAGAACCTGTTTTGGGCATTCATCTATAACCTGATTGGAGTTCCCATTGCAGCAGGAATCCTTTATCCCATCAACGGATTCCTACTGAACCCAATGATAGCCGGAGCTGCCATGGCCATGAGCAGTGTCAGTGTAGTAACCAACAGCCTTCGTCTGAAACGTAAGCGGATGCATACATCCAACACGGATAAACCAGCCTCTTATGAAACGATACCAACAGAAGCGCAATCTATTGTTACTGAAACATCTTCTATCAAAGAACTGGAGAAAGAAACTGCGTCTGAAAAAACCGATACTCTCATCAAGACTTATCGGATAGAAGGAATGATGTGTAACCATTGCCGGATGCACGTAGAAAAAGCCCTCAATATGCCTGGAGAGATGTCTGCCACTGTCACTCTTGACCCTCCTGAGGCTATCATCGCTTTCTCAAACAAAGAAAAAAGTATTGAAGAATTACAAAATATACTAACTGAAAAAGCAGGAGATTATCAGATTTACGAAAAATAATTATATCTTTGACGTATTGCTAATTACATAAGTTTCTTTTTGAAAGGATTTATTACTCATTTAAGAACATCAGACGTATGAAAACCCGAATAAAGCTAAACAAACTGATTGGAGCCAGTTTATTATGTGTATGTTTCTCACTAGGAACGATTTCCTGTAGCGATGATGATTATCCTGCTATTGAGCTGATATATGCAGAAAATCACTCACAAGCCGTAGGAAATACCTTAACCATTGCACCCTTTACCGATACACAGTCTTTTTACATCATTGGAGGAGACGGTTCTTATGTAATCAATAATAGTAATGAGGAAGTTGCATTAGTCATCTATAATGGAGAAACTATGCAATTCAAGCCGTTGAAAACAGGTGATACAGACATAACCATTACCGACCATTCTGGGAATACCTATATTCTTCACTTACAGGTCCGTTACGAAAGCATAACCTATACAGTAACTTCGGTTAGCGCAGAAGTAGAAGGCGACAAAATGCAAGTGGGAGAGCAACGTGCATTAAAGGATATTATCATCAATGATATACCGGTACAGAAAGATGGCTCTTATACCTTCCAATACACCAACGATACCTATACTCAAGGTAGCATTACCATCCGTTCATCCACTTCTACGCTACAAAAACAGGGAATTTTTTACCAGACTGAAAAAGAAAATTCTACAGGTTTCCGTTACTATTCTCTGAATATTACTCTGACAACGGGAGAAAATCTGATTTATTCACTGGTTGAGAAAGAAGAAAACGGGAATACCGAAATTTACCTGACTGAAGATGTAACAGCAGATTACAAGAGTTCCTACCCATTACTGGAAAAAGCTGTTACATATCAGTATCTGGAAAAGACTTCCAGTATTCCAGCTACTGAATAACCAACTCGAATCTATCAACGGGCCCGTCTCTCTGTCTGGTACTTTCTGAACAAAGCCAGAGAGACAGGCCTTCTTTATCAGTATACCACCCATGCCTACTTCCGACTTCCGACACATCGAATTGCAGGCCTCCGACCTGTTTCAACGGATAGAGCAGATACATCAGTTTCCACAACCAGCATTAGAGAATCTACGTGCCAAATACGTCCTGTTCTATAAAGTACTGGAACAAGCCAGCTATGAACTGACAGCCACTGCTACCCTGACATTTGCCAACCTCTTCTCATGGCTAGACTACATCGGCAAAGAAAAGAAAATGACTCCTTCCGACCGCTATGCTATCCAAACCCTACGCCGCAACTGTAATGCAGCTTTAGGAGAAACATTTCAAGCAAACATGCAGGAATACCTGTTTGATCTCCGAGCTTTGGTACGTTTCATAGCCCTAGGTTTTGAGGCCGATGTCCCTGCTACGCTGCTACCAGAACTTCCCCACTCCAACCGTCCATACAAAGGTACCCGTCTTTCACACATTCCTTATGTACGTGCATCAGTTACCAGTTGGACCGACAGCCAAATTTATGCCGCTACAGACAGCGATGAAGATCCGTTCATCATCATCAACTATGCTAAAGGCGGTTACAACGGCGATTTGCTTTATCTGAAGGAATTGCTCTGCGAGAATCTCCCCATCAATTTGCTGGATATTCGGGTAGACGAAGAAAACCATTATATTCCCAAACTGATTGTCATCCATCCGGATTATCTGATTGACATCAGCTCACTGGCTGCCTGTTTCCGTGAATACGGACATCATCCATATAACTATTTTCTAAACAAAATCAGGCCACGTCCCAATACAGCTCCTATCCTTTTAGGAAATCTGGCCAGCCAGTTTCTGGATGACTATATTAATGAACAGGCGGAGAGTCCCGTTTCTTATGCTGAGTCCTTCAAAAAGTATTTCGCTTCCTCAGCACTTGAATTCTGCACCTGTCCACTACCTGAGACTTTCCATGCACAAGCCCAATCGCAACTGATGAATCTACGTTCATTTGTACACGACATTCTTCCTCACAACCTTCAGGCTTTTGACCGCCGGAAGACCTTGCTCGAGGCTTCATTCATCTGTGAAAAACTGGGTTTACAAGGACGTGTAGATATGCTTCAAAAAGATTTCAAAATCTTAATAGAGCAAAAATCAGGAAAACGTGATGAATGGCAACGCAAGCATAAAGAAGACCATTTTATCCAGATGATGCTGTACCAAGGCATATTGATGTACAACTTTGGGAAAGAAACCGAAGAACTGCAAACCTTTCTACTCTATTCCAAATACCCGGATGGACTGATGCTGGAACATTTCTCCGAAACCTTGTTCCGCGAAAGTATCCGTCTACGTAACCTCATTGTGGCTGAAGAAATGAAACTGGGTGAAGGGAATATCTCACATGTCATTGAAACACTGGATACGGATATGCTGAATGAATACCAGATTCACAATCGTCTGTGGAATGATTTCCAAGAGCCGCAACTCCAGGAAACCATCCAGACACTGAAACATGTCACTCCATTGGAACGAGCCTATTTCGAACGTTTTTTTACCTTTGTCTCCAAAGAGCAAATCCTAAATAAAACCGGAGGGAACACCGACCCTTGCCACGGCTTTGCAGGCTTATGGCACCTTCCCTTACCTGAGAAACTGGAAGCTGGAAACATCCTGTTAGGACTAACCATCCGCAACAAACAGCAAAGTGCCCCCAATAAAGGTTATGACCTGATAGAATTGACCATTCCCCAACAGGATGAAGATTTTCTACCGAACTTCCGTACAGGAGACATTGTTATTTGTTATGCCTATCACGGAGAACCGGATGTACGCAAAGAAATCCTCATGAAGGGAAATATTGTATCAATTTTCCCAGACCGACTGACTGTATTGTTGCGAAACGGGCAACAGAACAAGGAAATCATTGGAGGAGCAGACGAAGTCTTTGCCATTGAACATGACAGTTCAGATGTATCTGCGACCAGTGGTATGCGCGGACTGTATGCTTTTCTAGCGGCACGGACAGATCGCAAAGAATTACTGTTAGGCGTGCGTCCACCTTCCAGAAACCCGGAGCTCCGACTGAACGGATCTTACGGAAGATTCAATGAACTGATATTGAAAGAAAAACAATCCACTGATTACTTTCTGCTGGTAGGTCCTCCGGGAACCGGAAAGACTTCATGCGCCTTACGTTACATGGTAGAAGAAGCCTTGACCGAACCGGACACCTCTATCCTACTGCTATCTTATACCAATCGGGCCGTTGATGAAATCTGCCACATGTTGGTCAGTTCCGGTATTGCAGCTCATACTCCATTCATCCGCATTGGCAACGAACTCTCCTGCGATTCTCGTTATGTACCTTATCTATTAAAATACAGTCTGAACGACTGTCCTAAATTGAAAGATATCCAGCAACGCATCCTTGATACACGTATTTTTGTAGGAACTACTACTGCCATCAACAACCGGCTGAACCTGTTTTCACTGAAACCGTTCAGCCTGGCTATCATAGACGAAGCTTCACAGATTCTGGAACCCGACCTGATAGGTATCTTGTCTGCCCGGTACCAAACTCAGAACGCCATCGGTAAATTCATTCTCATCGGCGACTACAAGCAATTACCGGCCATCGCACAACAAAGCCCGGAAGAAGCGGCCATCCATCATCCGTTACTACAGTCCATCGGCCTGACCGACTGCCGAAACTCCCTCTTCGAGCGGCTCTACAAGCAATGCGATGCTTCAGTCCGGAGCATCCTCCACAAGCAAGGCAGAATGCATCCGGCCATCGCCGAATTTCCGAATCATACTTTTTATTATCGAGAACAGCTAGAATCTGTACCACTTCCCCATCAGGAAGAGTCTTGTCCTTATCCGGAAGTCACTTCTGCAAAAGACACCATCGACTGCCTCTTGCTGGAACGGCGCATGGTCTTCATCCCCGTCAACGAACCACTTCCTTCTGGTTTTTCAGACAAAACCAACCTGAACGAAGCCCGTATTGTCGCCACCTTGCTGGAACACATCTACCGTCTGACAGGAAATACCTTCAACCCGAATCATACAGTCGGAGTCATCGTTCCCTATCGCAACCAAATTGCCATGATACGGAAAGAAATTGCCCGATTGAATATTCCAATACTGTTGGACATCTCCATCGATACTGTGGAGCGTTATCAAGGAAGCCAACGAGATGTCATTATATACTCTTTTACTGTCCATGACTACAACCAATTGAATTTTCTGACAGCCAATACTTTCCAAGAAGGTGAATTTCTGATTGACCGAAAGCTGAATGTAGCCATTACCCGTGCACGGAAACAATTGCTTCTTACCGGAAATCCAAGCGTACTAGGAGCTAATCTTACTTTCTACAAATTAATGGAGTATATCCGCCTGCACAATGGATATATTGATACCGATGTAAACGCTTTTTGTCGGGGAGAGTTTTCTATACCCACTTACCGACAAGGGTGGGATACCCAGGCTACGACTTATAACCTACCTGAAGCACTGGAAGAAACATTACAAGCCATCGTATACACGCCACTGGAAAAACTTTCAGGTAAAAAAGTTCTGGAGAAACAAACCGAGCCATACTATCGGGAACAGCTAGCCTATGGACGGATAAATTTCCAGATACTCGAGGCATCTGGTATTTCCACACAAGAACGAGCACTACTGTACAATGCCTATTATTTCCGCAAGCAATACATGTCGGCCCAGGCTTTATTGGAAACCTGCGGAAGCTGGCTACACGATGCTATCACTTCCGCCAATGGTCGGATTGTATACTGCGATTTGTCTACCGAGTCAGGCGCATCAGCACTCGCCTTTTTGGAATATTGCCGACGGTTTCCACGCACAGACATTGCTCATCTGGCAATCAATCCTTCGGATTCCTTAAAAGAGTTGGCCGAAGTATTCTTCCGTCTTCCGAACTACCGAACAGCCACCTATCTATGCAGCCCAAGATTATCGGCTGTTCCTCTTCGTTTCTGGAAAGCTCATGCCATATTGTCTGAGCTGATTATCTTCAATCTGTCTAACCTTTTCGACCGGATTACGCCTCAAGAAGCCCGCAACCTAGCTCAGCAAATCAACCAATTGGTACATGCCTATCCACAAAACCGATACCTGACCATTTTCCGCGATGACACCGGCGAACGTGGAAACAACCGCCCGTATACCGCATTCTGCAACCAACTCTGTACCGAACTTCGGTCACTGAATGAACAGATGCCTTTTACCGGCAAATTCTATTATGCTAACGGAGAGTCTGACAGTCATCCTGCTATCGGCACATTTATTTATGAACTTAAAAGTAATCTGTAAATTATGAAGAAAATTCCTCAACGTGCCATCATTGTAGGCGCTACTTCAGGTATCGGCTACGAAATTGCCTTACTTCTGATTCAGGAAGGATGGAAACTGGGAATAACCGGAAGAAGAAAAGAAAACCTAGAAACTTTACAGGCTTTATACCCTGACCAAATCTGTATCCGGTCCTTCGATATCCGACAATCTGGAGCAGAAAAGGAACTGGAAGCTCTGATTAATGATTTGGGAGGTATGGACCTCTTCCTGCAAAGCTCAGGCATCGGTTTTCAGAATTATACATTGGAACCTGAAATCGAATTGAATACATTAGAAACGAACGGTATCGGTTTTGCCCGAATGGTGACTCATGCTTTCCGGTATTTCCTTCAAAAAGGAAGCGGACATCTGGCCGTCATCAGCTCCATAGCCGGAACAAAAGGACTCGGTATCGCTCCAGCCTATTCTGCAACCAAACGATTTCAGAATACCTATCTGGACGCACTTGAGCAACTGGCACGTATGCACAAGGTATCCATCCGTTTTACTGACATTCGGCCAGGATTCGTTGCTACCGGGCTACTCAATGATGGGAAACACTACCCGCTACTCATGTCTCCTGCCTATGCCGCCCGCAAGATTGTCTCCGCCCTTCACCAGAAAAAACGGGTAGCCATCATTGACTGGCAGTACCAGATTCTGGTCTTTTTCTGGCACCTAATACCTGACTGGCTTTGGAAACGGTTACCTATCAGGAATTAGTTTCCCGCACCACAATACCACACAGCCGGCGATATACATAAATGAAAGCCGGTATCAGGAAAAGATCAGCAAAAACCCAGGCTGTGGGGTCACCAAAACATACAGCCCAAAATCCCCACATAGGAACGGCTACCAGACTGACTAAAATACGAGCAATCATTTCCGATACTCCAGAAAACATGGCCAACCGTGTATACCCGGCTCCTTGAATAGAATACCTCAAGATACACAGCAAGCCCAATACTGGAAAGAAGGAAGGTAAACTTCCAATTTTAGGGTGCCCCCTTTTAGACGGGCGCCAGTAGGCACCCGT
>ERZ780034.499-NODE-499-length-15034-cov-2.77675_pt1 | contig 15034 bp, 5 predicted proteins | sample MGYA00511855_ERZ780034 | MGnify/ENA primary metagenome ERZ780034 (study PRJEB29588, sample SAMEA2148024) | human gut metagenome | biome: human gut; feature: human-associated habitat; material: faeces | place: Denmark | collected 2008/2010 ...
GGAGCCGTACCGGGCCCGGCGGGCTTCGGTGTCGATGATTTTCTTGCGACCACCTTCCGGATGTACGGCAGCGAGTATCAGGAGGTGGAACTGATCTGCGACAACTCCGTGATCGATGCTATCATCGACCGCTTCGGAACAGATGTAACCATCTACGCCTGCGATATGAGCACCTTCCGCGTGATCGTCCGTGTGGCCGTCAGCCATATCTTCTTCAGCTGGATTTTCGGCTTCGGCGGGAAGGTCAGAATCAAAGGACCTGAAGAAGCTAAAAGACAATATGCATCAATGATTCGTGATGCAGCTTCGGAATTAGAGTAGAACGAGAGGTTTGTGATATGGGACGCCTGATGGGATCTTCCAATTCGAACAACTATGGCGAACAGATTTTTATTAATAAGGCATCAGAATACCTGGATGATACCAACATCATATACTGGAACCGTCAGCTTTTCGGGAAAGAATTCGATGTCTGTATTCTTATGCCCGAAAAAGGAATCCTTGTAGTTGAACTTAAAGGATGGCGCGAGGAGAATATACTACGCATTGAAAATAATGATTCAGTGATTATTCAGACCAACGATGGTGAGGTATCTGCATCACCGCAGAAGCAAGCCCGAGGATATCGTTTTTCCATTGAGCGCCATATTCGTCAGAATATCAGCAAGTTCCCGCTTGTATATCAAATGGTCTGTTTGCCACAGGTATCCAAGGCGTTCTTCAAATCTCATCGGCTGGATGTGGTCATGGAAGAAAAGTTTACGATTCTCAAGGAGGATTTGAAAGACAACACATCCTTTTTCAATAAGCTGGATCAAGCACTCCGTGAGGTTTGTCATTGGAACAGAGATCCATTTGACCGGAGAACCATGTTGGAGGTCCGTAACCTGTTTGAAACGGATATCAATGTTGACGAAGATGGCGAATCCGAAATTGAAAAAGAACTTGCCTCGTCCTATCATCGGCATGACTATTCGCGCTTTTACTATTTCAACGAATTCGATCAGATGTCCGGCAATACCATCAACGATATGGTGGCTCAATATTTGCACGGCTGCAAACTGTACTGCGTCTTCTCCAAGAAAGCACAGATGCTTGCTGTCATCAAAGCCCTTGATACTGCCCTTACGCAAAGGGGGTTAGTCCGTAATCGCGACAACATCGAAATTGCATTTGACGAGCAAAAAAGCCATACTCCTCTGGCTGAGTCTGTTGGGGATATGTTCATGGGATTCCATTGTTCCATGAGTGTATTGAGTGCGCCCTTTGATAAGAATACGACTTCCTTCGCAATCCCAAATGGCAGTTACAGTTCTGCCCAGAAACGCATACTCGAAAAGCTTAGTGAGCAGAGCCAGTTTAACTTTGAGCAGTACCAAGTTGAACATGCAACCCCCGAAAAGAATATTGTCATTCGTGCTGGTGCCGGTACTGGAAAAACCTATACCATGATTTCTCGCATTGGCTTTATCTGCTATACGCAAAATGTCCCGCTGCAGAAGATGGCCGACCGCATTGTGATGATTACATTCACCAATGAAGCTGCCGACCAAATGGAGGAAAAGCTCAAAGCATATTTCAAAAATTGCTACCTGGTAACCTCAAAACCCGATTATCTGCAGATGATCTCCCAGATTGACCATATGCAGATAAGCACCATTCACTCCTACGCCAAGAACCTTATCGCTCAGATGGGTACTGCGTTTGGATATGGAATTGACTTAAGTATTACATCCAGCGAGTTTTATCGCCGTAAAAAGATCTCTGATTTGCTTGATGCCTATATTTATCAAAAAGAAATGGAGCAGGGCAAAAACTATACCGACAAGCTGGGTATGCCTGTTTATGCTATCCGTGACAGCATCCTTGATTTTATCGGAAAACTTCACAACAAGAGTGTAGACATTGGAGCTATTGAACCCCAAGACTTCGGGACCCTTCTGAACAATGAATCTCACGGCGAACTGCATGAGCTTCTTGCGAGTGTAATTCCTGCCGTGGAGCGTGAATACTTTGAGGAACTCATTGAGGACAACAAAATTCACCTTAGTTCCATGATGTCTGTTCTCAATCGTTTTATCAACAATCCAGAAAGCGAAAGCAGAATCAGGGAACTAAAAAAAGATAAACACGCCCAGCAGTTTATGTTCGTCGATGAGTTCCAGGACACCGATGACTCTCAAATCGAGTCTCTGCTGCGTATTTCACAGGTTCTTGATTATAAGCTGTTCCTTGTAGGCGATATTAAGCAGTGTATTTACCGTTTCCGTGGCGCAAAGGAAAAAGCCTTTGACCAATTAGGTATCGCAGAAAATCCCGATAAATGGTTGGAGTTCTCTCTGCAGCGGAACTACCGCACCGACAAGCATTTACTTGATATCTTTGATCGGTCCTTTACCAAATGGGGGAAACTGGACGACGAACTTCTTACTTATGATGAAGATAAGGACAGGCTTATTGGAACACAGGATTATAACGGCAAGTATTTAACCAGTGTAAATCGTTTCTATCGTAGGCTTCCCACCACAAGCGAAGAGATGCGCATCCCAATTCTTGTTGAAGAAATCAAGCGCATTCAGAAGCGTATCCAGTATGAAGAGAGCCATGGCATGAAGCTCTCTGCAAAAGAAAAGAGCATTGCAATCCTTGTTCGCGAAAACTGGCAGGCTGACATGATTCGTACAGATTGTGCCCGACTCGGAATTAGCGTACACACCAACACAGGCGGTGACTTGTATATGTCCCAGCCTGCCATTGATATGCTCACTTTGGTTAACGCGCTGGTACATTTCGATGAGGCCGACTACTTGTACAACCTCGTAACATCGAACTTTTTTAATCTCGACATTCCTAAATCCAATCTGTACGAAATTCGCATGAAGATTCGCACCGGCGGCTGGAGAGCAAAGACGGACGAAAAAGAGCAAGTCAATTACCTTATCAACTTCATGAACCTGATGCTTGCGAACACCGTTGATAAGAATAACAAGTGGGAATATATCGTTGCCAGCCTCAGAACGCAGCCTATTCTGCAAGCAATCCGCAAGGTCTATAACACTCTCGAGCCGTGGAAGCATTTCAGCAATGACCCATGGAAACAACACTATTATCAGTTGAATGTCGACCTTCTATTTGAGCAGATTATCAACGCCTGCAATGTAGACAGACTCACCATCAATACGCTACAGGAACATCTTCATAACAGTATCGTTTCGCAAGTATCTGTCGATAGCAGAACCCCAGCCCAAAATGAGGAAGAAACTGCTATTCAGTGTATTACGGTTCACAAATCGAAAGGCCTTGAATATGGTCATGTAATCATGCCATTCTGCTCGGCATCTATGGACTTCATCAAAAGGACGCAGTTGCAGATCAGCACCACCAAGTATCAAGGTAGATATCGTATTGGATATAGCATGAGCGTGGGCGATTCCGGCGAAATCGTCCAGAACGACTTCTATGATGAAATCATTGAGAATTCTGAAAAGGCCCGCGAGGAAGCTCGTGTCCTCTATGTTGCTATGACAAGATCAATTCGATCCTTCTCTTGGATTGAGATCCAAGGAAAGCATAATCTGTCTTGGCAGAATCTCATAGAAACGGAGGTCTAAGAAATGCCGTTTAAAATCTACACATACGAAGACCCTTACAAGTTAGATAAAGCGGATTTCTGGAGTGAGATTTCTGCCTTGCCCCACTTCTGCAGTGCACGAACCCTTGTCAATGGCCTCAAGGATGTATTGGGCGATAGTATCAAGGGCTTAATCTGCAAGCTGGATGAACTTGTCCAGCATGAAGAGGTCTACATGCAGTGGACCGACAATATTAGCCTTCGGGTGCAGCAGTACAGCGCTTTTTCCTCTGCTTTCAAGCAGCTGTTAGAGAAGCGCAGAATAAGCAAGCCTTTCCACATGGCTTTAGAGCAGAACCAGAATCATTTCCTCGAAGCTATACGCCTGTTTATTGAGCTTGACATCTCCGCATCTGCTATTGACGGAAGTAAGGGCAATACCGAGCAAAAGCTCTTTGTTCACATGCTCAAAAAGGCACAGGAAAGCTCTCTCTTCCGCTTTCCCCAAACACCTTCTCGCGAGAAACTAAAGGAGATTGTTGTTTCGCTCGCCAGGAAGGAAGTCGAAGAATGTACTGGAACACCACAGGAAGTAAAGCGTTGTGAAAGAGCGGTTGGCGCAACCAAGGAGCTGCCGTTTGACAGCATCGTTGTTCATGGTGTACATCAGTTTACGCCGGTGCAGCTCCGCCTCCTGCTTGCTATGGAAAAGATGGGTATAACCATCATTTTCCTGTTCAATTATCAGAAGAAGTATTCCAAGATTTACTCCTCTTGGAACGATATCTATGGGTGCTTTGAAGTGCCCATCCATCACGATACTGTTGTTCGCGAGTACACACCTCCCACTATGCAGAATCCGAGCAACGCTCTGGCTTGTGCCCTTGGTGAGATATGCGAGGACAGAAATGCCGTAGGTAGTGGCATGCTCAGAAAGTGGTATAAGCTGTACAAGAGTGTTCAGCTTATGGAGTTCGCGAATATTACCGAGTACGCGCACTTTGTTTCCAACCACTTTGATGCTGCCATTCAGCGCTATTCCGAATCGCGTAGCGTCATGGAAAGAGGCAATGATGTGTGGAGTAATGCGGCTGTTCTGCGGCATTTAGATGAGCAGGTATATACTGCAAATCGCGATGTACATACGCTGTTAAAAATCTATTACCCCGAATATGCCAAAGACCGCCATTTCCTCTCCTATCCCATTGGCCAGTTCTTCTCTGCGATTTATCGTCTTTGGGATTATGAGAATAGCAAGATTATCTTTGATGTTAATGCTATCAAAGAGTGCTTGTCCTCTAACATTCTAAGCGTTGCCCCCGGCGAAGTGCTGCTCCGAACTTTCTACAATGTTGAGATTCTCTTTGAGAATGTAACTACATATGACGAGTTTCAGCGCGAGATTGTTGAGGGGTATGCAAAGAACTATGACAAACTGGCTGGTACCCCTGGCAATGATGCTCTTTCTGAGCTCAAAAACCTGTCTATCTACAATAAGTACAAAGTCACCAAGAAGGACTTGCTTGCCCTTATTCGTGCTATCGAAGAGATTAACGAGATAGCCACATACCTTTTCGCATTGGACAATTCTCGCGAGGATTTCATCAACTTTGGTAAGCACTTCCACAATCTTGAAGAGTTCCTCAAGCAGCGTGAATTGGCACTTGCAAATGAGCAGGAGCGAGCTTTGATTACCGCACTTCAGCTGCGTCTGGATAAGATTAAACCAGAACGGTCCACTTTTTCCGGAACATTCCGAGACTTGAAAGAGGGCCTCTACTACTATCTGAAACAGAAGAACGACGAAGATCAAGGCGTTGACTGGATTGTAAAGAACTACGAACAGATTGATGGCGATATTCTGCAAAGCAAGCGCCAGTTTGAAAGAGAGCAGCACAAGGTCTACCACTTTGCCTGTGTATCTGACCGTGACATGAATATGACCGTCAACGATCAGCTACCGTGGCCGCTGACTGATAAGTTTATTCGTGCTGCTTATTCTCCTATTGACCTGCAGTTTCAGGTTTACTACACAGCGCTGGGCGAACGCAGTAACTTCCTCAGATACGCTCTTTTCTACGGCCTGTGCTACAACCGCTGTGATGCTCGTCTCAGCTATGTTAAGCAGTACGGAGATGAAACAACCGAGCCTTATGCATTGCTGACCATCTTGGGATTGAAGCCTAAAGCTGAACTTTTAGAAAGCGTCAACAAGCCTGCCCCGTTCTCTATTTCTGTTGACCAAGAACTTACCAAAGGAATCAAGTATGATCGATTCCAAATGATGGACATGTTCCTATGCCCGTATCGTTTCTTTTTGGATTATGTAATGGAAAACAGCCCGGTCGTACAGGGCAACTTCCTGTATCAAAAGTATTTTGAGAATCTGCTGATCGAAGCGGTATGGAAACGGGTCGGCAAACACAAGCGTTCTGACGCCATGAAATACCTGTCCAAGATTTTGGAACAGGAAGCACAAAAACTTGAGCCATTCTTCAAATTCTGGAAAGCGACCGAGATCTTCGACCTCAAAGCAAGAGCAAGGAACTACCTTGTTCATGAAGTTATTACAAATGGCAGTGGTTTGTTTGTCAAACCATATGACTCCGAGCACATGAATATGCGCAAGCACTTTGGTGCAGCATTGTTTGCGGTCGATGTTTCTGAAGTGGAAAGAAAGAATCCATATCAAGAATTTGAGGCACTTGTACGAAGAGATGGATGGAATAAAATCTATTCTCTCCACCGATTACCACTACCCGGAAATCAGGAAAAAGCAGATATCCTTCGCAATGAGACAAAACTATATCTAAATCAAGCTTGCCGAAAAGACAAGACGGCAATTCCTTCCGATTGGTGTATCTATTGCGTTCATAGAGAGAATTGTATGGAATCTTTCCTACGCAGCGAGGTCGGCATGTCCAGCTCTAGAAATGAACCCTGCATCAATCGCTCTGTCAGAGCAAATGCCCCTGCCAAAACCACTTTGCCTCCTGTGTGTGAGCAGGAAATTATTGATGTGGAGGCAGTTCCCGCTGAACCTATTGTCCCTGCAACCGCAAGCATTATCGACACTGCACCTGCGGTAGAAGCTCCTATCGTGGAAACTCCTGTTGTGGATGTTCCCGCTGTAGAAGCTCCTGCTTCTGAAGTTGTCTTTGTGAAATCTCCTGCTGCAGAAGTACCGACTCATGTGGATACTCCCAAGTCTCCGGAATTGAGTATCTTCGAGCAGATGTTTCGGCAGATTCAAGAAATGGTGGAGGGAAACCGACAGGAAATTCAGAGTCTAAAGGGTGAACTTGCTGCAAGACAGTCTCGCCGCGAGGATACTACGCGTATTCAAGCTCGATTGGAAGACGAAGAGCACAGAAGCCAAGAGCTTCTGGACAAGCTTGCGGAAACTGAGAGTCGCCTTGCAACGAGTGAAGCACAAGTGAAGAAGCAAAGGGAACTTGAGTTTACAGAGAGCGAACTTGCCGAGCTGCGGAAGTATTCTACGATCATTGTGTTTGACACATGCTCCATTATGAACTGTCCCAATCTTCTCGATGGAGTAAACGATGGGGAACTGGTTGTGGTCCCCAAGGATGTAAACAATGAGCTTGAGCACCACAAAACAAGATTTGGCGCGGATGATCGAAAATTCAAAGCGCAAAAAGCTATTACGGCAATCTTTAATTACAAGAGACGCTTCCCGCTTGCTTATGCAGATGGCCTGCCTAGTTTAGTTCCCGAAGCCTATCGTGCAAAAGCTGACGAAAAAGAGCAAAACGATAACAAGATTTTGGCTGTCGCACTCCGTTATAAGATCTATACGGACATTCCGGTGCTTTTCATCACCGATGACAGAAGCCTTTCTAACAAGGCATCTGGCGAGGGACTTGATGTGTGGACATCCAAAGACTTTCTTGCGCCTCCCGAAACTTCTTTCGATGATGAGAGTCCTACCGTCCCAGGAACGCCTGCGCCTATTCCTGAACTGGAAGCGCAGATCGCTGAGGCAACGGCAGCGGAAACCCCAGCTCTGGAAAGCAGCGAGGAAGAACGACTTGATGCAGAGGCCGCAGAAACCAAAAGGCAAGCGAAAGCCAAAGAAGAATACCTTGCACAAAAGATCAGCACAAAATTGCTTCATTTAGAGGCAAGCCAAATTTCGCTTCTGCAGAATAACGGTATTAAAACCATAGCTGATTTCATGGCTCAGACAGAGAATAGCTTTGCCAGCATGAAGGTCAAAAAGGGCATTCCTTTTACAGCGCGATTTTTGAAAGAGCAAGAAACCATTCGATGCAAACTTGAGAATCTATAATATTGCAGGAAACCACCGATGCAGCCTTGGTTTCTTGTCAAGCTGAGAAAGGAGAGCTGCGTATGTTAGTAGGGTGTTATTATCGATGCCCCATAGTCATTGAAGAAGGTGACAAAGACCATCCCCGTTTCTATGTCCTTGCTCAGCTGGACGAGTACAACGAAATTGCCGATGCAATTAAGGTCAAAATGCACGACCTTTTGGGTAGTAGACAATACTATGAGGAAATCTTTCAGCATAATGTGTTCTTTGCTCAAGCAGTTGCTCGTTGTGAGGCTAGTCCTGGTGGTGTCGTTGATAGTCGATGGGGACGAGGCATAGTCGTGTCTCGTGCCTCCGAACCCTACGCAGAGGATAAGCCCTATTGGTATTGGATTAAGTTCCCCAACGGTAAGTATGCCAAGGAATGCGAGACCGAGCTGAAGTTTGACTATTCACAAATGAATTACGCGCCGGACAAGCAGCTTCGGGCCTATGAGTTTCAGCATCCCACATGGTTTATCAACCACCTCAAGGTAAGCAAGAACCTTCATCTTGTGAATAATGCCACTTATGGTTTCCGAGTTCTGGCCGGTTGCCGAGCCTTTTTGCTCCCACATCAGATCAGCACAGTTGCCCGATGCTTTGAAACTACTCCTGTCCGCTATATGTTGGCAGATGAGGTCGGCTTGGGCAAGACTGTAGAAGCGTGTTCTGTTCTCAGCATACTAGCAAGTGAGAATAAGGACCTCCGAGTGTTGATTGTTGTGCCGGGCGCCTTGGCAAGTCAATGGAAAAACGAGCTGCATTACAAGTATGGTTTAAATGCAGATATCAACTCTCCTCGTTCAAGGATATGTTTGCTTTCCATGGAGGATATCGGCAAGTCTTTGCTGACCCTCTCTACTCCGTGGGATCTCGCAATCGTAGACGAAACACATAGACTGCTTGCGAATGATGCTTGGTACAACCAAGTACAAAGTCTCAGTAGAAGAGTCAAACATATTCTGCTTTTGTCTGCCACTCCCATCCAGGATAGAAACGAAGAGTATCGCCGCCTCCTTGCGCTTCTTAATCCGGAGCAATATGAGAATATGTCTGCAGAACGCTTTGCGTGGATGGTCAAGAGACAAAAGCGGATTCAAAAATCCGCCAACTTACTTTTGGGTTATCTGGAGCGTTATGATGAGTACACTGAAATCATTATTGATGATCTGAACAACATCGCGGAGACCTTGGAAGATGCTGCGTTTGAAAAAATGGTTCAAGAAATTGACCTGAACGCAGAAGATAAAGGCCTATCTAAAGTCAAGCAGGCATTGGCCTATATTTGCGAGAATTACCGAATTGAAAGAAAGGTAATCCGCAATCGCCGTCAACTGATTTCGGAAAAGATGGCGAAACGAACTTTACATGCTATTCCGTACACTCCATTGTCCCTTAATGAAAACTATAACGAAATCGGTGCAATTCAGAATACTCTCGCGTATCTTTCAGACAATGGTGAGGATGATGAGAATTATGTGACCGAAACTGCCATCCCGCTCCTTTCTGCTCTGTTCAGCAGCCCTTGGGCCTTTGAGGATGCTCTTCGCAGGCTCAAAATCGACGATGGCATATTATTGGAGAGCGCGGCCGCTTGGCGACGCCAAGCGGAAAACGAACACAGCTTAGTCAATATAGCTCTTGACGAAGATCCTGATTTGATTAAGGGCCGCTTGATGACCGCCATGGACTATATTGATCAGGAGACAGATATCCTTGACGATGAAAGCTGTAAATTGGTCGTGTTCACGGCTCATAACGCTACCCTCATGGAGTTCTTGAAGCTGTTCAATGCAAGGTATGCGGATATGGGCGTTCATGCCGTAGCTTTCGGCAATCACATGGAGCGCGAAGAGCTGGAAGACAGCGTGTATGCTTTCCAGAATGACCCGGAATGCCGTGTGATTATCTGTGACGAAACTGGTGGCGAGGGGCGAAACTTCCAAAATGCAGCTCAAGTCGTTCATCTTGATATTCCTTGGAATGCCAATGCCCTTGAGCAGCGTATTGGCCGTTTGGACCGCCTTGGACGTAATCCGGATATGGATGTAAAGTCGGTCGTTATTTATGCAGATGCCTCTGTTGAGGAGCAACTCTTCCATATTTGGAAAGACGGTATGAAGCTGTTTGAACAGTCTTTGAGTGGACTGGAAATCATCACCGGCGAACTGAATGAGCTAATTATCGAAGCTCTGTTGGATGACTATTACACTGGACTTAATAATGCGTTTGATGACATTCTGGACCAAGCAGAAGAAATGCGAGAGAGCGTTGAAGACGAACAGGATTTTGACCTTGGGGCAACTTTGTATCGTCCACTGTCTCAAGGCATTGATAATGTTCTAAGTATATATGCATCCGAAGATGACAATCTGTTCGCTACCGCTATGATGGGGTGGGGAAAACAAGCTGGACTAAATCCGGAGAAGCCAACCAAGACCGGTTTGATTGAGTTCAGAGAAAGCAGCTTTAGCGTAAACGCAGCAAGGCAGTCTCTTTTCATTCCTCCAGACTGGAAACGATACAGCAATACGTCAATCATGCGAAGAGAAGGAAAGATTCTTGGTTCCTTTGATCGAGGAACTGCGGCTACACGGGAGGACATACTATTCTTTGCACCCGGCGATGCCGTATATGACTCAATTATTTCTAACGCTGTTGGCTGTAATCGCGGTAGATGCACCGGCATTGAAACGACCGGCACGTACAATTATGACGGCCTTGTTTACATCTACAACATTGCTCCCGAATTGGACGAACTGCTCGAAAATGAGATGCCCATGCAAACCTTGGCTCAATACAAGATGTATCTCCCGCTGAGGCAGATTTTCGTAGCAATACCCCTTAACATAAAGAGCAAAGAGATTCCCGAAAAAGAAGTAGTGAAAACGCTACTTGCGTTGCGTCCCAACGACGCTGGGCATGTCGGTCGCAGAAGTGCCGGCAGATTGTCTATTTCCCCGTTGGAGCGTTTTATCAGCCTAACTCCTCCAAGTACATGGGAGCCGTTGGTAGATAAGTATTCTGCATCTGCCTATGCCCGTGCCCGTGCAAGGCTTGAAAAACGGTCTGATCTCGAAGCTGCCGAAAAGGAAATGCAGCGCGTCTTGAACGGATACAGAGCTGAGTGCATCTACTTTGAGCGCGACATGTCCGGCGTTGAAGAACGGGAGCGTTTGTTCGATATGACGCTCCGCGCACTTAAAAATGCGAAACCTGTATTGGATGCAGTATGTTTCTTGAGGGTGAGAACTAATGGACAGTAAAGAGGTATTACAGCAGTACATAGTCGGCGCGATGAAATCCAAGAGTGCTATTGCAGAACTTGAAAAGAATCTCGTTGACACTTCTACGCTATTGAAAATGCAAGAGGCCGCAAGGTCACGGTATGTGATTGGCTTCATTCGGCGCATCATCCAGTTCAAGTGCGATGAGGCATCCGTGAAAGATCTCTGCTTAAATATCCGTGACATTGTTTTGGTGCTTGGTCGTATAAGATTGACTGAGAAGTTATTCAATGTCGTACGTGAGTATGGTTCAGAGTTTGATCTCGTCTGTGAAAACGATCTACAAGTGTCTTGCTTGCATCACATTCCTGAATGGCTTGAGCCTCAGCAGTATGTTGAGGATGTTTACGCCCTTCGCCATAATGATGGTATTGAACTGGAGAGCGCTTCTTCCGGTGATGCAACATTAGCAAAGCACACTGTCTTTAATGCATACAAAAGTTTTGAGCAGAAAATTGCAGTTCATACTGCGTTGAATTTACCTAACGGTCACACGCTCCTTATCTCGCTGCCCACAGGCGGTGGTAAAAGTCTGGTAACTCAGCTGCTGGCAAGTGTTTCCGAGGGCTTAACTGTTGTTATCGTACCAACCATCGCCTTGGCCCTGGATCAGTATCATGCCGCACGGCACAACTTGACCGACGGAGCAGAGATCTATTGCTATCGTGGTGAACTGTCCGAGATAGAGCGGTCTACAATCATCAAGGCTTTGAAAGACAAAAAGGCTCGTATCCTTTTTACTTCTCCCGAAGCTATTTTGAAAAATCCGGAACTGCGCCGTATCTTGGACGCAGCAGCGGAAAACCACTACTTAGCCAATGTTGTAGTGGACGAAGCACATGTTGTTCCGGACTGGGGCGTGTTTTTCAGACCCGACTTTCAGATATTCTCTATCGTGCTCAAAAAGTGGAAGCGAGAGTCTGATGAGTTCATCCGCACATTCCTACTTTCGGCTACACTTTCTGATGATGTGGTGGACACATTGTTTGCCCTGTTTGGCTCTGAAGGAAAGAACGCACAGGTTCGTTGCGATGCGCTGAGGCAGGAACCTCGATTCTACTTCTACTCGGCCAAGTCTAAAAAGGAGCAGGATGACAAAACCATTGAGGCCATCAAGCTCCTGCCCAAACCTATGGTTGTATATGTCCTGGAACCGAGAGAAGCGAAAGATTTACAGAAAAAGCTGCGTCAAGCAGGCTATAAAAACATTCCAACTTTCACGGGTGAAACGAAAGAATCTGATCGAAACATAGTTTTGACTGGATGGAAAAACCACGATTTTGATATTGTGATTGCCACCTCCGCATTTGGTATTGGCGTTGACAAACCCGATGTAAGAACAATCATCCATGCTTGCTGCCCCGAAAATTTAAGTCGTTTCTATCAAGAGGTAGGGCGTGGCGGTCGAGATCAGTTCCCTTCGCTCAGTCTGTTCATCCCGTATCAGAGCAGATATGATAGCGAGGGCGATGTGCGTCGTGCACTTGGCCTCGTCAACAAACGCGTACTCACTGTTGAACGTGCTATTATTCGTTTGAAAGGCATGCTGGCCAGTCCTGACGCGATGATTAATGCCGATGAGTGTGTTCTGAACACTTCTGCTACCCCTGCAACAATGACTGACGAGGAAGCGGAGTACGCAGGCAACCGAAATGTGGCATGGAATGTAAACTTGCTGCTGTTCCTGCACCGGACAGGCTTCATCGATCTACTGGACGCAAGCTATGTCTTCGACAAAAAATCCAATCCACCCAAAAAGTATTACACAGTCACAATCAAACTGCTGCAGCCAGATGTTCTCAGTGATGATGACAGCCTAGCAGCAGCGCTGACAGAGCCCCGTGCCCGAGAGTATGAGGCTCAGATGACTGGATACAGAATTATGAGCAAGCTTGTATCTTCTCCAAAATCCTTGTGTTGGGGGCGTGTTTTCAGATACCTTTTCCCACTTTCTAGAGAGGTTTGCAATGGTTGTCCTGCAGATCCGGAAGGTCGCATCACAAGCGATGATACCTACAAACTGCGAATGAACCCTAATATTAAACTCCCTCCCGCACGGCCTTCTCGTCGTCTGGACAGGAATATGGGGTCTTTCAATGAAATGATAATCAGCAGGCCATCCAACGGACCTTGTAGCGCAGAAGAGGTAGCTGTGATTGCGGAAAAGGCTTCCCAAAACGGAATTGGTGCACTGGTTGTTCCTAATCGTTTGGCAAGTCAGATTGTGTATGATGGTATTCTTTTGAATTACGACGAGTTCTATTATGCGGTTGCACATTGTCCGTATTTCTTCGCCAAAGGTGTTGTTTGCATCTTCGACGGCGATACAGGAACCAATTTCTCACTGTACAAAAATCTTGGAAAACTGGATACTTATGGTTACCGCAAGGTGCTCTATTGCAACGAAAATACTGTCGTTGCCAATGGAGGCAAAATCATACGAGAGTATAGCGACGGTTATCATATTTCAATTCAAAAATTTTAAGGAGGTATTCGTATGTTCAAAGTAAATCCCGATGGCATGCGAATGGAGCCTACACCGGAGCGTGTGATTTCAGTATGCCGCTTAATTGCCCATAAAAGCATGACCCGTGACGAAGTCCGTAGAGCAATGACTTTGGGTAGCAATGATGAAAAGGAGCTCGATCAGATCAACAAATCGGTCAATGTTGCGCTTGAAGAACTGTCCATCATCAAAGCGCAGGCTGATAACTTGGTATTGGCTGTTGATCCGGATGTAATTGCTTCGCCTGCAACCTTTCGTCGGTATGTAAGCTCCCGTGTTTTTGCTGCCAAGGATACAACCTTTCACATGTTTACCAAATGGCTGATTTCTCAAAATGAGAGAATCTTTTCTCTGAAGTCGTGGGAAGGAATGGCGAAAACTTGCGGTTCCGAAGTAAAGGAATTGTCTGCGTTAAACGAAAATGCCGTTCTTGGATGGCGCTTTTGGGCCGCTTTTTTGGGCCTTGGCTATTTGAGCGGAACTATGATTATCCCTAACATGAAACTACGGCTGGAAGATATATTGGCAACTACTTACACCGAGAAGTTCAGGTATGACGAGACAATTCTTGCACAAGATTTTATGCTATGGTTAAGTACAAAATTGCCCGAGGTTGAGATTGAAAGCAAACTCCCTCTGGCCCTCTCTGCAGGATTGCGTACCCTTCATGAACTTGGGCTTATCAAGCTTGAAATGTGGTCTGACTCCACACCAATCATGCTCTACTATGTTGACGGTGATCCCATCAATGGCTTCACACATATTTCTGTGAAGGAGGCGATTAACTCATGAAGTGGGAACAATATCGTTCTGTAATGGAGCGTTATGCGATAAAGACCGACGATATGGCAACCGAAGACGCCTATTTCATGTCTACCCATATGCCGTTTTCGTCTCTCGAACTTTTCCGCGGTGGTTATTACGAAGAAGGGAAAATGCCTGCTCCCACCAAGCTGATGAGTGAGGATGAGGTTTTTGAACAGCTAATTTATAACCCGGACAACGAACACCGTATGATCATTGTCCGGGGCAATCATGGTACAGGTAAATCACATCTTATCCGTTATCTGAAGGGTAGGTTCGAGAGGAGCCCCTCTACAGTATATAATCCTGCTACGGAGCAGTTGGTTTTTCTGCGGCGTCTTAATAACTCTGTCCGTGGAGCTTTCTCGCAGTTGTTGGAACAAGAAGCAATCAAAGATCCCGATATAGCAGAGAAACTTCGTAAGTTTGTTGCATCTTCTGATTCAAAGGACGAGGACTCTTTCAAGACGGAGATTCTCTACGCCTATATCGCTGCTGTTCGAAACGATGTATCTGGTGAGAATTATAAG
>ERZ780034.512-NODE-512-length-14850-cov-4.01865_pt1 | contig 14850 bp, 12 predicted proteins | sample MGYA00511855_ERZ780034 | MGnify/ENA primary metagenome ERZ780034 (study PRJEB29588, sample SAMEA2148024) | human gut metagenome | biome: human gut; feature: human-associated habitat; material: faeces | place: Denmark | collected 2008/2010 ...
GGGCTTACTCGGGACTTCCACCCGTTAGACAATGCTCATGCCGAGCATACAAAAATACCACGGCGTGGTATTGTCTGTACCACGCCGTGGTACTGACGCTGATAAAATCAATCGTCTGCCTGGATTTCCTCAAAGGCGGCTTTCTCAGCCGCGGCGATGATGTTCTCGCGCTCGCCTTCCTTCTCTGAAAGAATGGTCTCACGCTCCTCTCCCAGCGCGCTCTCACGCTCTGAATAGACACGCTCGCGGAAAGCCGTCTCGTGCTTCGTGGAGTCGTCTTCAGTGGCCGTGGTGTCCATGAAGGTCTGCGTGGAGTCGAGGTTCGGCAGAGGGTTAACGGGTTCTTCCTCCATCTTGGTGCGCTCACTCTTTGCCTTGAACACGGCATCTATGAACTGTGGCTCACGCTTCAGACGCTCCAGGGTGTCTTTCGAAGCCTTTTGCTGGCTCTCCTTCTTTGAGAAGCCGTCGCCCTTGCAACCCTCAACGCCCTCAAGCAATATCTGATAGCTGAAAACGGGGTTGCCGTCATTGTCTTTGCCACTGCTCAGGAGCTTGAAGTCGAGCTGCACCTTGTTTTTCTGCGTCCACTCGATGAGCTTCGACTTGAAGTTCACCTCCTTGTAAGCCACCTTGTCTATGTTTATCATGTTAGACAAGATGCGCTTCTTGATGAACGTCATGCAAGCGTCGTAGCCCCTGTCAAGGTATAACGCCCCTACGAGAGCCTCGAAGGCGTTGCCCCCGAGATAGCTGTTGTGGGTGTTGGAGCGGCTGCTGGAGAGAATGAGGTTGCATATACCCATTTCCTTTGCCAACTTGTTGAGCGTTTCCCGCTGCACGAGTTTCGAGCGCGTGTTGGTGAGGAATCCCTCACGCTTTCCGGGGAAATGGCGGAACACGATGTCGCCCACGGCGCAATCGAGCACCGCGTCGCCAAGAAATTCCAGTCGCTCGTTGTTGACAGGCTTACCCTTATTGTTGCGATGCCTGACGCTCTTGTGCATCAGCGCTATCTTGTAATAAGAAATGTTGTGAGGATATACGCCTATGATTGAATACAACGAAGCATAAAGCTCCTTCTCCTTCCGGAAAGGGAGCTTTATGCGATCTATTATGTTGACTAACATAAAAAGTTATTCAGCAAATTTCTTGAAGATGACACAAGCGTTGTGTCCGCCAAAACCAAACGTGTTGGAAAGTGCGGCACGCACCTCGCGCTTCTGTGGCTTGTTGAACGTGAAGTTCAGCTTATAGTCGAGATCCGGGTCGTCGTCGCCTTCCTCATGGTTGATTGTAGGAGGCACCACGTCGTTGACCACGCTCAGCACGCTGAACATGGCCTCAGCTGCACCGGCAGCACCGAGCATGTGGCCCGTCATTGACTTCGTGGAAGAGATGTTCAGCTTGTAAGCGTCGTCTCCGAAGAGGTCCTTGATGGCCTTTGCCTCCGACAAGTCGCCCACATGGGTCGACGTGCCGTGCACGTTGATGTAGTCGATGTCGGATGTTGACAGTCCGGCGTCTTTCAAAGCCTCCTGCATGACGAGCTTAGCACCGAGTCCCTCAGGGTGCGAAGCCGTGATGTGGTAAGCGTCGGCACTCATTCCCTCGCCCGCCATCTCAGCGTAGATGTGCGCTCCACGCTTCTTGGCATGCTCCAGAGTCTCGAGAATGAGGCAAGCAGAGCCCTCGCCCATGACGAAACCGTCGCGGCTGCCGCTGAATGGGCGGCTGGCGTGCTCAGGATCGTCGTTGCGCGCTGACAAGGCCTTCATGGAGCAGAAACCACCAAGTCCACACTCCGTGATAGCCGCCTCAGCGCCTCCAGCCAAGATGATATCCGCCTTTCCAAGACGCAACAGGTTGAATGCGTCGGCAAGGGCATGGGAAGAAGATGCGCAAGCGCTTGTCGTCACATAGTTAGGACCATGGAACCCGAAATGGATACTGATCTGGCCTGCCGTGATGTCGGAAATCATTTTGGGGATAAAGAACGGGCTGAACTTAGGGCCATCAGCCAAATGCTGGCCATAGTACATCACCTCCTCCTGGAAAGTCTGTATGCCGCCGATGCCAATGCCATAGACAACGCCAACGCGGTTCTTGTCAACTGTGTCCAGGTCAATCTTTGAGTCGGCCACAGCCTGAACAGCCGCCGCGACGCCAAGTTGGGTGCAACGGTCCATCTTGCGGGCATCCTTGCGGTCGATGTAATCGGCTGCCTTAAATCCCTTGACTTCACAAGCGAACTGAGTTCTGAACTTGGAAGGGTCAAAAAGCGTAATAGGAGCCGCACCGCTCTTGCCTTCAAGGATGTTTTTCCATGTCTCCTCGACACTGTTGCCAAGCGGAGTGAGAGCGCCAAGTCCTGTTACTACTACTCTGTTCAATTCCATTTGATAAACTTTCGTTAATACAAAAAAAGCGTTTAATGGCAATCATTAAACGCTGTGTATGACGCCAAACTTAATTATTTAGCGTTCTCGTTGATGTAGTTGATGGCATCCTGGACAGTCTGGATAGTCTCAGCCTTGTCGTCAGGGATAGAGATGCCAAACTCCTTCTCAAACTCCATGATGAGCTCGACAGTATCGAGAGAGTCCGCGCCAAGATCGTTGGTGAAACTTGCCTCAGGCTTAACGTCTGCCTCGTCAACACCAAGCTTATCTACGATGATTGCCTTAACCTTTGATTCAATTTCTGACATAATTGTAGTCTTTTTATTTTATTAATTAATAAATGAAAATTCAAAACATTTTTTCTCAAAAACTTTTGCAAAGTAACTAACTTTTTGGCAATTACGCAAATAAAACGTTGAAAAAATGAAGTAATGATGCACAATAGATAGCATATTGTGCATTTATGTTCCCTTTTCGATTGATATATATCATCATTGGCCCACTAATTTAATCTGTGAAAAGGTTGTATAGTTCGAAATAAGTTATTAATTTTGCAGAAATCCAAAGACAATTAATTCAAGTATGTCATTTACCCAGAAATGTAACGAAATCTTCAATAAAGCCATTGAGGATTACCACGTGAAAAACGACATTGACACCCCTATCAGCAACCCTTACGGGCACGACACGATAGAGAAACCCCTGCACCCGAAACAACAAAGGATGGGCCACCGCCTGTACCTGAAATGTTGGATTGATAGCGTGCAATGGCATATGGAGGACATCATCCGTGACCCGCACATCGACCCGCAAGAGGGCATGCAGCTCAAGCACCGCATAGACCGCTCCAACCAGGATCGCACTGACCTCGTGGAGCAAATCGACTCGTGGTTCAGGCAGCATTTCTCCGACGTCACGCCAAGGCCAGATGCGCGCCTGAACACCGAAAGCCCCGCCTGGGCTGTGGACAGGCTGTCCATACTCGCGCTGAAGATTTACCACATGAGGGAGCAGGCCAATCGCCAGGACGCCACTCAGCAGCACCGTGAGCTGTGCAACGGAAAGCTCAACGTGCTGTTGGAGCAGCAGAAAGACCTGTCGCTCGCCATCGACCAGTTGCTCGACGACATCAAGGAGGGAAAGAAATACATGAAGGTGTATAGGCAAATGAAGATGTACAACGACCCGAGCACCAATCCCATACTCTACCAAAAGAAGTGAAGACCGACCATATACTCATAATGCGCTTCTCCGCCATGGGCGACGTGGCCATGACGGTGCCCGTGGTGTATGCCCTCGCCAAGGAATATCCCAACCTGCGGATAACAATGCTCTCGCAACCCTTCGCCAGACCTCTGTTCGAGGACCTCGCGCCTAATGTCAGCTTCATGGAGGCCGACATAAAAGAGGAATACAAGGGCATAAAAGGGCTGAACTCACTTTACAGGAGATTGGTGGCAAAGCAATTCACGGCGATAGCCGACTTGCACAACGTGTTGAGGTCTAGCTACTTGAGGATGAGATTCAACCTCAGCCAAAACAACGTGGCGCATCTCAACAAGCACCGCGACCTGAGGAAACAGCTCACCGCCGTGAAAGACAAGGTGATGGAGCCCATACCGACGGCGTTCGACAACTATAAAGACGTGTTCGCCAGGTTGGGCTATCCAATAAAGAGCATCAACTTCAAGTCGGTATTCACTTCCAAGGGCCCGTTGAGATTGCTGCCCGCGGAGATAGGCGAGAAAAAAGACTTCCAGCAATGGATAGGCATAGCGCCTTTCGCGGCACATGAGGGCAAGGCTTACCCTCTCGACAAAATGGAGATGGTAGTCGACGGCATCGTCGACAGGCATCCCTCGGCACGCTTCTTCCTCTTCGGTGGCGGAAGCCGCGAGGCCGAACTATTGAAAGGCGTGGCGGAAAGGCATAAATGCTGCACGGTGGTTCCAGGACTGCTACACGGCCTGCGCGAGGAACTCATACTCATGAGCAACCTCGACGTGATGGTGAGCATGGACTCGGCCAACATGCACCTTGCCTCGCTTGTAGGCACCACGGTGGTGAGCGTGTGGGGAGCCACGCATCCCTACGCCGGATTCATGGGATGGAATCAAAAAGAGGAAAACGCCGTGCAGGTGACCCTGCCTTGCCGGCCATGCTCCATCTTCGGCAACAAGCCATGCCGAAGGGGAGATTACGCCTGCCTAAGACAAATAGAGCCATCCGACATAATTCAGAAAATAGAGAACAACTTATGAAATAAAAACAGTGGATAACACTGTGGATAAGGCTGTGGAAAACGATTGCGATTTCCACAGCCTTATTGTTTAAGCCCAATCCGTGGGGATATCAACATGGTTGTAAAAAACTTTTCAAGGCATTTTCAACAGTTTATCACAAGCAAAAGTTATTAAACTTATACTTATCAACATTTCCACCATTTTGTGGAAAACAACGTAATGGCCTATCAGCAAGACTTTTCATATTACACCCGCATGTAGATAATCATTGCTACACGGTTAATAATTTAAGACGCAAATATTCCGGCAATAAAGTATCAACATATCAACAGGCTATCATCATACTATTATTTTTCTTTTAAATTTTAAAATAGAATAGATAATAATAATAAGGTTGTGGAAAATGGTTAACTTTGCATCCATGCAAGGACTGTCTATTCTTATACCCGTATACAAAGACTCATGCGTGGCACAGGCTTTGGCATTGCGGCGCCAATGCCAGGGCTTGGAGATGCAATGGGAAATAGTGGTGGCGGACGACGGCTCACCCTCGCCTTACGATGCCTTGAACGACGAGATAAGCTCGATTGGCGGTTGCAGGCTTGTCAAGCGGCGCGAGAACGTCGGCAGGGCGGCCATAAGAAACTTTCTCGCGCGTGAGGCACGGTTCGACACATTATTATATATAGACGCAGGAATGATGCCCTCTGAGGACTTTATCGACGCTTACGCCAGGAACATGGGCCTGGCCGATGTCGTGGTTGGCAGCTTGAAGGTGGCGAAAGGCAGTGTCGACTTGTCGAGCCTGAGGTGCAGAAACGAGATGAAGGCGGAGCGAGGCTATTCTGTCAGCAAGAGCAATGAGCGACCATACGCGAATTTCCATTCAGGCAACTTCATGGCTGAAAGGCATGTGGTGACAGACAACCCTTTCCGTGAGGAGATAAAGACCTACGGCTACGAGGACACGCTCTTCGGCAAAGGCTTGGCCGACAACAACGTAAGCGTCTTGCACATCGACAACCCATTGTTGTTCGTGAGGTTCGAGAGCAACGCGCGTTTCCTGGAAAAGACCGAAGAGGCCATGCGCACGCTCTACGCTTACAGGAAAGAGCTGGAAGGCTATTCCGCCCTACTCCACCTTGTGGACCGCCTGCGACGCCATCATCTATTGTGGATAACAGTGTGGATAACTCGGTTGACAAACGTTGCGGTAAGGCGCAGGCTTATGGGCGACAATCCCAGCCTCTTTTTGTATAATGTCTTCAGAGTGTGCTGTCTTTCAAGATATTACATGAAGAGATAGCTTGTTTTCCACATTCATGTAGATTACACATTTGAAATGTGGGTAAGGAAACATGAACGTTTCCGCCAAAAATAACTAACTTTGCAAATAACAAGCATATTGCCACGGTAACAATATTCAGCAAATGGACAAAACAGCAGAAAAGGAAGAACAGATATTAATAAGCATAACAGGTCAGGACAGGCCCGGTCTCACGGCGTCTGTCATGGCCATCTTGGCTAAATATGGCGCACAAGTGCTCGACATTGGCCAGGCGGACATCCATTCCACCTTGTCGCTCGGCATTCTCATGCGTCTCGACGGCATGCACTCGTGGCAAGTGATGAAGGAATTGCTGTTCAAGGCCACGGAGCTGGGCGTGAACATAGATTTCTCCCCCATAAGCGACGATGAGTATGAGAGCTGGGTGAACCATCAGGGCAAGAACCGCTACATACTCACCCTTATAGGCCGTTCGCTCTCGGCGCGCCAGATAGAGGCCACCACGAAGATAATAGCCGAGCAAGGCTTGAACATCGACTCCATATTGCGTCTCACTGGCAGGATGAGCATCAAGCATCCGGAGCGTAACGTGAGGGCATGCATAGAGTTCTCGCTGCGAGGCAATCCGGCCGACACGGCGGCCATGCAGAAGGAGCTGATGAACATGTCGCAGGAGATGGCCGTGGACTTCTCGTTCCAGCATGACGACATGTATCGCAGGATGAGGAGACTGATTTGTTTCGACATGGATTCCACGCTCATACAGACCGAGTGCATAGATGAACTGGCAAAGCGCGCCGGGGTCGGCGACAAGGTGAGTGAGATAACGGCGCGCGCCATGCATGGGGAGATAGACTTCAAGGAGAGCTTCAAGGAGCGCGTGGCGCTGTTGAAGGGTCTCGACGCGAGCGTGATGAAAGACATAGCCGAAAACATGCCCATCACGGAAGGCACAGACAGGCTGATGAGCGTGCTGAAGACTTGCGGATACAAGATTGCCATCCTGAGCGGAGGATTCACCTATTTCGGTGAATACTTGCGGAAGAAATACGGCATCGACTACGTTTACGCCAACGAGTTGGAGATTGGCGACGACGGCAAGTTGACGGGCCGCTATGTCGGCGATATAGTGGACGGGCAACGCAAGGCGGAGCTTCTGAAGCTCATAGCGCAGGTGGAAAGGGTGAACCTTGCCCAGACCATAGCCGTGGGTGATGGCGCCAACGACCTGCCGATGATTGGGGAGGCCGGACTGGGCATAGCCTTCCACGCCAAGCCTCGCGTGGTGGCAAACGCCAAGCAGAGCATCAACACGATGGGAATAGACGGCATACTCTATTTCCTTGGGTTCAAGGACAGCTACCTTGGCGAGCAAGGAAAGCTGTGACCCTATTTCCATATCGACAATCCACTCTATTTTGTGCGCTTCGAGCCCAATGCGCGATACTTGGAGAAGACCCGCGAAGCCATGCTGACGCTCTATACTTACCGTGAGGAGCTGCAAGGCTATTCCGGCCTGCTCACACTCGTCAGCCGCTTACAACACTCGCACTTGCTGCGGATAACAATGTGGATAAAGATGTGGATAACTCGGTTGACAAAGGATGCTGTCACGCAAAGTTTGTCAGGCTCTCACCCGCGGCTATGGTTGTATAACATTTACCGGATCTGCTGTCTTTCAGCCTATTATATCGACAATAAACAGTTTTAGAATGTATGAATCAGATGAAAAGTCTTAAATCGAATGTTCTCTTCTATATATTGATAACATCTCCTGTCTTCTTTTACATCGTTTCCTTGATGGAACCGGTAGGCGATGACTTTACCTATTTCACGGCATCTTATTCAGGCAGTGTGTGGAAAGGCTTGTTGCCGATGTATTCTTGGTGGCGGCCATTCGATGCCCTATTGGGTCATACTGTTTATCTCTATCCTGGTCTTTTTCCGTTGCTTAATCATCTGATCGTTTGTTCGTTCCATCTTTTGAGTACGGTACTCTTCTTTCAGATAATAAGGCGGTTAGATTTCAAGCCGTTTGAACAGAATATCGCCACGTTGTTTTTTTATCTCACCCCGAGTATTCTTGGTGCCATCTTCGATACGGATGCTGTCAATCAGACCGGTGCCTTATTCTTTGATTTGTTGGGATTCTATATCTATGCTTTTGCGCGCAAGGGTCATGTTGCCGGTTGGCTGTTGCTCACCTTCATAGCTACGCTTTTTAAGGAGAATGGCATCACGTGGTTTGTCATCACCCCACTTTTGGCATGGACCTTTGACTTACGAAAACAGAAAATAAGAAGTGGGCTCTGTTGGGGGGTCATGGCAGCTGTTGCCTATGGTGCCCTGCGTTTGTCGTTGCCCCATTCTGGAGCCGTCAACGATGAATATTTCGATTTCAGTCTTCGTACAGAGATAAAAACACTGTCGAAATTGATTACGTTGGTGTTTGTACCGACGGATAACATCTTTTTTATCCATGACCATCAGCCCCTATGGAGCTTACTGAGCTTCATTTGTTCGGCTTCGTTGCCTGTTTATCTGCTCATAAAAAGTCGCACGCAACTGTTTACCCGCATTCCGCTGATGCTTTTCTTTTTGGTTTTCGTCGCCCTCTCGGCTCATCTCGTCACGCTCTTTACGGTCATGCATGCTTATGGCATTATCCCCTTTACAGCCTTGTTGTTGGCGTGGGGACTGTCGAGGGTACCCGTCACGCGGATGACGTGGATCGTCTTGTCTTTGTTTTTAGTGAGTTGTCTGGAGATAGACGCGCATCATACCATAGAGAAGCACAAGTCGGGTCAGCGCATGCTTTCGTTAAGTCATCAGGCTTTAAGGCTTCTTGGTCCGGAGCCGGTAGACAGTGTCTATAGCATAACGATAGATGGCAACTATACCAAATATTCCACTTTCTGTTCCAATGCCTCTGATGCTTTTGCCTGGGGCAATGCCGTAATGAGCATGACGCATCATAAGTGGCCCCGTGTATGGGAGGATACGGCTGTGAACGTAGCTTCGCAGTGTCGTGTCGTTGACAGTATAGCGCAGCAAGCTTATAAAAAAGAATTTCATGCGGTGTTGGTAGTCACCCAAAACCGTGTGTATAAGGTTCCCGCTACGGTTAAATGATTGTTCATGAAAAGAGATATCTTGTTAGATGTGGGTCGCTCACTGATCATGATCTACATTGTCTGTTGCATTCATGTCGTTTATTGGTTATTTCCATTGAGCGAACCTTGGCAATCTCTCCTGCTCTTTGAGATGCCCTTCATCTTTTTGATCAGTGGTGCCTCTCAATCTTTGGCACGATGCAAAGGTCTGTGGGCGATGATCATCAATCGCATGAAGCGGGTCATGCTGCCGTTGTATGTATTCCTGGCAGTGATGGCGGTCTTCTATGCCATGGTGCAACCATTCTACCCTGCTGTCACAGAGCGTCTGACCGTTCATGATATTCTCAAGATATTGGCTACGGGAGGCTGTGATAAGATTCCTTATTATGGTTATACCTGGTTTATCTCTACTTATCTTGTAGTGACCTGTCTGTTGCCCATTGAGCGGAAGCTGAGCCGTTGGATTCCTCTCTCCTGGCAGCTGACAGTCAACGTATTGCTGTTTGCAGCGATACAGCTCCTCCCTCTCCAGATGGAAATAGATGGGATGGTTTGCTATAATATATTCTTCCTGCTTGGATACCTGTATTACAGAAAGCTGCGCGTCAGAACAATCCTTCTGGCAGCCTCTTTACCTACGTTATTGACGGCGTATGGATTTCTGTCGGGCGCTGTCATCCCGATGCAGGATCATAAGTTTCCTGCCGACCTATGGTTTCTGTGCTTTGGCTTTACGGCCATCTGTTGGTGGTCCATTCTGTATACGTTTCTTGAAAAGCATGAAGGAGCCGTTAACTATTTGGGAAGTATTCAGCTTATCCAGTTATGGAACACGCGGGGATATACAATCTATATCTACCAGACGATCAGTGCTTTTATTGTTTCGATGGTTACGAGGTCTTGGATAGATACTGTTCCATGCCATTTTCTGGGCCTGATGATCTATGTCGTCATCACTTTTGCTGTTGCTACGTTACTGAGTTGTCTTACCTATCCTTTTGAACGATTTATATTGCGCAGGATAGTATAGGTTATCTTGGCAGGAGCCGGGAGGAGGATGAAGCGTGTCAGTTGACAATGGCTATCTTACATACAACCCCTTTGTCTCCTTCACTCGTTGCTACCTCTACCATATACACCCCGCTTGCCACCCGTTTGCCGTTGCGGTTTATGCCATACCATTTGTACTCACCATTGGAAGCGGTACCTTCGTTGACCAAGGTGCCGTTGCTCGTTACGATCTTTACCGTGGCTCCGCTTTCCAAACCGGTGATGGTGATGGCACCGGCATAGCCGGGACGTACAGGATTAGGATAAGCCCATACATTGTCCTTGGTCATGCCGTCGCTGTTGTCTGCAAAATTAGCGGTATAAGAGCACAGTCCTTTGTCGGTACCTATGAATATTTCTCCTGTGGCCTCGTCAGCTGCCAATGAGACGATGTTGTTTGAAAGCAATTTGCTGTTCGATGCGGTGAAATGTGCCAGTGTCGTTATATTGTCAGCATCGATGATATAGAGTCCGTTTCCTGTTGTTCCAAACCATTTTCTATTGTTCTTATCGACATAGATATAGTTTATGTTTACGCCCGTGAGCAGATAGTCAGCATAGTTGGTACCATCGTTGCGGGGTACTTTCACTTGTGTGTAGACAGGAGCGGATGCTGTTATCTGTTCCGGTGTGATCATGATCGGACCTACGTCTGTTCCTACCCATATATTGTTATCCTTGTCCTCTGCTATACAGCGTACATACCATAGATTTTGTATCTCTGTGCCGTCTTCATTGCTATAGGGAGCGACGAAACTGGCGATAGCATCGTTATCTGGATCATAAGCAAAGAAAGAAGGATTATTCCAGTTGTTGTTGACAAACCAGAAGAGTCCACGGCTGTCGGTCATCAGTCCTTGCATCATACCGAGGCTCTGTGGTTCGGGGAAGAGATATTTGAGCTTCATCAGTTCACTGTGCTTGTGCGATATCCATTGGCCGTCTTTGGTGTATTCGAGAATCGACTGTGTGGGAGCCTGACTGTTCAGAGCCCAGAGGTTACCCTCCTTATCGTACATCACACTGAAGATGAGTTCATAAAGTTGTGACTTTTTGTCAAACATCTCAATGGGGGAATTCTGATCATTCCACATTTTGATGAAGTTGCCATTCTCAAATTCATACACACCGGTGCTTGCCCCTGCCATGACATGATTCTCATCACGCGGGTCTATATCCAAACTCATGACATTGGTATAGTTGATGCCCGTGGAGGAGGTCATATCGTCCTGGTAGGTAGTCCAGCTGTTCCCATCATAAACTTGTATACTGCCTTGTGTGCTCTGATAGCCATTGCAAGTGTATAGTTTATGATTGTAGACTTTCATAAATCCAAAGGCATTGTACTTCGGTCCTTCCGGCTTGATCTTGTTGACGGTAGCGAGCTGATCGGCGTCCATGGTCTTGGGGCGCGCCACAAATTCGCCGATGCGGGTCCACACATTGGGGTTGAGGAGGTTGGAAGAGCGCGAAGCACGGTAGAGACCCTTCGAGGAACTGGCTGCGTAGATATAATCGTTGTCGGTATAACAGTAATCCACGCGGAAGCCGAGCTGATAGGTGTCTGCGAATGATCCGTCTGATACATTGATCTTTACGATGCCAAACCCCGTAGAAAGATAAGCATCGTTTCCAGAGATATCCACACTGTACACCGACTTATCCACAGTCATGGAAGTGTTCATATAAGCCGGCATGTTAAGAACATTTCCGTTAGCCGACAGCAGGTCGATGTTGTGATCGCTATAGACGATGACGAGTTTCTTGGCGGCCTTGCACCAGGCGATGTGAGCGATGTCACCGTCGGAGAGCAGTGTGGTCTTGTCGTATGTTCTCACCTCCTGGTCTTGCATGGAGTAGCTGAACAGTCCGCCAGAGGCGAGAACATAGATCATGCCGTCATTGGCTTGCTCTATCTCCTTGGGTTCATAGTAGCTAAGGTATGCTTTCCACTGCGCATGCGTTTCCATGGCAAATGCCATAAGAGCTATCATGCATAGGAGTATTTTTCTTGTTATCATAGATGTCTTTTTTATTTGATAACTGCTTTTATAAGTCTTTTATTGCAATGGTTTTACGTAAAACAATAAATTTCGCAAAAACATTTCCCTTGTTCCACACATTGACACATTGTGATTCCACACCCTTTTGTGGAAATATTCTACACTTATTCCACACTTTCCACAATGCTTGTTTTTTGGCATGGCACGCCGTGATGATTGATTATCAACTACTTATATGAAAATATCTATTTTTGGCACGCTGATTGTGATATTAGATAGTGAACACGCTGACAAGCTAAATGCAAGGTAAGGCGGTTCAGATAAAAAAGATAATACAAACAAATTAAAATTCAACGATTATGAAAAAGTTAGTTTTCGCGGCTATCGCAGCACTTGTAATGGTCTCAGTGAGCAACGTCTTCGCAAATGAAAACAATCAGTCAAGTCTGTCAACCGTGGCACCCATTGACACCGTGGCACCCACACAGCCTGCCGACACCACAGTGGAGCAGCAGACACCAGTTGAGACTCCTGCCACTCCAGAGACTCCTGCCGACACCACAACGTCAACCCCATCAGTAGCACAGTAATATTCTCTAAAGCGACAGCGATTTAAGGCAAAGGGATTGTATTTAAGATAATTGCTGTCAACACAGTTTCGCTTTCTTTCAGACAGGAGCCCAATGAGTGATTTTCATTGGGCTCCTTGTTTTTATTATAGTCTTGTTTCTTCCATGTTTACAAGACAGCCTGTGTCTACTCGCTCAAGAGCCATTCGGCGAGCTTCTTCACTGCCTTGGCCCTGTGGCTTATCTTGTTTTTCACCTCTTCTCCGAGTTCGGCGAAGCTCTTGTCGTAGCCGTCGGGGATAAAGATAGGGTCGTAGCCGAAGCCCTCGTTGCCATGCTTCTCGTGGGCTATTCGGCCTTCCACGGTGCCCTCGAATCGATATTCGCGTGAGCACACTGGATTGCCGCCTTCCATCTGTATGAGCGAGATGACGGTGCGGAACCGAGCCTTGCGGTTTGCGTTGTCACCGAGCTTGCCGAGCAACTTCCGCATGTTGGCCTCGCTGTCGTGGTCGGTGCCTTCGGCGTAGCGTGCCGAGTGAACCCCTGGCTCACCGTCGAGAGCGTCAACCTCAAGCCCCGTGTCGTCGGCGAAACAGTCTATGTGATACTTGTCGAATATATATTCGGCCTTTTGGTGCGCGTTGGCCTCCAGAGAGTTGCCAGTCTCAGGAATGTCCTCATGGCACCCTATGTCGGCAAGTGAGACAATCTCAAATGTTGGACCGAGAATCTCCCGTATCTCCTGGAGCTTGTGCGGGTTGTTGGTCGCGAATACTATTTTCATTTATTATCCTTTCGTTTGTTTTACCTTGTTTATTCCTTGGCACTTTCACCTTCACGTGGTCGAATCCTTCACCGTATACACCTATTACCGAGCTTTGCGACACGAAGGCGTTTGGGTCAATCATCTTTATGAGGCGGAATATTGGCGTGCTCTCACGTTTGCGCGCGAGTATGCAAAGCACCTTCATTTCCTGACCCGTGTACCAGCCATGTCCGTCGAGGATGGTAACACCGCGATCGAGTTGTGTGCCTATGGCATCGGCTATTTCCTGGCTCTTCTTTGAGAAGATCATGAATTGCACCGACTCGCGGCGCACGTTCATCACGTGGTCGAGCATGAAGTTTTCCACGACCATCGTGCACAGGCCGAACATCACCTTGTGGACCCTGCTTATGGTGTCGCCAAACTGCGGGAAGAACATGCAACTTCCGATGATGCACAAGTCGATGGCAAGCAACACTTGTCCAAGCGAGAAGTTGTAGTGCTTGTTTATGGATGCCGCTATGATGTCGGTACCGCCCGTGGAGCCGTCGCTCAGGAAGACGATGGCAAGCGCCGAGCCTGTCAGCATACAGCCTATGAGCAGCGACATGAAGTCTTGGCTCTCTCCTAATATCTTGATATAGTGCCCATTGGCATCAGTGGGCATAAGCCATTGGGCGAACCACAGCATGAAATACAGCACCGCTATGGCGTAGATGGTCTTCATGAGGAACTTCACTCCCAACACTTTAAGGCCCACCACCAGCAATGCTATATTGATGAGGAGATACGTGTCTTGGATGGGGAAACCAGTGGCGTAATAGATGACAGCCGACAGACCGGTCACCCCTCCTGTCACTATCTCATATGGAAGTAGAAAAAGGGTGAAGGCGAAGGCATAGAGGCATACGCCAAAGGTTATGCCCGCATAGTCTTTTGTCTCGTTGAATATTACACGTTGGTTTATTGTCATTTTGCTTAATGATTAATCTATTAAACAATTCAGCCCATCGTCGCCAGTAAATCTTTACTTCACCACGATGTTTATTATTCTCTTTGGCACCACGATGACCTTGACAATCTTCTTGCCGTCGGTGTATTTGGCGCACCTGTCATCGGCGAGTGTCTCTTTCTCGATGGTGTCCTTGTCGGCATCTGCCGCGAAAGTCTTTTGGAAACGGGCCTTGCCGTTGAAGCTGACGGTCATCTGCATCTCGTTCTCCACGAGATACTTCTCGTCCCACTCAGGCCACTTGGCGTCGCACACGGTCGTGGTATTGCCGAGTTGGTGCCAAAGCTCTTCGGCGATATGTGGGGCGAAAGGTGCGATGAGCACCACCACGTCGGACAGAAGCTTGCTGTTATGGCATTTCTGTTGTCCAAGCTCGTTGACGCAAATCATGAATGCCG
>ERZ780034.513-NODE-513-length-14833-cov-3.42584_pt1 | contig 14833 bp, 15 predicted proteins | sample MGYA00511855_ERZ780034 | MGnify/ENA primary metagenome ERZ780034 (study PRJEB29588, sample SAMEA2148024) | human gut metagenome | biome: human gut; feature: human-associated habitat; material: faeces | place: Denmark | collected 2008/2010 ...
GAGAGAACGGGGAGCTCCTCTGTGGATGGATTCCCCCTGTGGCATCCGCCTCCGGGAGGCAACCTATTGCTACGACGACGGCACGGAGAATGTCATCGACCACCTGTCCTTCGACTTCCGCCCGGGATCTTGCACGGCCATCCTCGGTCCGACGGGAGCGGGCAAGACAACGCTCGTCCGCCTGCTGCTCGCCCTGCTCTCGCCCAAGGACGGGCGTATAGACCTTTATGACGACAAGCGCGTGCGCCAACTCTCGCCCCGCACACGCTGCAACCTGGCCTATGTACCACAGGGCAACACGCTGCTGAGCGGATCCATACGCGACAACCTGCGCCTGGGCAAACTCAATGCCACGGACGAGGAGATGGTGGAGGCGCTACGCAAGGCTTGTGCCGACTTCGTCTTCGACCTGCCCGACGGCCTCAACACAGCGTGCACCGAACAGGGTGGCGGACTAAGCGAAGGACAGGCGCAGCGCATCGCCATCGCCCGTGCCTTGCTCCGCAACCGTAGCATCATGCTCTTCGACGAGGCTACCTCGGCCCTCCACCCCGAAACGGAGCGACAGCTCCTGGCCAACGTCCTCAAAGACTCGGACAAGACCATCATCTTCGTCACCCACAGAATGGCCGTCACGGACTATTGCGACCAGACGCTCACCATCGGCGGGGAGTAGCAGCCGCACTACCTCCTTGGTTTTTGGTTCATCCGATATTTGTAATGACACATGAAGTTGTGTTATAGTCAGGGCTATATCTATTCCTGCTGATTGTCCTGGCGAAGCGTTGTATATGGTTGTTTCGCTACAAGCAACCTTTGGTCTGCTTGGGCCTCGAAGAGGCAATCCCCGCGAAGCGTTGTCACTTGTTGTAAAAGTTGTTCTAGTTGTTTTCCTAATTCAGCAGGCCGTATTGGAAACAATCGGGTAGGAGGTAAATGCTAATCATAAAAGGCATTTGCCGCCGGTTTCTTTCAGATTCCAACTCACGATGGACACCCTTGCCTTTGGCTATGTAATTTCCAGTATTAGGGCTTACTTGGGACTTGCACCCGTTAGACAATACTCGTGCCGAGCATACTAACAAAAGAATCTCACCCTTGATCACAGGATGAGATTCTAATTACCATATCGCTATTAATACGTTCCAACTATAAACTGTCGGTCGGTATTGTCTGTGTCCCAACCGGGGTCTATTTGTTGAGTGGACTGATACGAGCCTCACGCTGCTTGCGTGGTGCAGCCTTTCCATTGCTGATGAACGGACCAGTGTATGTGGCCTTGATAGACTTGCCCTTGTCTGTAACGAAGTCTGTAGAGATTGTATAATCTCCTGTCGCCTCATCCTTGCTGATTGTGATAGAACCGCTCGACACGAAGCCAAATGTTGCCATAACAGCTGGATTGTCCAAATACTGATAACATGTACCTACCTGGCCATATACTCCAGCACCCATAATCTTATAGTAGCCCTTAGCCACAGTGCCGTTTGCGCCATCTTCTGTCACAGGGAATGTACCCACGCGCGGTTTGCCATGACCATCATCTTCCATGAAAATCATGATGCGGTTGCGCTTGTACCATGAAGCTCCCTCTGCATAAGGATTGCCGCCATCCATTATTTCGAAACAGACACCGTCAAGGTCGTATGGAGAGGCATAATCGCAAGTGAACTCGAGATCTCTGTCAAGGTTTGGTCCGGTATAACCCTTGAATGTTTTGTCCCTATATACGCTGCAAACTCCGGTATATGTTACGGCTACACACTCGTTGTTCTGCAATTGTATCTTAGCTATCACCTTGTAAGTACCGTCTGCATTCTTCTCTATCGTAAGAGTAGCCTGGTTGAACTTCATGCCCTCACCTGTATAGTTGGTCTCTGACTGGTAGTTGGAATACTTATCCAACTCACACTGGCCATCCATTGTCATGTCAGTGGGGTTTCCATCAATATAATATGTATAGGTACCAGGCAGAGGCATCGGTTCGGTTGTGCCGTCGGCTGTTTTGCAGTGTATGCTGAAGCTATAGATCTTGCCGTTACCTCTCGGGTTGATGCCATCGTGCGGACAATCACCCAGACGGATTACGAAGTTCTGATAGCCAAGAGAGGCATAGTCTCCCCAATAATCCACATCGAAGAAATTCGACGTTTCATTCTTGTATTCAAGCGAACTGGTCTTCACCATCTGCTTTGAAAGCACAGTGGACAATCCATACTTATCGAATGGCAACGCCATAATATAAAAATCAATTCCCGACTTCAGGTTGTTGAACTCAAATTCTGTGCTCTCCGTAAAGTTCCCCGAAGCATTTTTTTGGATATATTCCACAAGGTCCTCATTGGAATCGGCCGGTATCGCTCCAACAAGATATGACGTGCAGTTGTCCGGCATAGTAAACTTCACCTTGCAGCTATTGTTACCCACATTCAATATAGATATTTCCACTTCCTTGTTCTCCACATAGTCGAAGGTGATGTCGTCAAGCTCGCCCACTGAATAGGTCTTCAGAATCTTATCGCCCTTGTGGAAGACCATTCTGTTCGGATTGCGCTCCTGCGCAAAAACTGCCGTGTTGCACATGAACAATGCGATAAACGCAATGATATAATAACGTATTTTCATTTCTTTCCCTTGTTTTTATTTTACGATGAATTTCATTGAATAACCCTTGATTTTCAGAATATACATGCCTTTGGGCAGGTGGCTGACGTTTATCTGTCCGCCGTTCCATGCGCTGATCCTGCCATGCATGTTTCCACTTAGATCATAAAAAATCACGTCGGTTTTACCTTCCGTCCAACCGTCCACATAGATGACCCCGTCTCTGTATGCCACAGTGAGGTGCTTCGCCGTGGCGCTCTTAACTCCAGTTGGGTCCGCGATGAACCAGAGCTTCCGCACATCGGAATATGCCGACTTGGTCTCATTGTCACTACGGTCGATGATGCCTAATTCTGACTCATGGAATACGATCCTCTTCAGATCACTGATCTTGTAGTTCTTCGTACTCCAGTCCTTCATGACGACACACACCTGCGCATCGTCAGGGGATATGGCTTGTGCGCCCAAGGCGAGGGAGCACAATGCTAGTCCCGCAAAAAAAATCTGTCTTTTCATATTCTTTTCAACGTATCAATTTCTTGCCATTGATGATATACATGCCCTTTGCCAATCCGTCAATCTGACTGCGCGAGGCATTCTTCATTACCAAAATACCGTCCATCGTATAAACGTCATTTGCCTCCTCGTCTGAAGGCATCACGTTCTCGATGCCCGAGGCTACGCCTACTTCCACATTGATGTCGCTATCAACTGTGAGCACCACACGGTATGTACCATCCTCCTGTGGTTCAACGGCATTCATACCGTATTTGAGCGATTTGATCTTTGATGCACCGCTCGCTCTAAACGAGATTTCTGTGTCTTCGAGTGCCATGATCGACTGTGAGAAATCCGTTACAGGTACGATTCTGTCTTTCAGCACAACCAGTTCCTCGGCATTGCCTGTCACCTTGATATTTGTCAGCACATTTGAAGGTGTTTTGGTGAAGAACACCTTCAACACGTCCATGTCCTCTGGGGTCAATGTATAGGTGGTTGAGCCATCATAATCGGGCGAAACGAGTTCATCGTTTTTGTAGAGGCACATGCTTGTCACGCCATAAAAAGCAGCAGTCAGCGGAAGGTCGCCAGCATAGTACGCCACCGAAGTATAGCCCGTAGCCAGGTCTATCATGGTATAGTCCTTACGCTTTAGGAAAATTTTCGATGGCCTTTCAGCATCGTCAACATAGAACATCACAGTCTTGTCGCGAACTAGTTCTGTGGTTTTCACTGTCACCATCATGCCGTCTGTCACTTTCACGTTCACCTCGCTGTTGCCGTCCCGGTCCACGTAGTCTGTCGTTCCGTCGCTCACGCTCACGAGTGCATAACCATCCTTTGCCTTTACGGCGATGATCGGTGCAGACTCGGGCACCTCGATGGTGTTTTTACCCGTTACCACCTCTACGTTGTTACCGTAATAGGAATAGCCTTTATATACTTCCACATGAGATGCGTCGTCGATGTCCAATATCGCACTGAGATTGCCTAACTTGCGTGCCACTATGTCCACCGTGGTAGGCCCTGTTACCATGAAGCTGTAGCTACCGTAGAAATCCACGCTGCTACCATTCACCTTGAAGGATTCAAGCGTGTAATCGTTTGTATTGCCCTCCACGTCAACCTGCGAACCAGCCTTCACCGTGAAGATGTCGTCCATGTAGTTTTCCACTTCTGTGCCGTTCACCTGGACTTTGGTTATAAAGCCCGCTGCCTTCTCGCTGAGATTGAACTTCACGCTGTAGTCCTCATCCGGGAAGCTAGCCTGGATCTCGATGATGTCGCCGTCTGCCACATCTACTCTATAGGTGCCATACGACGGCGAGACAGGCTCGGAGTTCTTCTTCACACTGTAGAGAGTTGCGGAAGACTCCTTGGCAGAAATGGCAAACGGAGATTCCACATCAGGAACGAATTTCACATTGTTCTCGCCTGTCACGAGGGCAACCGTAGTATATGTTCCCGACAGTCCGAGGGTCACTTTGGAGGCATCGTCCACTATTACCTTGCACGTTGCCGTACGCACGTCATCGAGCGGACTGGTTGTCACTACCCATTTTGCGTCTGTATGGGTGGCCTCGTCGAGACCGATTATGCAGCTCGTCAGCGAGCTGATGGTTTCGGCCGTGCTACCGTTCATCACCGACTTCAACACATAGCCTGTGTTAGCGGAGAAGTAGAGACGGTCGCCGGTCTTCACATCGAACGCATTGTCTCCATTCGACAATGCCAGCTTGGACGAGCCCAAATACACTGTAACTCTAGACGCATCATCAACATTAACAGTAATGTTGAAGGCGTTGGCCTTCAGCGATGCGATAATCACAAACAAGAAGACCAGAAAGTAATTGATTTTTTTCATAATTTTAAGACGAATAAATATTAAGACGTTGGATGAACGATGGTGTTTTATGGCCGGTCAGCATGTCATATTTAGCTTGCAATCTTAGCAGGGGTTCCGCATCTATATCGAGTGCTGCGGACAACAGAAGAGCCAATTGCGTGTTCAAGGCTCTTTCGCCGTTCAACACTTCGTTGAGTAAAGAACTGGACACGCCGATTTCGTGAGCTAGTTGCCTTTGGGATATCCCACGACAATCTATCTCGTCCTTTAGGACTTCACCTGGGTGCGTTGGCTCAAACGGCTTAAGTTCATTGGCTATTGCTCCCTTGTCTTTTACCATTTTTTCCTCCTTGTTTTGATTTATATTGATAACTTTACGGGGTTATATCGCAGAAGAAATTATATTCTTATCTTTGACAAACTCCTCAAGATCTGTTTATATTGGTCATTTACTCTTATCGACAAAAGACCATCTTTGTTACCACGAAAATACTCATAATACAGCAGTCATTATTTTGCTAGTCCTAGAACCCCTTCTTGACTCACCATCAATTCTATGATCTTGCGATGAATCTTGACTATGAAGGTTGACAACGATGCCGCTTGTCATGAGCTTTGTCATCAACATACAATTCCTTTAGATACTGTTTTCTGAATCTTAGTTGAATGTATATAGATTGTCCTCGGCTGCAAAGTTAATAATTTAAGCGAATATTCACAAAATTTGCAAGCTTTTTTTATCCGAGCCCATAAAAAAGAAGTTCATTCCATATTTAGGGTTCACCTTACCGAAAACAATCTTATTTCTTGCTTTGATTGTTTTCCTTAATCTGCAGACAGTATTGACACAGCGCCCCCCTATTTCTCGGTTCCGGGCTAACCAACAAACGCCCCATACCACAAAGGTCTGTTACGATGGCCTTTGTCGTATGGGGCGATAGATGGTTTGCTATTATCTTATCCCACCTGGCTGCCGGGCTTCACCCCACGCAGGAGGGAGGTGACGGCGAGGCTTCCATCGAAGTCGAGGGCAGAGAGGATCATGCCACAACTCTCGATGCCCATCATTTTGCGGGGAGCGAGGTTGGCGATGAAGAGCACGTCCTTGCCGATCAGCTCCTCGGGCTTATAGTACTTGGCGATACCCGAGAGGATGGTGCGGTCCGTGCCCGATCCGTCGTCGATGGTAAACTGCAGGAGCTTGTTGCTCTTCTTCACGGGGTGGCAGTCCTTGACGTGACCCACACGGATGTCGAGCTTCTCCCACTCGCTGAAATCGACGTTCGGCTTGATCGCTGCCGCCTTGTAGTCGGCAGCGGCCTTCTCGGCCTCGTTGGCCTTCTTCGTGGCAGCGAGCTTGTCGAGTTGCTTCTGGATGACCTCGTCCTCGATCTTCTCGAAGAGCAGGTGCGGCTCGGCCAACTGATGGCCCGGCTTCAGCAGTTCCGTGCTGCCCAGGTCCTTCCAGTCGAAACTGTCGAGGCGGAGCATCAGGTCCTTGCTGGAGAACGGCAGGAAGGGCTCAAAGGCGATACTGAGGTTGGCAACGAGCTGCAGCGAGAGGTTGAGCACCGTCTTCACACGGTCGGGATCCGTCTTCCACACCTTCCACGGCTCACACTCCGTGATATAGCGGTTGCCGATGCGGGCGAGGTTCATAGCCTCCTTCTGTGCTTCGCGGAAGTGGAATCCGTCGAGGAGCTGCTCCATCTTGTCCTTCACGTCCTTAAACTCCTCCACGGCCTTCAGATCGACATCGCGGAGGTTGCCCGGCGTGGGCACCACGCCGTTCCAGTATTTCTTCGTGAGCTGCAGGGCGCGGTTGACGAAGTTGCCATAGATGGCCACCAGCTCCGAGTTGTTGCGCTCCTGAAAATCCTTCCACGTGAAGTTGTTGTCCTTCGTCTCGGGGGCATTGGCCGTGAGCACATAGCGCAGCACGTCCTGCTTGCCCGGGAAATCGACCAGATACTCATGGAGCCAGACGGCCCAGTTGCGCGACGTGGAGATCTTGTCGTTCTCCAAGTTGAGGAACTCGTTGGAGGGCACGTTGTCGGGCAGGATATAGCCTCCGTGGGCCTTGAGCATGGTGGGGAAGATCAGACAGTGGAAGACGATATTGTCCTTGCCAATGAAGTGGACGAGGCGCGTCTCCGGGTCTTGCCACCATTTCTCCCACGATCCCCAGCGCGCGGGGTCGGCGTCGCAAAGCTCCTTGGTGTTGGAGATATAGCCGATGGGGGCGTCAAACAACCCATACGTACCGCACCTTGCCCTCGGCACCCTCCACGGGCACGGGGATACCCCAGTCGAGGTCGCGTGTCATGGCGCGGGGCTGCAGGTCCATGTCGAGCCACGACTTACACTGGCCATAGACGTTGGATCGCCACTCCTTGTGGCCATTGAGGATCCACTCCTTCAGCCATTGCTGATATTGGTTGAGCGGCAAATACCAGTTTTTTGTGGGTCGCTTCACCAGTCCGTGACCGGGGTTGTTCTTGTTGGTCGGGTTGATGAGTTCCTCAGGAGAGAGCGTGGCGCCACACTTCTCACACTGGTCGCCGTAGGCGCCCTCGGCACCACAACGGGGGCAGGTGCCGACGATGTTGCGGTCGGTCAGAAACTCGCCCGTCACCTCGTCGCAATACTGCTCCTCGGTGATCTCCTCCAGCTTGCCGTCGTCATAGAGCTTGCGGAAGAAGTCGGATGCCAACTTATTGTGGATGGAGCTGGTCGTGCGACTATAGATGTCAAACGAGATACCGAACTTCTCAAACGAGTCCTTGATCAGGTTATGATAGCGATCGACGACCTCCTGGACGGTGATACCCTCCTTGCGGGCACGGATCGTGACGGGCACGCCGTGCTCATCACTTCCACCGATGAAGACCACGTCCTTTTTCTTCAGTCTGAGATAGCGGACATAGGTGTCTGCCGGCACATAGACGCCTGCCAAATGGCCGATATGCACGCCGCCATTGGCATAAGGCAGGGCCGCAGTCACCGTAGTGCGCTTGAAATTCTTTTCCATATTCATGCTTGGTATTTTGTTATCTGAATGCAAAAGTACAAAAAATCCACTACATAGATGTATTGAAGCGGACAAATTATAATTTCAATAGTTGATTTCAAAAAATCTTTGGTGACCTATATGATGATGTATTATACCATTTCGTATCGTGTTTATATCGCGCCACGGCTATTGAAGGACTAATGCCCCTTGACCCTGCGGCTTGTGCTATCGTCTTCGCTATCTTATAAGGCGACAAGCTATTACAACCAACGCTCATCATTTCATTCCACACCTTATCTGGGATCAACATTTGGCGCGCAAACTCATTAGCTTCTCTTTCTCTTGGGTCATTGGAGTATAAACCATCAATAGAAATAAAAGCTGTTTGGTCGCTACCAAAATGCCTGTCGATATGACAGAGCTCGTGCAATATATCAAAGGCCAATTTATCCATATCATTATAGCGATAGGTCACGGTGATAACAGGATGCTCATTGACTATGGTCGAGAAAGCGTCTATAGGTGTTTTATCTATTTTTTCGACATGGATATACTGGATACCATAACGATTAAGAAGTTCTTTTATGGCACCAACAGACAAACACCCTCGGTTGGCCAATTCTGAAAGATCACATGCAGCCTTCTTCGCATCCCCTTCATTGTATTTGGTCCGCAACCTTGGAGTTTTATCTATCTCGATTTTATTGAGTATCAACCATGTCAGCATGTTCTTTTCATCTATTTGCACCTTCTCACTGTGTTTGTACAAACCAGCCACTTGCAGCCGTAGGTGTTCAGCAGAAAGCAAGTCGAAAGACAACATGCCCTTGAGTTGCGCTACACGGTCCACGCATGGCATCAATGACATATCCAACCTTTTGTACAAAGCCTTCAGGTTAAACATATCACTACATGCGTTCTCAAAGTCTAAGGCCTTCAGCTCTTCATTCTTTTTCTCTTCTATGGCCTTACAATCATATAGGTAGCCAGCGTGTAGACTCATCCAGTTTGTGTAAGAAATACCAAGTGCTTTTTCCAATTTGATAGCCAGGCCTTCATTAAGATTGCGTTTGCCCTTAATAAACTCATTGAGATGCGTGGGTTGGACGCCAATGGTTCGGGCAAAATCTTTTTGCTTAATACCTCGTTCCAGCAACTCCTCGCGCAAGACTTCTCCCGGATGGATAGCCCTTGCTGGAACTAATCTGTTACTTTTTGTTGCCATAATGGGTACTGTCTATTTCTATTAATTCTACTTCTATTCCGTCATCCGTTTCTGTAAACAACAGGCGCTCAACCATGCCATTGACGATTCTGATCGAACTTCTTGGATCATGAGCCAGTTTCTCGTAATGCAGGAAACTGTATTGACGCAACTTCTGTGTTGTCGCCGTTCTATACATCACTCCAACTGCTCGAATATAACCATCTACGAGTCTTTTATTTTTGCACAATTGCTTGTATTTGCGATCCTTCGTTTTACCAGTTTCATACAGTTCGGACAACGCTTCATCTTTGAAAGTTATCTTCATTTAGGTGAAATGCTTTTACTGTGCAAAGGTAACATAAAATTCCCAGTCTTGGTAATTTTCAAGGATAATAATAAAGACGCATGGTGATTTTTAACATTTGCTCACCTATGACACGCAAGAATCGTGGCGAATGTTTTTATATACCTATCTATCGACACGTTATTTGACGCCAACGGGGACGTTTCTCCCTTGTTCCTTCCTTGCTCCTCCTATCGACCTCGTATCAAACCCACATCGCTTACGTATCGTTACGTATTGTTTCCGTATTGTTTCCGCTTCTGGAAGCGAGAATGATAGGAGAACGATAGGAGAACGATACGGGATCGATACGGGATCGATACGAGACCGATACGAGAACGATACGAGAACGGTCTTTTCCGATTCCCAACCGAAGAGATTGATAAGATCTTTAACCTTTTCATCATCGTTTCTTTTGATTATATTTTACATTTCAATCACTCGTCGCTCCCTGCCGTTCATGACAAGAAGCCTGGCTCACCATTTGCCCTGGTGCAGCCACTATACAAAGATAACCTTCCGTCCAGCCGAATGCAAGCCGATTAGCATGAATTAACGCCACATTAACTATTCCTTCGTATCCATTTAACAAAGCCCATCCCAGGCCAAAAGTCTTCATTGCAGCCTTTCCTCATGCTCTTCCTCCAGTTTTATCCGCCCAAAAGTTGTTACCCCCAATCTCTACCAGCAGCCAAGAGACACAGGCTCTGGCTTGTCAAAATAGCGTACAAACTTGACTTCACATTGTCATCTGTAATCGACACGTAAGAAAGAAAAAAAAATGGTGCCTGACCATACCGACTGTATGACAGACACCAATTCTTAGTTTATGCGTTCAATGCCAAAGGACTACTCGTCCTCGACATCATTGGCTTCTTGATCCCAAAGGACGCATTCCCAGCTCCAGGGATCGATTTCCTTTATTACATCGTTCCTCTTACGTATAAAGCCATGTTCACCATCCTTTGCAGTATGCGTAGTAGTGCTGAGCGAAGTAGGGCTTCCTATTGTCAGAAGGGACTGTGAAGTGTTCACCGCGACGGCCTCGCAAGTAGGCTTCATATATTTACGCTTATCCATAGTAGTTTACTTTTTGACGATTTTCTTATTGTTAATAATATAGAGGCCAGCAGGTAGGTCATTGAGGGCCTTGCCCATCTCCACCTGATGCTTCACCTTGACACCCGCCGTCGTATAGACATCAACGAGCGTCGAGTCGAGTGCGTTGGCATTGGTCACACCATTCGTCTCATCATCTGGGAACAGAATGCTCTTGAGTCCTCCGGCCCGCGGATTGACATAGCAACGATTTGCATCTACATAAGCCGTTATTCCATCCGGCACAAAATAGAATGCCAATCCTGCCTCGTCAGGATGGTTCAGCAAGATATAAGAGTTGGCAGGAGCTTCTTGATCAGAATATACACCCGTCATGACACCATTCGTATAAGTGCCAGCGTGCTTAGCGGCATAGCCCTCAAGAATTTGATTGGCCTCACCACCCTTCAAGAGATACGGCGTATTGGCTTTGAGGTAATCACGCTCCTCTACCACCAACTTACCATCCTCATTCACACTGGTGCACTCGTAAATGGTCAAGCCATCGGGCTTATCATAGTCGAACGGAACAATAAACGTAGCCCAACCAACTTCAGTAACTTTGTATTCAGCCGTTTCCTTCTCACCAATAATTTTCGCCAAAGGAGACTTGTCGTCAGTATAGACATCATTGTACCACAACATGACATCTGGCTTATCAGAATTAGAATAGGTATAATCCGAATGGTTAGACACATACACATAGTACGTTGCGCCAAAAGGCCAAGTGGGATTTTCGCTACCATAAATAAACGGATCTCCATTATAAGGTGTCATCCACTCACCATCAGCAACAACGAGCAAATCGCCTGGGTAGTTTCTGACCTCCTTGATGCTCACCTCAAGCGGAATAGGCATGACAGAAGCACCTGAAGTTATCGCCAAATTATGATTGAGAGTTTCAGCAATATCCGCCGTAGTCAGCACGCCATTGTTCTCTGCAGGATTGGGCTTAAAGTTCACCAGCAGCTTCACCGTACCAGATACCGTAGCACCTACCTGCAATGGCAGCTGCGTATTCAGCACATCAAGCGCATAGTTCTTGCCCTCGATAGTCTCGCGGAGAATATAATTCTTTCCCTCACCATAAACGACCTGCGCATTGTCAAAGCAAACTGTGACGCTTTTTAAATTCTTCTCTAACTGAGCAAGATCACGGATCGTTTTCGGAGTACTCAAATCTATCAGATGGAAGTCCATAGAAGCAACTTCCGACGTAACCGTCTTGTACACAGCAATAGCTTTCACCGTGGTCGTCTTGTCCAAAACGAACGAATCTTTGTAAAGGATAGACTCCGTAGTAGGCTCTGTTCCATCAAGGGTATAGTATATCGAAGCTACGCTCTCTGATGATTTGATTGTAACCGTGGTACTACTTGTGAATGCTGCCTCTCCTGAGATGATAGGAGCCGCAAGAGTGGTAATAACAGGTTCTGCCTTGATCACCTTACCCTGCGGATAATTATAATTGTAATACTGCAAAACGCTATTATTCCAAGCGGTAATATCAAAATTCTTATTTGCTACTAAGCCAGCTTTGTCCCCATTGGAAAAATAAAAGGCCTTATATGATGCTGACTCATACGCGGATATATAGAAGCCGAGGTAACTATTATTGCACTTTCTATTCTCTATCATAACCAAATCTCCAGGATGGTTTGTCATCTCGGCAATTGTAGCACATAAAATCGGTAATGGTTCATTCTGTTCGTCACCAGAGAAAGCCAACTTAGTAGGGTCAGTTAGCCCAGTTACATCAGACGTTGTCAATATTCCTGAGTTGTAATTGACATCCAGCACGACCGTACCTGTCAAATACTGACCTTGCTTCAAATTGAGACTGGTGTTCAGAATATCAAGGGCCTGATTGTTTTCGCGGACAATATAATTGTTTCCATCCGCATAAACGACCTGTGCGTTAGTGAATTGAATGGTGGCGGAAGCAACATTTACCCCCCCTGTGCCAATTGGGCAATCGTAGTAGCTTGCCCAGCTTCTCCTCCAGTGCCTGGACCTGTACCAGGATCAGGGCCAGGGTCTTCACCACCAACATACACAACAGTCACCTTCGTTATAAAGGCATTTTTACCAGAACCACCAAAACGGAGCACCCCCTTGGCAGGATCATATCCAGTCGCATCATTTGCCGTATACACAACTTTTGTCTCCGTCGAAGATGCTACGTCCTTCGTGAAATAGCTACCATATGAAGTAACGTAATCACAAAAGCTTCCCGAAAGACACTCAAAAGTAATAGAACGAATTCGTTTTTCAGTGGACTCAATGCCATATCGTCCGTTAAACCACCAACAAGTTGTTCCGTCCTTATCATAAGCGTCAAGAGTTTTACGGTCTCCTCCCATTCGCTTAAACGTAATACCGTCTTTCGTCACGGACTCTGCATTCGTAGCATCTTGGGTTGGGTCAAAAACTACTGTGCCCGCGGAGGCTACTCCGCAGATTAGCGTCAACAAAGACAACCACACAAATCGTAATGCTTTGTTCATAATTGTTTGTTTTTATGGAATTCTTCCTACGTTCTTACACTCTTGGGAAAGTATTGAGACGACGGAGGCATCCCTGGTTAATAATAAAATAATTTCGCCTTTACTTCTCTTTTCATCTACGACGACACGAGGTCAAGAATCTCGCGCGTTCATTCCATCTTCGCTACCGGAGCTAGTTGCCACAAGGCCAAACCCACAGTAGGCTGTTTCACCCCCTTGGGACAGGCTTATTCTCCACAGAAGGCTACACAAGCATCGCAAAGTTAAGTAAAAATTGGAAAATAAAAAAAATATTTCTAATAGAAATTCATATTTTAGATGCATTTTTTCAATTACCGCATCCTTTTTCAAATAAAAAGAGAATATTCATAATACACAACACGGCTCATTTGCCTTTTACGCCCAAGCGGCCCACTATCCATGGAAGAATCATCCGCAGCACCCTCCCCTACCCAATGGAAGCTAAAAAGAGAGAATCCAAGCGCCTCCTACAGAGGAGTTCTGAGACCTTCCACCGTTCGGGATGCCTTCGGGATGCGTTCGGGACGCAAGCAAAGGTTTGTCTTCACGTATGAACCAAATCGTTCCATTTCTAATGCGGTGCGTCAAGGAATGGCGAATTGGTTTTTCTACGCTTAAACGACCTTAAAAATACCAAAAAGATACCTTTACATAACAGACTATCGCAATAATTTATTATTTTTGTATCTCAAAAATGCAAACAACACATAAAGAGAAGTCTCATGAGTAAAAAAGACAAAGACATAGCCCTCTTCGTTTCTTTCTGTATAGAAGAATACGGAGCAGCCAAGGGACTACCTGGCGACCGAGTGCTTGACTTATTCTCCGAATATGGAGTGACAGACTATCTTAGCGAATGCTTTGAGCCGCTTCACACACAAAGTCGCCAATGGTTGATAGCAGAGATTGACGAATTTATTGAAATCAGAAAAAAGAAAAAGATATGAAGATATATCACGGAAGTTTAGAGGTCATAGAACGCCCTTTGATACTCCAGCCTAATCGTTTGCTCGATTATGGCAGAGGCTTCTATACCACCACCTCTGAAAGACAAGCTAAAGAATGGGTGGAAAGACATATTGCGCTACACTTCATTGAATCAATCAAAATAGAAAAATAATATGTTTCAGATAAACCAAAACAACCTCCACCTGCTTTTGCCAGGAAAAATAAGCTGGCTGGTGGAATATCTCCACGAGGACTATGGTTTTACGCTGCAGGAGAGCCTTCATCGCATCTATCATTCAAAACTCTACAAGAAGTTGTCAACAGAGAAGACCAAATACTGGCACTTAGGTCCCGTGGACCTATACAATGAGTTGAAGGAAGAACTATAATCCAATAGATACTATAACCGTCAAAGGGAAGGTGCCTCGCACCAAGGGAAGCGAGGACAGGCTATTTAAAAAGGGTGGGGATCAGTTCCCCACCCTTTTGTTATAGAGAGATGTTTACTTACTTCTTGGTAAACTTCTTGCCGTTGCGGATCACGACACCACGGTAGTTATCGCCCACCTTCACACCCTGGAGGTTGTAGGTGTTGCCATCCTTACCATAGTCGGCCTCGACACCATAGATGCCCACGTCGGTGACCTTGACAGCCTTGACAAACTCCATCTCGGGAGCGTCGTTGATGTAGCCGTTGTACCACAGGACGACGTCGTAGAGGTTGTCGTTTCCGGCGGGAGCATCG
>ERZ780034.518-NODE-518-length-14715-cov-12.8136_pt1 | contig 14715 bp, 8 predicted proteins | sample MGYA00511855_ERZ780034 | MGnify/ENA primary metagenome ERZ780034 (study PRJEB29588, sample SAMEA2148024) | human gut metagenome | biome: human gut; feature: human-associated habitat; material: faeces | place: Denmark | collected 2008/2010 ...
TAAAAACTGTGTTAAACTACTTTTATTGTAGCTTGACACAGTTTAGTTTACACTCTCGAGTGAAGAGTATTTTTGAAAGTAGCTCTCTATTCATCAAACAACAACTACGAGGTAAGCAACCACTTCCATACTGGTATCACTTCAATCTTCAAGTCATCCAGTTCTATCGTCTCCTCTTCATCCATCGTGATAACAAAAAGTCTACTTCCTGGATACCTCTTCTGATAAGCATTCAAAGCCCCCAATTCCCGCTCACGAGTAGCAGCATCCTTGATACTATACGACACTTGGAAAGCACATTGATGCTCAAAGAGACAAAAGTCTACCTCCACATTATCATGATAATAGAAGAGATCTTCCCCATACTTCTCATGCAGGTGAATGGCTACCAGATTCTCCAAGAGAGATGTTTCTGGATCAAAGAGGAATAGACTCAGAAAACCATTATCTATAAAGTAATACTTCTGGTTCGACATTCTATCTTGTAATTTTGCGTAAATGTTTTCTATGGAGAAGACCAGGCAAGTGTCCTTGATATATCTCAGATAGTCCACTATCGTCTCTTGCTTTACCTTTCCAGCCACAGTAGAAACCAGATTAGCCAGTCTGTTATAAGACTGTGGCTGCTTTACGCTCTCAGAAAGTTTACGTATCAAAGTTTTCATCGCCAGAGGGTTACGGATTCCGTATCTGGTAATTAAATCTCCAAAGTAAATCTTGCTGTATAGATTGCCCAACCACTCTCGCTTAAACTGATTATCAACAATCACCAATTCTGGCAAACCGCCAATATGAAAATACTCCAGAAAAGCCCTCTTGAGGTCAGAATTTTGCAGATACTCCCACTGCGTAGGCAAGGAGATATGCTGGGCTGTCAAGTATTCCTGAAAGGAGAAAGGAAAAACGGGTTGCACCATATATCTGCCACCAAGCGTAGTAGAAATCTCGCTACTCAGCATCTTGGCGTTGCTACCAGTGATATATACTCTATATTTCTGGTCAGCAAGTCTGCGTGCAAATTTCTCCCACCCATCAATGATTTGTATCTCGTCGAGCATGAAGATAGGCTGATGCCCATACATCTCCTCGTAAGCCTGCTTGATGGCATCCAGGTCGGAAAGCTGGAGATTTTCCAATCGGTCGTCCTCAAAATTGAAGTAAAGGATTTCCTCTGGCAAATGTCCCTGAGCTATCATCTCTTGGGCACGCTGATATAGCAAGTAAGACTTACCGGCTCTTCTTAGTCCTACCAGCACATAGTTAGAATGAGATTCGAAGCTGATGTTTCTTTTCACCATCTCCACATTCTGAATCATCCTTTGGTTCTCCGCTATCAGCAGTTTTGCTATTCTCTTGTCCATATCTTCCGTTTTATGTTAATCTGGGTGCAAAGATACAACATTTTCCTTTATAAAGGAAGAAAAGTCGTAAGATATTTCCTTTATAGAGGAAACTTTTCCCAAAAAACTTTCCTCTATAAAGGAAACTTTCTTTAAACTCCTTCGAAAAATGTGATTTCTTATTCGTAATCCTTTGATTATGAGTCTCTTTTGTAAAAGAGGCTAAAAAACACCAAAATGGGCTATCCGTACCAGCCTCTTGCCATACGAGCGTAATGCAGAGGCTAAAACGCTCAATATTCCTCTTTATATGCTTTTTGTTCTCGGTAAGGAACTGGAGGTAGAAAACTAGAATCTGGAATGGGCGACAGTTTTTGTAAAACTGTCGCCTTTTTCTTTTAAATATGAGAAAAAAGTGACGGGAAATAGGGCAATTATAACAAAATGTTGGGAGAATGGTGTTTTTTTTGGAAAAAAGTTTGGTGGTTTCATTGATAATGCTTAATTTTGCACCCGATTTGAAATATTATTTAAAATTAAGTAATTTTTTAATCGAAGGTTACACTTTGCAAGAAGTAAGACGAAAAGAAATGTAGAGAGAAAAAAATAACAAACATAATATATTTATTTAAAAGAGAGAGATATGGAACAAAGACTTATGACAGTAGCCGCAGCCCTCGTCGTTAGTACGAGCATGGCGTTTGCGCAAAGTCAAATCTCCGGTAAGGTTACCTCTTCTGAGGATGGAAGCCCTGTAATCGGCGCTTCTGTCAAGATCGTAGGTACCAAGACCGGTACAGTTACCGATATTGATGGTAACTTCTCATTGAATGCTCCTGCTGGTGCCAAGCTGGAAGTAACATACCTCGGTATGTTGCCACAAACAGTAAAGGCAGGTCAGAAGATGAAGATTGTATTGGAAGCGGATAACAAGACTCTTGATGAGGTGGTTGTAACAGCAATGGGTATTTCTCGTGATAAGAAAGCCTTGGGTTACGCTTCTCAGAAACTGGGTGCTGAAGATTTGAACATAGCAGGTACCAGCTCTTTGGCTAGTGCTATGCAGGGTAAGTTGACCGGTGTTGATATCCGTCAGTCTTCTGGTGCTCCTGGTGCATCTTCTCAGATTGTAATCCGTGGTGCCCGCTCATTCTCAGGCGATAACACTCCTCTTTACGTGGTAGATGGTATGCCTATCGCTTCTTCTGCAGACTATGATACTGGTGCTTCTGTAACTGGTGCAGATAAGGCAAACCGTTCTATAGATATCAACCCTGATGACATCGAGAGCATCGATGTGTTGAAGGGTCAGGCAGCTTCTGCCCTCTATGGTATCCGTGCATCTAATGGTGTCATCATCATTACCACCAAGCGTGGTAAGGCAAATGGTGGCCGCCCTCAGATTACATTCTCTACCGACTTGAGTGCTCAGACTGTCAGCAAGAAGTTCGAGCGTCAGGATATTTATGCCCAGGGTAATAGTATTAATGCCTATAACGCATCATCTTCAATGACTTGGGGTCCTAAGATTGCTGATTTGGCAAACGATGCTACTTATGGTGGCAATACCGACAATGCTTATACTCAGAAGTATGGCAAGCACGAGGGTATGTACTACAACCCTAAGTATGCAGCTGCAGGTCTTGACGGTTGGGCTACTCCACAGATTTATGACAATGTAGGTGATTTCTTCAATACAGGTTTCACCCAGAACTCTAACCTGGGTATTTCACAGAAGAATGGCAATATGGCTTATTCTTTCGGAATTGGTGATACATATCAGAAAGGTATCATCCCTTCTACTGGTATGATGCGTACTACAGCCCGTGGTGCTGTTGACTTTGAAATCAACAAGCAGTGGAAGACAGGTTTCTCTGCTAACTATAGCGCAACCAAGATTACATCTGCTCCAGGTGCCAACAGCGGTATTATGAACGTGGTTTATTCTGCACCTTCTGAGTACAATCTGAAGGGCACTCCTACCCATGCGCCAAACGACCCTACAAATCAGATCTTGTTCCGTTCTACCTCATTCAACAACCCATATTGGTGGAAGGATAACAATGAATTCAAGCAGCATACCAACCGTGTATTCGGTAATGCTTATCTTGAGTATCGTCCTAACTTCGGCTGGGATACAGAGCGTTACAACCTGGTAGTCCGTGAGCAGGCTGGTCTTGATGTTTATACCACTAACAATAGTGATGTATACGAGAAGGGATCTGCACAGAATGCTGGTGGTGAGATTGAAAACTATGGTATTCAGCACAATATCTTCAACAACCTCTTCACAGCCAACTTCACAGCTAAGTTGGGTGCCAACAACGAGTGGGATTTCGGTGCATTGCTCGGTTCTGAGTTCAACCACGACTATCAGCGTGTTTGGGATTACGATGGAACCAACTTCCTGTTCTATGGTCAGCCTACTATGACCAATACCACTGTTAAGCCAGTGACACAGGAATATCAGGCTCAGGAGCGTACCGTAGGTTTCTTCGGTCAGTTGTCTTTGAGCTATGCCAATCAGGTTTATCTGACTGTGACAGGTCGTAACGATATCGTTTCTACCATGCCACGCAACAACCGCAGCTTCTTCTATCCATCAGTATCACTCGGTTGGATTTTCACAGAGCTTCCAGCATTGAAGAATAATCACGTCCTCTCTTATGGTAAGCTCCGTGCTTCATTCGCTCAGGTAGGTCAGGCTGGTCACTACTATAGCAACTACTATTATGTGCCAAGTTACGGTAGTGGCATGTATGGTATCACTCCTATCAGTTATGCTATCAACGGCGTAAGTTCTTATGTGCCATACTACGTGAAGTATGACCCTAATCTGAAGCCACAGAACACCGTGAACTGGGAGTTTGGTGCAGACTTGAACTTCTTCGACAATCGTGTTCGCTTGGAATATACAGCCAGCTATCAGGATATCAAGGATCAGATTTTCGATGTTCCTACAGCCGGTTCTACAGGTTATCAGTACCTCCGTACCAATGCCGGTGAGATGACCACATGGTCTCATGAGTTTGCCATCAATGCAAGCATCATCCAGACCAGAGATTGGGATTTGGATCTTGGCGTAAACTTCACCAAGCTGACCAACAAGGTTAAGTCTTTGGCTGATGGCGTAGAGAGTATCATGCTGGGTGGTTTCGTTGAGCCACAGGTACGTGCTCAGGCAGGTTATACCTATCCAAATATCTATGGTGTAGCATTCCAGCGCGATGAGCAGGGACGCCTCTTGCTTCAGGATGGTCTTCCTGTCGGTACTGCCGGTAGCCAGAACCTGGGTGAGTGTACACCTGATTTCAATATGGGCTTCAACCTGAAGGCTCGCTGGAAGCGCTTGTCTTTGAGCGCAACCATGGATTGGCAGCAGGGTGGCAAGATGTATAACGGTACACTCTTGACATTGAACTACTTCGGTGCAACCAAGGAGTCTATCCCATACCACGAGGGTACTATGGTAGCTGAGGGTATTGATATTGCAACAGGTGAACCAAACAAGGTTGAGGTAAGCAAGCAGGATTACTGGATGGCTTACAATGACGTGACAGAGGCAGGTATCTACGACCGTAGCTTCCTGAAGCTCCGCGACATAACCTTGAGCTACCAGCTTCCTAAGTTTGCAGGCATCGACATCTCTGTATATGGTTTCGCACGCAATGTGCTTCTCTGGTCTAAGATGAAGGATCTGGATCCAGAGTCTTCTCAGGGTAATGGTAACATGAGTGGTACTTTCGAGCGTTTCTCTGTGCCAAATACTTCAAGCTTCGGTGGTGGTTTCAAGATTACATTCTAATCGGCTGACCCACCTAGGAATCATTTAAAGTATCAATATTAATAAAGGATAAAACAATGATGAATTTTAAGAATATATTTGGCATCTTGGCTATCTCTGCAGTTTCTATGATGACTGCATCTTGCTCTGAGGATACCATGGACAGAATCAACACAGACGAGGCTCACCCTGGTGCAAGCGTCGTTTCTGCTAAGTTCCAGCTCACTGATGCCATCGTTTCTAGTGTTTTCACTACCAACACGGGTAACTTCGCCTGGTATGTTGCCTCATATACTGAGCAAATCCTGGGTACAGGTAACAACCAGCTTAAAAATGCAGAGCTCCGCAGCATCAACGAGATTGCTGCAGCTTCTACTTTCGATAATGAGTGGAACGGTACTTATCTTAACCTCAACAACATTCAGCAGATGATTGCCAAGTGTGAAGAGGGTGGCAATAGCGCCGGACAACTTGATATCAAGGCTATGGGTCAGATTCTGGCAGCTTACGATTGGGGAATCATGACCGACTTGTTTGGTAACATTCCTTGCTCTGAAGCTTTCAAGGTATCTGCTCCCAAGCTCGATTCTCAGGAAGATGTCTACAAGCACATCCTGGAATTGCTGGATGCTGCCAAGGGTAATCTGGATCAGGCTATTGCTGGCAAGATGAAGAATGCGGGTGCCTACGATGTCCTGTTCAATGGCAACTTGACTCAGTGGCGTGGACTTGCTCATGCCTTGAAGGCCCGCTATCTCTTGCATGAGGCTGGTCGTGCTGCCGACAAGAATGCACAGTATGCTCAGATTCTGGAAGAGGCTAATGCAGCTGTAGCTGATGGCTTCGATGGTGCCAACCTGAATATCTTCGATGGCAACAACCAGATTGATGCATGGTCTGCTTACTGGTATAGCCGTGAGTATAGTGCTTCATCCAAGACTGTTGATGACTTGATGGTAGCTCGTCAGGACCCACGTGAGGCTATCTATAATTATAATGGTGCAGACTGGTATGGTGCTCCTAGTGAGTTGGGCCTGATGACTCCTGGTGACAAGGAAGCAGCCGGTGCAACCAGCGCAACAAATTTCCCTCTCTGGTTCTTGAATGGTATCAGCGAGGTGAAGATTCCTAGCCATTTGATGAGCAAGTCAGAACTTTACTTTATCATCGCAGAGGTGAAGGCTCGCTTGGGTCAGGATGCCAAGGCTGACTTCGAGACTGCAGTCAAGGCTTCTTTTGATGACTATGCTACTGTAGGTGCTACAGAGTTCAGTGCTGAGGATGTTGCAGCTTATCTTGCTGGCGAGACTGCTGCTAAGTTTGCTGCAAATCCATTGAGCGAGATTCTGGTTCAGAAGTATATCGCCCAGACTCGTGATGAGCAGTTGGAGACCTTCAACGATATCCGCCGTTGCAACTATCTTGATGGCAGCTATCCTGTAGCCATGACCAACCCTAACAATACTCAGGCAGGTCAGAACCGTTTCCCACTTCGTTTGCCTTATGGTTCAAGCGATGTTCTTTCAAACCCTAACGTGAAGGAAGCTTTCGGTTCAGGCAACGATGCCGGTAAGTATATCTTTACCGAAAATGTATGGTGGGCTGGTGGTAACCGTTAATCGGAAACTTACAAGTATCACATAAAATAAATTAAGGTGTATCCTTTTATTGCCATCTGGCAGTAGGGGGTACACCTTTTTTATTTCTATTATACTGGGCAACTCATCCTGTTATTTTCAACAAGGAGCTGGAGGTAGAAAGCTACAATCCATAACGGACGACAGTTGTTATATGAACCGTCGCCTGTTTCTTTACATTTTATAAGAAAAAGTGCATAAAAAATCGGATATTTATAACAAGATGTAGCATTAAGTGCAACTTTTCTGAAAAAAGTTTGGTGGTTTCCTAAATAATGCTTAAATTTGCACCCGATTAAAAATATTCTTTAAAATTAAGTAAGTTTTAGACTTACAGGCTCTTATATAATATAAGGTATAAAGAGCGATTCCCCCTCCACCTTGGGGCAAGAGGTGGGATGCAAATGATAGGCCAAAGTCTCTGAGGGACGGCTGGTCATTTCATTCATTAAAATGTAGAGAGAAAGAAAGAAATAACAAACATTATATATTCATTTAAACGAGGGAGATTTATGGAAAAAAGACTCATGACAGTAGTTGCAGGTCTTGCTCTCAGTACGAGCATGGCTTTTGCACAAAGTCAAATCTCTGGTAAAGTTACTGCTTCTGAAGATGGTAGCCCTATTGTCGGTGCTTCTATCAAGGTTGTAGGAACTAACACAGGTACAGTTACCGACATTGACGGTAACTTCTCATTAAACGCTCCAGCTGGTGCCAAGCTGGAAATTACTTATATCGGTATGCAGAGCAAGTCTGTAAAGGCTGGCAAGAACATGAAGATTGTTCTGGATGCAGACAATCATTCTTTGGACGAGGTGATGGTTGTTGCTTACGGTACAGCAAAGAAGAGCTCTTTTACAGGTTCTGCTGCAGTTCTTAAAAGCGATGAAATTGCTAAGATTTCAAACTCTAATGCCGTTTCAGCCTTGACAGGTAAGGTCTCTGGTGTGCAGATTAATACTGCTACAGGTCAGCCTGGTCAGGAAAGCTTTAATATCCGTGTTCGTGGTATTAGCTCTATCAATGCTGGTAATGCTCCTTTGATCGTTGTTGATGGTTCACCTTACGATGGTGATATGAACTCAATCAACCCAGGCGATATTGCTTCTATGACCGTATTGAAGGATGCAGCTTCTGCTGCTCTTTATGGTGCTCGTGGTGCCAACGGTGTTGTTATCATCACTACAAAGAGTGGTCGTGATGGTTCTACTTCATTTACTTTTGATGCTAAGTGGGGTTCTAACTCTAAGGCTCTTCCTGATTATAATATTGTAAAAAGCCCAGCTAAGTACTATGAGACTTGGTATGCTGCTTTGAACAATTATGCTCAGAATAAGTTGGGTTACAGTGCTAGCGAGGCTTATGGTTGGGCAAACAAGAATATGATTAACTCTGCTGATTATGGCTTGAACTATAACGTTTATTCTGTTCCTACAGGTGAAAACCTTATTGGTGTAAATGGTAAACTTAATCCTAATGCTACATTGGGTAATGTTATCAATTACAATGGTAAGGAGTATATGTTGATGCCTGATGATTGGAGAGATGCCAGCTATCAGAATGGTTTGCGTCAGGAATATACCCTTACTGCTACTGCTAACAGTACACAGGGTTCATTCTATGGTTCTGCCAACTATTTGAAGAATGAAGGTATCACCATGGGATCAGATTATACTCGTTTCACTGGTCGTATGAAGGCTGATTATCAGATTAAGTCTTGGTTGAAGGTTTCTGGTAATATGAACTATACTCATAGTGATTCAAACTATTTGGGTAGTGATGGTGATAGCGGCGATTCTGGCAATATGTTTGCTGTAAACAGCGTTGCTCCTATCTATCCTTTGTACATCCGTGATGGTAAGGGTAATATCATGTTCAACCAGACTACCAACATGAACTCTTATGATTATGGTGATGGTACTGTAATTGGTTTGATGCGTCCTATTTTCCAGCAGTCTAACCCTATCAGTGATATTCAGCTGGAAACCAATAACGTAGAAGGTAATGCATTCAACGCTGTGGGTGCTGCAGAGATTCGTTTCTTGAAGGACTTTAAGTTTACTTCTACCAATAGTACAATGGTAGATGAGTCTCGTCAGTCTAATTTGAGCCAGCCTTTCTTTGGTCAGCCAGCTAAGTCAAATGGTTATGTATCAAAGTATCATACTCGCAGATGGTCTTACAACTTCCAGCAGTTGCTCAACTGGCACCACCAGTTTGGCGAGCATGATGTTGAGGCAATGGTAGGTCATGAGTACTATCGTACACGTTACTATCTATTGTCAGGTAGCAAGAGTAATATCTTCTCTATCTATAATTCTGAGTTGGATGCAGCTATTGTTGATGGTAGCATTGGCTCATATACAACCGATTATAATACAGAAGGTTTCTTTGGTCGTGCACAGTATAACTATTCACAGAAGTACTTCGGTTCTTTCTCTTATCGTCGTGATGCTTCTTCTCGCTTCGATCCAGATAATCGTTGGGGTGACTTCTGGTCATTTGGAGCTGCCTGGATCCTTTCTAAGGAGAAGTGGTTTGAGTCTTCATGGATTGACGAGTTGAAGTTGAAGGCTTCTTATGGTGAACAGGGTAATGACAACATTGGTGACTATTTGTACACTGACCGTTATTCTATCGGTAACTCAAACGGTAGTATCTCTTTGAAGCCATCTTCAACAAAGGGTAACCGTAAGATTAGCTGGGAGAAGGGTGGTAACTTGAATGTTGGTACTGAGTTCTCTCTCTGGAAGGGTCGTTTGACAGGTAGTGTAGAATACTTCTATCGTAAGACATCCGATATGTTGGCATTCTTCTCATTGCCTGTATCTTATGGATACTCTGGTTACTATGACAATGTAGGTGATATGCGTAACTCTGGTGTCGAGTTGGAGTTGAATGGCGATATTATCCGTACCAAGGACTTTACATGGAGTGCCAACTTGAACTTTACAGCATATAAGAACAAGATTACTTCTATGCCAGAAGAGAAAAAGGCTATTACCGTTGATGGCGTAAGAGGTTATGCTGGTGGTGGTTACTTCTATGGTGAAGGTCAGCCTATCTATACATGGTATATGGCAAAATATGCAGGTGTAGATAAGGAGACTGGTGAGGCTCTTTACTATAAGGATACTGACAAGGGTGAGACTACAACTACTAATGCCAGCGAGGCAACTATGCACCTTTGCGGTACAGCCTTGCCAGATGCATACGGTGGTTTCGGTACAAGCGTGTCATATAAGGGATTTGATTTCTCTATGGACTTCACTTATCAGTTGGGTGGTAAGATATACGATTCTTCTTATGCATCATTGATGAGCATTTCTAGAGGTCGTTCTTTCCATGCAGACTTGCTTGATGCTTGGACTCCATCTAACACTTCATCTGATATTCCACGCATTCAGTATGGTGACTCTTATGCAGCATATACATCAGACCGATTCCTCGTATCTGGTTCGTACTTGAGCTTGCAGGATGTAACTTTGGGCTATACACTCCCACGTGCGTTGTGCTCTAAGATTGGTATCAACAAGGTTCGCGTTTACGCTACAGGTTCTAATTTGTGGCTTTGGTCAAAGCGTCAGGGTCTTGACCCACGTCAGAGCATCACAGGTGCAACATCAAACGCATACTATTCACCAATTCGAACAATATCTGGTGGTATTACAGTAACATTCTAATTTTTATAAAGAAAGAATTATATGAAAAAGAGTTTAATATATGGCCTTTCTGCTTTGACTCTTGTTGCATCAACGATGTCATTGACTAGTTGTATCGAAGAGACAGAGCCTACAAGTTCAGCAACAACATCACAGGTACAGCAGTCATCTTCTGCAACAGAAGCACTTTTGATGGCTATTCCTGCATATTCAACAGCTAAATATTTCAGTGGTCGTTATGATTGGGCTTTTGGTTATGGTGCAATTATGCATATTCGTGACATCCAGTCAAGTGACGTTTGTGCAACAGACGATGCTGGTTATTATCAGTTCAGCTATTTTGCAGAGAATAAGTATGCAGGACGTGATTATGTCTTTGCACAGTATCTGTACAACTATCAGACAAAGTTTGTTAATACAACAAACAATGTGATTTCTGCAGTTAATCCAGAGAGTGCAACAGATATCCAGAAGGGTTATCTTGGTGCAGCATACGCATATCGTGCATTGCTTTATCTGGATATGGCACGTGAGTATGAGTATCTTCCTACTGATGGTACAGAGCCAAAGAGTCCTTTTGGCAATGATATTGCAGGTCTCACAATCCCTATTGTAACAGAAAAAACAACAGAGGCTGAGGCTCGTGACAACAAGCGTGCTACACGTGAGGAAATGAAGGAATTTATTAAGAGCGACCTTGACAAGGCTGCTGAATATATTCCTATGTTGGATAAGACAACCAAGACACTGCCTCATCTGGATTGTGTATATGGTCTCTATGCTCGCTTGTATATGTGGGTAGAGGACTATGCTAACGCAGAGAAGTATGCTCGCATGGCAATCAATGAATATAAGGGCAAACCTATGACCAAGGAGGAGAGCTTGAACATCACAACTGGTTTCAACGATCTTTCTAAGTGGATGTGGGGTGCACAGGATACTAAGGAGTCTTTGTGGAGCAACTTGGCAAACTGGGCTTCTATGGTATCTAATGAGACTAGCTATGGTTATGCTGGTGGCGGTAGTTGTAACAACATGCTCGACCGCAGATTGTATGAGCGTCTGAGCAACACAGACTGGCGTAAGTTGGAATGGAAAGCTCCTGCTGGTTCTGCTCTCGATGGTCAGAATATGTATGTTGACGATGCTCTTGGTAAGAGCTTGGCAGAATACTCAGGCTTGAAGTTCCGTCCAAACGGAGGTGTAGCTGCTCCTTTTTCTGTAGCCAGTGCTACTGCATTCCCAATGATGCGTGTAGAAGAGATGTATCTGATCGAGGCTGAAGCTGCAGCTCATCAGGACCCTGCTCGTGGTAAGCAGCTTCTTGAATCATTCGTGAAGACTTATCGTGATGCAAGTTATACTTGCAAGGTTTCTGATAAGGATGCAGTCGTAGAGGAAATCGTATTCCACAAGCGTATTGAGTTGTGGGGTGAAGGTCAGTCTTTCTTCGATCTCAAGCGTTTGAACTATAGCTGTACACGTGGTTACGAAGGAACCAACCATCTCGATCAGCAGAGATTCAACTCTAATGGTCGTCCTGCTTGGATGAACTGGGTAATTTCTGCCAATGAGGAAGAGGGTAATGTACAGGTTAAGGAAAACAACAACCCTGACCCATCAGACAAATATACTCCTTGGACAGGTAAGTAAAACTTATAAATAGAATAAAGACATGAAAAAGTTATTGAAATATAGTCTTTCTTTACTGTGTGCTATCATGGTAATCGGATTGACATCATGTACAGATAGTTATGATTATGATCCTGCTGCACCAGAAAATAAGGGAGCATTCTTGATTGCTAACACAACAAGTTTTATGTTTACACCTGGTCAGGCTCAGGAGTTTGAGATTACAGTACAGCGTCGTGATACTGTAGAAGCTGGTACAGTTACTTTGACATCTGATAACAGTAAGTTCAATGTTCCTTCTCAGGTAAGCTTCGGTGCTAATGAGAAGACAAAGACAGTTACTGTTACTTCTAATTTGGAAAGCGGTTCTGATGAGAATGTAAATATCAGCGTGGCTGAAGGTCAGGCTTATCACTATGGTGCTAACACCATCACATTCAATGTGAAGACACCAAAGATGTATGTTGGTACATTCAGTTCTGCATTTGCTGGGGATGCATGGGAACAGACTGTATATGAGCTTGGTAATGGCAAGTATATGTTGCCAGATCTCTATGATCAGGGACGTAACATTACTTTCGTCATTGATTGGGAGACCAAGAAAATTACCGTTGCAGGTCAGGCAGCATGGACTCATCCGAATTATGGTGTAATTGGTGTTCAAGGTAGTGGTGTCTATGATGCAAAGAATAAGGTTGCTAAGATGACTTTGACCCACTTTGTTCCTAATGTAGGTTCATTTGGTGACTTTGCAGAAGATTTCTATTTCCCAGAAGATTTTGAACCATCAAAATAATAAATATAAAGAGAGACCGACCGAATCAAACGGTCGATCTCTCTTTGTTAAATTTTACGCTTATGAAAAGACTTGTACTCATTCTGATCTTGACTTTAAGTCTTGGTTCATTATTCGCTAAAGAAAGAACTAGCGAAGAAAAGCTAGCCATTGCTAGAAGTTATTTAATCAAAAATCACAATTTTTCAAGAGCCAACAACCAGAATAAGATTCTTGAGTTGAAAACTCTTGATGCCTTGTCTGTGTTGGGATATAGTAATGGAGGTTTTGTTATTGTAAGTAACGATGATACGAATGCGCCCGTTCTTGGATATTCTGACAAGAAAACAAACTTGGAATCTCCAGACATGATGTGGTATCTAAATGCAGCCAATCAGGCTCTCCAGTCACATACCGCTTCTTCATCAGCATTGGAAAGTAAAGAACCAATAGAGCCTCTACTTAAAACTTCATGGGGACAGGATACTCCATACAATAACTTGTGTCCTACAGAAAGGGAGAATGAAAAGGCTATATATCCAACGGGATGTGTGGCAACAGCGATGGCACAGGTAATGTATTACCATCAATATCCTGAAAAGGGAACTGGAAACATTACCTATTCTTTCCAAGACAGAATTTTGAGTGCAGACTTTAATAATACCTATTATCAATGGAATCTTATGACACCTACATATAAAAAGGGTGAATACTCTGATGAGTCTGCTTTGGCTGTAGCAACCTTGATGTATCAGTGTGGTGTTTCTATCAAGATGCAGTATAATACAGGTGGAAGTGGAGCGTATTCATATAATGCTGCTACTGCTTTGCGAAAGAACTTTGGGTATCATAAGAATTTGCAGATTCATTATAGAGACTATTATACCACTAAAGAATGGATAAACAAAGTATATGATGAATTAAAGGCTGGTCGCCCTATCATCTATACGGGTGTGGATGAACGTAATGGTGGACATTGTTTTGTATTGGATGGATTCGATCAAAATAACTTTGTTCATGTCAATTGGGGATGGGATGGCAATAATGATGGATATTATGATATTGCTTTGCTTAATCCTACAGGAAATAAATTTTCTATTGGACAGACTATGTTATCGGGTGTGGATAAACCAAGTGCAGACATCAAACACCATTCTGAAATTGTCTCAGAAGACAACTTCAAGGTAACCAAATTGGGCTCTACTAAATTACTGATAAATGACGGAAAGTATGCAAATCTGTCAGATCAGGATTTCACGGGTTTATTAGGTGTTGTTCTTGAAGGAAACGGTAAGCAATATGTATTGTTATCACAAGAAAACAAGAATGTGCCGAATATGTATTATTTGACAAAAGCATCATCTAATATGTGTTTGTTGCCTAGTGATTTGGCAGATGGTTCTTACCGTATATATCCGGCTTCAAAAGATGATACAGATGATTATTGGGAGCCAGTTCATATTTCGGAAGGAAATAACAATAGTTATATTCTAGTAAAAAGCGATAATTCTATAGCTTTAACTGCAGTGACGGATGCAGATTGGCATGGAACTACCGGTATAAATTCTTTGTTTTATAATGCTGGCGAAACTTCTCCACATACCTATGTATATAATGCAGAAGGTCAACAGGTATGCAAGATGAAGACCTCTGAGTTCCAGAAGAACAATATCCCTGGCAACGGCTTGTTTATCTTGAAGTGTGGAAACAAGACAACAAAGATTGTGAAATAAGCAATCGGACATATATCTCTCATATATATAATAAGGTGTATCCTTCTTGCCCAACATATCGGGCAAGCGAGGATACACCTTTTTCTTTTTATCTCCTTCACCCTCAAACATTTTTCAATAATTCCTTGCATCTTTCAGAAGAAAAGCGTATC
>ERZ780034.523-NODE-523-length-14626-cov-11.3042_pt1 | contig 14626 bp, 13 predicted proteins | sample MGYA00511855_ERZ780034 | MGnify/ENA primary metagenome ERZ780034 (study PRJEB29588, sample SAMEA2148024) | human gut metagenome | biome: human gut; feature: human-associated habitat; material: faeces | place: Denmark | collected 2008/2010 ...
CAATCTTACCGATGGAAGTCTGCAGAATCTTCTTGTCTGGGAATACGGCTCTCGCTTCTGCCATGCGGAAGTAGAAGTTCTTGCGCTTGCGGAAAATCTGGCGGAACGGGAAGGAGATGGAACTTGGGTCGATACCTGCCGAGGCAATCTGATAGATAAGTGGAGGGAACTGATGGAAGTTGTTCTTGTCAATCAACACCACCTGCAGGTTTGCATTGCAGAGGTCTTCTGCCAAACGAAGACCACCGAGTCCACCACCTACAATCACAACTCTCTTCAACTGATTTCTCTTGATATTAATACTCATAACTGCTGCTGTTTTTTGTATAATTAATTACATATATTTGCTACTGATTTTTCATATTATAGGCATTTAGCCTAGTCATCGCTGAAATTCGCTTGCAAAGGTACAGCTTTTAATTGAGACGGCAAAGAAAGAAGTGTAGAAAAACAGGGTAGAAGACTTTTGCAATCGTTTCCATTTCAGAAACGGGTAACTGATGTTATAAAATGTAATATACAGATAGCATTTTGAGGAGCTCTTCCAGCTTTTTGATGCCGTTTTCGCCTTTACTGATACTTTGGCGATAGGTGCGCAGAATCGGCTCCGCGCTTTGGGTAAGCGGGTACCGGAAGAGACTTTCGTGGCTGGTTTTTCGGGCACGTTTGCAAGGTTTTTTTACAAAAAAACGGCTGTACCCAATTGCTTGAGCACAGCCGCCAGTCTGTATCGTATGATTATAGGGCTATTACAAACCTAAATCGCCGCCAGGGTTGTTGTCTTCGCCTCCGCCAGGGTTGTTGCCTTCACCTCCGCTTGGGTTGTTGCCTTCGCCTCCGCCAGGGGTGTTGTCTGGGTCTTCCACATCGCCTTTATCGCCAGAGGTAACGTTCTTGATAACCTTGCCGTTGCGGTCGTAGCAGGTTATCTGGATGGCAGTGTCCATCAGTTCCTGTTTGATTTCCACGTTAGGCGTGAAGATGACACGTCTGGCAGTGATGAGTCCGCTTGCCACCTCGTTCACGGTTTCCACGCTCTTGGCTCTTACGCCAAATCTCATGGTGCCCAGTCCTGGAATAGCCACGGAGTGACCTTCGGTGGTCCAAGCCTTGATTACCTCGCCTGCGGCATCCCAACATGCCTGCATCACGCCTCGGCTCACTCCGCTGCGCAGAGCAGCCTCTTTGATAACCTTGCTCTCAGAGAGCTTGTTGTAAAGCTCGGTGCCGAGCACGTAACGATACTTACCTTTCAACTCACCCACCTGGATGAGGGTTTCCTTTGCTTTCAGATTAATTGCCATAATACTTTAAATAATTTATAATTAATAATTTAGAGAATTGATAATCGTAATTTCCAAGTTAAATAGAGACTTGGTTGTCAATATCTTTCCCTTCGTAATTTTACCTTTAAAAAATTCTTTTTACCATTTATCTAATGGTGATGGTAGGCACGAAGTGAGTGGAATCGGCTCGGGTGGAGATATTGTTCTCCTGTTGCTGTCGTTGGTTCTTTCCTATTACCAGTCCTGCGGTGCACGAGCTGGTGAGGTAGGTGACGATGGCAGAGCACACGGCCACGATGAGATACTTGATGAATGCTTTCATGTTTGGGTTCATACGTTTCTCTTGCCCCCTTTTAACTTCCCGTCCTCTTATAAAAAAAGGAAAAGAAGGACTCGTATCGGGACATGGAGTCTAGGTTATAACTTGATGCATCTGAGATTTTCTCTTTCTTGTCTGAGACTTTCTCTTTCTTGTCTGAGACTTACTCTTTCTTGTCTGAGACTTACTCCAGATGCTCTTTTTCATTTTCCCAACTGGAGAAATATTTTTCTCCAACTAGGAAAGTGATTTTCCAGCGCTTTCTGAATCACGATGCAAAGATACAAAAACAGCCGCCAGCGGTTATGCGTTGGCGGCTGATGCCGTGAGATGGCGGCACATTTTTCAGAATATTTTTTCGTAAATTTCTGAAACGGTATTATCCCGGTTCGCCCAGATACTCCACGATGGCCTTCACCTGTTTAGGCGAGAAAGCCTTGCTGGTCTTCTTGTAGCCCATCTTCTGGAGTTCATCCCACAGAGGGGTACAAAGTCGAATCCAAGCCATCAGATGGTTGACGGCAGTGCGTGGCATGCTCTCGGGAAAGTACATCAGGGCAAGTTCCTTCTTGGTGTACGTGTGAATGATAAATTCTTCCATATTTATTTTGCTTTAAAAATTAATAACTGACTCAAGTTTCTTATGTGGTTCAAGAACGGGCTGAAGGCCCAAAAGCTCCTAGCTCAGGGCACGCCCTGGGTATAATGGCAATCAGCAAGGCACCCTGTAAGGGCAAAAGCTTCAAAATACTGGGCAATATACAAAGCTTTTCAGAAAATAGTCGCTGAAATCCTTGCATCCAGGGGGCAACTGGTGATGCACCAGCGAGGGCAGAATCTCCTTCAACTGCATGTAGAGATGTTCGCCCGGCGCATCCTTGTCGGGATACATGTGCCATTCTATCTTGAGCTTTTCTCCCATTTCTGCCAACCATTGCTTGTCGGCTGGTTTCAAGAGCGTGGCAGACGGAATGGCTATCGCCTTGTGTCCGGCAGAGAGCATCGCCCAGCAGTCGCTGCACCCCTCGGTGATGTAGAGAGGTTCACCAGGCGAAAGCTGTCTTGTGACGGGCAGATTATAGATGCCGCATTGCGAACCGTAGGGGAATCGGAAGCGGGGAATGCTCTTTCCCGAAGCTTCTTTATCTGGATTCGCCTTGCCTAAATCGCTCTTTCCCGAAGCTTCTTTGTTAAGATTCGCCTTGCCGAGATTTCGGTTTTGGATGCCGATGAGTTTTCCGTCCACGTCATAGTACGGAGTCTGTAGCCAACTGATGCCCTCCTTATCCGTCCATGATGTCAGTCGGCACCAGTTTACCACTCTCGCATCAATCCGTCTCTCCTCGAAGAGGAATCTACGTGCCGCCTCGTTGAGCCAAGGATGCTCGAAGAATCGGGCGTACTTGCTGGCATCAAAGGAGGGTGCTTTCGAGGTGGGTGCTTTCTCCGGAGAATATTTCTCCTTTCCATCTGCTATATAAACTTGATGCGCATCTGCCAGCCAACGGCAAGCCGAGAGAAAATCCTTGCCTGTATATTTCATCACAAGGTCGATGGTGCCGATGCTGTGGTCCATACATACGTAGCAGCGGCAATAGTTCTTCCTCGTGTTGAACGAGAAACTGGCGTGATGATCGTCGTGGAAAGGGCAGAGGCACTTGTGCTTCGACACCTGCATTCCCAGTCGCTCTGCGACCTCCTCTATTGGAAGGTCGCGGAGCTTTTGAATTTCATATTTTTCCATACAAAAGTCTTTTTTTACTTTTTTCAAACAAAAGTCTTTTTTCAAGCAAAAGTCTTTTTTCAAGCAAAAGTCTTTTTTTACTTTTTCAGATACTCTTTCGTCTTGGTGTAAAGCCCAGTCTGGGCGCAGTAGGTGATAAACTCACGGTTCTTCCAAACCCTGAGCTGATGCTTGGTGCCCTCCTTGCTCTTGCCCAGGCTTAGGCGCAATGCCTCCAGCTGCTGCTCGTTGAAGGAATTATCCAGGCTGTCGAGCATATTCTTTGGTCCGCTCTTCTGAGTCTCCTCCTCGTTGGCATCTGCGCCCTTAAACATGTCGCCGAATACCTTTACCTTCGACCACAGGTCATAGTAGCAAAACCATACCACGAAGTCGCCGATGCTTCGAGCCCACTGCTGATCGTTCAGAATCCACAGCACTGCCCCCTTCTTCCATGCCGAGAAGATGCTGCGGTGGGAGAGCTCCCAGAGCATGTCGTCGTCGGCTAGGTCGGCTAGCTTCGCCATCTCCTCTGCCAGCTGGTCAGCTATCTTGTTGAGCGGCTTCACGGTGAATGCGCCCTTGCAGTTGTCCAACCTGAGCAGATAGCTGTCCAGCTGTTCCATGAAGTCCTGCCCATAGGTGCCTTGGCGTGGAATCCTGCCCAGTCGCTCGCCGCGAGCCTTGTAGGCAAAGGGGATTCTGCCGAAGAAACCGTTGGTCAAGTCTTTCTTGTAGAAGAGGCGGGGGGCATCGGGGGTGGAAGTAAAAGTGAGGTTCACCCGCAGCACGGGGTTACCCGTCACGCCATCAGCCGTGGCACGCAGGGCACCAGCTCGCTGACAGTCGTAGATGTTTCTCACCATCTGGCTCACCTGTCTGTGTCCGCCGCACATCTTGTCTGCCATCTCCACCTCGGGCAGGTTGAGGTATTGGGTTCGCTCGCCCAGCTTCTCCAGAGCCATGGCGTTCTGTATGAAGGCAGGGTTGGTGATGTCGGCAGGTGGAAACCAGAAGCTCACGTCCGGACGCTCGGGTTTTTCCTTGTTGGCACCCTTGGTCTTCATCTGTCGTTGCCAGTCCACGAGTTTCTTATACTCTATCTCATCGTGTTTGCGAAAAGGCCGCATGATTGCCTCTACAAGATGGCTCAATTGCGCCTTTCCGATGCCCGAAGGACCTATCAAATGCCCCATTTGGCCGCACATTTCATAAAATTTGTTGTCGCAATACATGAATCTTACGTCCGTGAGATGGGCTGCCAAGGCAGGAATTGCCATCGGAATGAGCACTTCTCGCATGTCTTTTGAGGCTTGTGAGAGGGCAAGTTTCACAAATTCTGTGCCTTTGCCCGGTTTTGGCATCGCTGGAGCGGTGCTGCTAAAAATGTTGTAATTCATTGCTTTCTAGAGAATTAAATCAATTTTTGGTTTGTTACTTGGGGGGCTTAGCGTCTCAGTCTCAGTGTCTCAGTTGTTTTAAAAGGGGTATCCACTTCTATCTATATATTATATAACTAATTAATTATCAATAAGTTATAAGACATAAGAAAGGGGGTGTGAAGTGGATTTGTGACTTTTTTCCTAACTGAGACTGAGACGCTGAGACGGTTTTGCTGCCTGCAAGCTGAGCTTGTCAAGCAGCTTTGGCCCCCGAAAATCATCTCTTCATCTGATAGTCCACGATGGCGTCCCTGGCGATGGCTGCTTCCTTGTAGATAGCCTCGGCGATGTTTTCGCCCTCGTCGCAATACACTTTGAGTGTGAGTTGTATGGCCTCATCTTTGGTCTTGCTCACTCTGCCGTGCGCCAGCTTCTTGATGAGCTGCGACTGCGGCTTAACCTTGGGCTTGGCCACGAAGTCGAAGGTGCCGTCGGTCATCTGCTGAGCGATGCCATGGCATCGGAATCGTGGCAACAGGCCTGCCACAGGCTCATCGGGCGAGAAGAGGAAGTATCTGCCACCGTCGTAAGAAGCCATGCCAGAGAGCAGTGTGTGCTGCTGGGCGGTTAAGAACTCGGAGTGCTGCTGGGCAGCGGTTAAGAACTCGGTGTGCTTCACACCATCCATCTTAAAATCATTATTATACATAATCTTAAAGTTTTACGAGTGAAGAGAGCCTTTTCAAGAAAAGAAAGGTGTCGACACTTATTTCCCGGGAACTCTCCCTCTGATAGACTCGTATCAACTCAGATTCAACAATTTGTTTTGTCCTTTCGACGGGTGCAAAGGTAGTAATAGATGGTGGATGGTCAAAAGGTGGTAATAGGTACTTTCAAAAAAATAATTACCACCAAATTACCCGCTCACTTTCAGATAGTTAGCGAAAAAATGGTAATTTGTTGGTAATTTTCTGGGGTAATCTTTATTTCATGTTCATGGTGAGCCAGGCTTTTATCAGCTTTGCTTGCTCATCTGAGAGTTTGGTGGTTTTGCTCAATTCCTTGTGGCTCTGCGAGGAGTTCCAATTTTCCTTGATCAAGTCTGCAAGTCTTGAGCAGGATGCTACATCGTGGCCCAGGGTTTTTAAATGACTGTTCAGAAGTCCAGCCACATTGCACACCAGCGTGATGTTGATAGAAGTGTTGTTTGAGCTGCTTTTGGGATGCTTTCGGGAGATTTCCTCTACCAGCTCCTCTTTCTCCAGCAAGTACTTCCACAGCTCCTCCCATAGGGGCCAGCAAGCCTTGAAAGCCTCCTTTCTGTTCCAGCCCTTGGTGGCTTCCAGTATCCCGTAGAGCAGCGCCTCTTGCCGGGCCTCCGTCTTAGCCACCCCAGTGCTTCTGAATCGCTTTATTGGATCGCCACGGCGGTAGATGGTCTCCTTGCCGGTGGATGGGTCGAACTTGTTGGCCTCTATCTCTTGACAGAATTTCTCGAAGAGGGGCTTGGCTTCTGGGTTGCGGTCTTGTGAGCTCATGATGGCTATCCAGATGTCCTGATATTTCTCAAACACCTCGTCGCCGGCTGCCATCAATCTTGCGAAAGTCAGGGCAGCTGTCAGGGGAGGCAATTCCCTTTCCATTCCTATAGTTCTGCCTAGGCAGGCTGTTTCTATAAGCAAGTCGGTCACCGCATAGCTCGCATCATCCAGGTCTTCGGCGAATCGGGCTAAGTATCGTTCGGTTTCATCCCAAGCCAGGAGGTCTAGGTTGCGGAGTTTATCTGCCACATCGTCATTTGTTGTGTCAGAGGCTTTTTTTTCTCCCATTATTCGTAGGTATTGAGCCTGCTGTCTATAAATCGGTTCTTCTTTTCTGAGGTTCTTGCGCCTTATGTCGTTTTGTGTCATGCTTTACCGTATGCTTTGTCCATGAATGATTGGGTGGATTGAATTGGGTCGCCATCAAAGAGCCCTATCTCGTGGTTCACATCCTCGATGTTTTTACGTTCCGCATCAGTCATCTGTTGCGTCTTGGCAGTTTTTCCTCCAAGCGTGATAGGGCGGGCGCCTATTGGCGATACCTGGATGCTGTCGGCATTTTCTGCGCAAAGTTTCATGTATTCTCGCTGTTTCTCGTCTTCTTCGTTGAAACTGAGTTTTTCTCCCTCAGACGATTCTTGTATGATAACGAGATTGGAATGAAACATTTCACGATAGATGATATTGGCACGTCTCATAGCTTCGGTTACTTTTGGGTCGTTGATTTGTGGGAACTTTACACACAGTTTATTGAAACCACGTGGAAACTGCTTTCTGTCGCTCACTAAACTCCAGAAGTGCTTGTCATCGCGGATGGGCACCACTTTCACCAGGAGTCCATAGCGGGCAAAAGCCTTGCTCAGGGCACGGGCAAGTGAATCGGCCACGGTATCGGTCTTTTTGAATACGGAAGATTTCACTTCGATGGCTACACGCTGATAGGTGCCGCGGTTGTCTATGATGATGTGAAGTGACTCGTAGTCGTCTTCTATCACGGCTTTATCCAAAAAGGGTTGCGGACGATGGCTTATGCTTTTACAGCGGGCTAGTTCCAGGATGGCAAATCCATCCTTCGGTGCAGAAGTGTATTTGTGGTAGAGCTTTTTCTTTCTGCTGCTGGTAAAGGTTAGCGTTGGTTTTAAGCTAGCCCAATCAAGGGTAAAGGCTTGCTCAGTTTTTGCGCTAGCCGGAGCAACAGGAAAGGGACAACGCTCGGCAACCTGCTGATTTTGTTCTGCAGCCTGCTGATTTTGTTCTGCAGCCTGCTGATTTTGTTCTGCAGCCTGCTGATTTTGTTCTGCAAGGAGCATCTGATAGTCATTTTCTAGCAGATAGTTGAGCAGTTCGCTCTTTTTCTCGAACGCCTGTCTTGGGTTAAAACTCTCCGATAGCTCGGGGAATAGGTTTATGGAGGAGTCTTTCTTCTCTATGACCTCAAACTCGTATCTATATAAAGCGTATTCCATGGCTTTTTTTTGATGATTTTGTTTTATTGTTTTTTATTAATTTGTGTTTAATGCAGTATTGAAATGCCACATTTTAGCCAACAAAAGTAATAAAAAATACCGAAAGCGATTAATTATTTTACGTTCTTTAACTTAAAACTATTCAGCAATCTGATGAATCACATAGGTCACCACGCCCCAAACCATGAACCGGTTGGTTTCATCTACCCGGATAGGCGAGAAATCACTGTTCCATGGGATGAGCCAGCCAAAGGTTCCGCTTTCGTCCATTTTGAACTGTTTAATGGTGAATTCGCCATCTACGAAGGCGATGACGAAGTTGCCGTTAGAGGGTTCTATCTGCCGGTCAACCACAGCGAGGTCACCGTCAAAAATGCCTGCATCCTTCATGCTGTCGCCCGAAATGCGCACGTAAAAAGTTGCCTCACGATGGCGAATCAGAATATCGTTGAGGTCTATTTCTCCCTCCATATAGTCTTGTGCCGGCGAAGGGAAGCCGGCTTTTACGCTTTGTTCAGCCAGCGGAATCGGCATTTTGGCTCCGAATTCCGCAGGATGAATCGTCAGTTTTATCTTGTCTTTATTCTCCATTTCGTTTATTTGCTCTTTACTTTCAGAATTTCATTGATGTCTGTAGTGAACCGTTTCGACATATATTTCCGCTTCAAGTCGAATCGGCAACCGTTTCCCTGTACGGCTTGACGGATGGTTCCATAGCCGTTCTTCCGGTTGATGGCATCGATGGCTTCCATCAGTGCCTTTTGCTTGCTTCGGTCGATAGGGTCGAAGAGGTCCTGCTGGCGAGGATTGTCGGGGGAGATTTGCCACAGGATAACGCCTGCTTTCTTGAAATTGAATGACATTCCTGGGCGGTCAGCTCTGCTGTCTGTCATTGGTTTCGGATATTTGGCGCGGAGAATAGTGAGGGCGGCACCCACAATCTCGTCCTGCGCATTGGTGGCGATGGGTAGGGTGAGGGAGTCGTGGATGGTATATTCGGGCACGTTCTCATTGAATCTGGAGGTCCATGCGAACACGGTAATACCCTGGCATACGCTACCTTGCCTCCTTAATTTTTCAGTACAGCGTACAGCGAAATTAGCCACGGCTTCTTCTATCACGTTCTTGTCAGTAATGCCCTCGTCGGCAAAACTCCTGCTGGTGCAGATGCTCTTCTTCTGCGGCAGTTCCTCGATGCTGATGCAACTCTCTCCGTTCAGTTCCTTCCAGGTCCTGACGGTGGTGATATTGAAATGGCTGCGCACCCAACTTTCTTTCTTATCCGCAAACTGGGCAGCAGTTCGGATTCCCATATAGTCGAGCTTCCGGGCTATCTGCCTGCCTATTCCCCATACGTCTTCTATCGGGAACAGAGCCAGAGCCTTGCGTCTCCGTTCGTCTGTGTCGATGAGACAGCAGCCCTGATATCCCTTGTATTTCTTGGCGAATTTAGAACCGATTTTTGCCAGAGTCTTCGTCTCTGCGATTCCGATGGAGATAGGGATGCCCACGGCTCGGAGCACATCAGCCGAAATCCTGGCTCCATATCGGTGGAGGAGAGATTCGTGATCTGAAGATTCATAATCTGGAGAAGTAGAAGTTTTCTTCAGATATTCCCTGAAGAATGACTCTGCCATAGAACTGTCCACTTCGAAGAAACTCTCGTCGATGGAATATTGGTCGATATGGGGAGAATAGTGAGATAGCATCGACATCACGCGGTTGGAAAGTGAGCCATAGAGCGTATAGTTGCTGGAGAAGATAGCCACGCCTTCTGCCTCCAGTTTTCCCTTTACCTGATAGAACGGGTCGCCCATCTTGTAGCCTAAAGCCTTGGCTTCTTCAGAGCGTGCGATAATGCACCCGTCGTTGTTACTCAAGACAACCACGGGCTTCCCTATCAGGTCGGGGCGAAACACTCGTTCGCACGAACAGTAGAAGTTGTTGCAATCTGCTAATCCTATCATTTCCTTTAATATTAACAACGATTTCTTGTATAATCTGCAAAATTACGAAAAATATTCCGAAACCTATTATCTTTTATCCTTGTTTTTTGGTTGTTCCGTAATTTTTTCTTAACTTTGTGCCCATAATTTAGATTAGAATAATCGTAAAATCAGAACGATATGAAAGATATGTTATCATTGAGTCAAGAGCGATTCTCGGCTCGTAAGTTTACCTCTGAGGCTGTAAGCCAGGAGGATTTGGATTATATCATGCAGTGTGTGCAGCTGGCACCGTCTGCTGTGAACAGACAGCCTTGGCTCTGGCTCATCGTCCGTTCTGCAGAGGCTAAGGAGAAATTGCAGGAATGCTACGATCGTGAGTGGTTTAAAACAGCACCGATGTATATCGTGGGCATGAAAAACGTGAATGAAAACTGGGTTCGCAGATATGATGAGAAGCCTCATGGAGATATTGATGTAGCCATCGCTACAGAGCATCTTTGTCTGGCAGCCACCGAGCGTGGACTTGGAACCTGCTGGGTATGCAATTACGATACCGATAAGATGCAGCAGTTCTTCCCTCGTGAGGGCTATGAGGCAGTTGTTATTATTCCTATCGGGCATATTGCAGAAGATTGTCCTCATGCCGAGAAGAAGCGCAAGGACATGAGCGAGATAGTAGAAGAAATCTAGGATAAAAATGGAAGCAAAATGGAAATGGCTTCCCTTTTCGCCATACATGCCGGTACGCCATATTAACATGAATATGAAAAGAATAAGAAAGATATTAATAGGTGGAATCATGATGATTCCTGCCCCTGTCTTTTCGCAGAATATGATGATGCCCATGGGGCAGAATACAACGGTTCCTGTAGAGCAGACTACCCATTACAAGCGCTATCATGGTGATGGAATCGATGATGTCCTGCGCCTGGTGCCAACGGCATCTGTCTTTGGATTGAAGATGTTGGGCGTGGAGGCTGAGAGTTCCTGGAAGCGAAGGATTGCTGTTTCGGTGCTCTCGTTCGGCGTCAATGCGGCTGTAACCTATTCGCTCAAGAAGTCGATACACAAGATGAGACCCGATGGGACTGATAATGAGTCGTTTCCTTCCGGACATACCTCTGTGGCTTTCTGCGGTGCCACCACATTGATGCACGAATATCGCAAGGTTTTTCCTTGGATTGGTGTGGCGGGCTATGCGGTGGCTACGGGAGTGGCTGTGGATAGAGTGCGCCGCAATCGCCATCATTGGGAAGATGTCGTGGCGGGTGCTGCCATCGGTGTAGCCTCAGCAGAAGCCGGCTATCTGATAGGCGATTGGATTCTGGGAAAGAACAAGAAGAAAGGAAAGGAGAGTGATGGAGAGAAAGAGAAGGATATCAATGACAATATCAGTCTTTCGATAGCTCCAACAGGTATTGATTTAGCTATCAGATTATAAAAAACAATCAGTTGTATAGAACGGAAAAATCAGCAGAAAAGAGTCTTCCTGCTGATTTTTCCGTTTTTATTATTTCTCCATTCCTCCTGTCTGGATTCCTTGTTGCTCTTCCTGGAAGTCATTCTTGATGTTTGACTTCGCCTGCTGGAATTGCTTCTTGGTGTTTCCGAACTTCCATGCCAGGGTAAGACTGATCTGGCGCAATGGCACTTTTACGGTCATGTTCTGTACGTAATCCGAACCCACGGTCTTCTGCTTGATGTTGAGCTTGTCGTCGGTAGGAGTGAGGAACATCAGACTCAGGTCAAGCTTATCCTTCACGATAGATTTGGAGAGGGTGGTATAGAAGAACGACATACCGCTCTGATAGCCCTGCAGATTATGCTGCTTGGTCTGGATGATGCTACCCACGGTCCATTGCAGTTCCCAAGGCAGGGTCTGTTGCAGGTTGATCATCGTGCTGCTGTTCCATCCGTTGTTCTTCCATCCCAGGGCATCGCTGCGCAAATCGTTGTAGCTCAAGCTCTCGTTCAGCATCAGTCTTGTTTTCTTGAACATCAGCCAATTGATGAATACATTCATGCTGGCGTTGCGGGTCTTCGAAACATTGCCGTAGGTGGTGTTGAGCAGGTTGTCGGCATCGAGGAAGGAATACTGCTCTATCTTGTTGTCGCAGAATCCGTAACCCAGGGTGGTGCTCAACATGAATCGCTGGTTATAGTAATTGAATACCATGTTCAGCTGATGCGACTTCACCACGTCGAGATCTGTATTGCCATAGGAGATGGCAGTAGGATTACTTCGGTCTATGTATGGATTCAGATAAGTGATTCCAGGACGGGTGATGCGCAGCTGATAGTTCATTCCGATGTTCATGCCTGGAGCGATGTTGTAGGAAAGGCTGGCGCTAGGTACGAGATTGCCGTACTGTTTGTCGAAGTCATCGCCCTTGCCCTGTTCAAACTTCACCTTTTCCCAGGTCTGCTCGTAGCGGGTTCCCATCATCGTTCCCCATTTTCCGAAGTTTCCTTTCCATTCAGCGTATGCAGCCAGAATATTCTGGTTGTTCTTGTATTCCATGCTGTTGGCTGGGTTCAGAGTCTCGGTCTTATCGGCTGCTACATCATAGTAGCGGGAATCGCTCTTGTTGGTGCGGGCGATGTATTTGGCGCCGAAGTTCAAGCGCTGTGTCTCGCTGAGCGAGTGGGTGAAGTCTGCCTGGAAGGTGTGCTCCGTGCCACGGGTTTTGCTCTTTGAGAGCAGGTCGTGGAGCTGAATTCCCGTTACCTGACTGATGTCATCGTAGAACGTATAGTTGTCGATATGGGTAGGGTTGTTGCTGAAGAGATAGCTGAGGATGAGGTAGTTGGTGCGCTCCTTGTTGAAGAATCTCTGATAGTCGATGCTTCCATTGAAAGAAGTGTTGTCCAGATCCTGCTTCATCTCGTTGCCGTATTCGAAGCCCTTGCCATAGATGCCGCCAGACATCTGGGTAAGCGGATGACCGTTCAGCTTCTGACCGAAGGTGGTCAAGCCAGCCGTGGCGCTGATGTTGCTCAGCGAATCGAGTTCATAGCTGAGACTGATGTTACCCATCGAGAACGGCTGCTTCATGTCTGATTTCTGATAGTAGTTCATCAGGCTTCCGTCTTTCTGCGTACGATCGAAGGAGATGGTTGTACCGTTCATCTTCTGGTAGTTGTACATACCGTTGGCACTGTAGGTGAGTTTGCCCTGCTGACCGCTGATGAAGGCAGAGATGCGCTGAGCCTGATTGCCGGTAGCGGCACTGATGTTGCCGTTATATCCATTGCTGAGGTCGCTGCTTCCAGCTCCGCCCAAGGTCTGCTTGTTGAGTACGATGTTGAGCACTCCGCCCGTTCCTTCTGCATCATATTTGGCTCCAGGGTTGGTAATCACTTCTATGTTCTTCACCATGTTGGCAGGCATCGCCTTGAATATCTGCGATGGGTTGGCAGAGAACATGGGATTCGGCTTTCCGTCTACGTATACCTTGAAGCTGGAAGAACCATTCACGGTGATGTTGTCCTGTCCGTCTACAGTTACCATCGGAACCTTGCGCAGCATATCGAGTACGGTAGAAGCCTTGGCATCGGCATCCTGCTCTACGTTGTAGGTCATCTTGTCGGTCTCCATCTTAACCAAAGGCTTGGAGGCAACCACGGTTACAGCATCCAGGTCCATATCCTTCCAGATGGAATCAGTAGCCTCAACCTGGTTCTGTGCGAAACTTTCGAGCGAACATACGAGCAAAGAGCTCAGTATTATCATATTTTTCTTGTTCATGACAATCTTTTTTTAGTTTTAATACTTCTTTCTTTTTCTGTTTGACGATGCAAAGGTAAATGGATTTTTGGGAATGACAATGAACGGAATAGGGGTTTAACCCAACTATAACTTTCTGAAAGCTCTTCTTAACGTTCAGATAACATAAAAACAGAATAATCCCGATAAAAAGCAAAAAATGTAAGCGAAAGTTTCGTTTATCTCAACTTTTATTTGTAATTTCGCAGAAAATTTAATATAATTGAAATAAATCATGATGAAAACAACAAGAAAGAGCCTCTGGGCTCTCACTTTCAGCGCAGCTCTCTGTGCTTCGCTTTCTGCCAATGCCGATACTATCGAGGTGCAGAAACTGAAGCATGTGGGTCCATTCCCTGTGTCTACTCCCTGGATGGCAGACAGCGTAAATGTGAAGGGAGAAAAGTTTGCAATGGAGGGGGTATTAGACTCTCCATTATCGTTCAACCTATTGAATAATGGCAAGGAAGTGGCTGCTTCTCAGCTCTTGGCTGATAATGCCAAGCAGAATGCACTCCATCTGGCTTCCTTCACCGTATCTAACACCAGCCGTACCAAGGCTACTGTAGAGGTAAAGGGCTTGAAGCAATACCGCCTCTTCGTAGATGGCGAGCAGGTGAAGGTGAAAGGTGACAAGGCTGAGACCGTCTTGCTGCCTTCTACCCATACTGTGGTCATCAAATATCTCACCTCATCTGATTCGTCTTCCGATAAGACTGCAGACAAGGATGCTGCCAACGATTTCAAGGTGAGCGTTACTGCTGCCGATGGCAAGCAGCTGAGCGTGGGCGAGGCTTCTGCCAATACCAAGCGCACCCTTAATATATATGATGCAATCTGCATGCCAAACTATTCAAGTGTGGCACTTTCGCCAAATGGCAAGTTTATGATTGTGCGCAAGACTTGGGTAGACCGTCAGGGCAAGAAGCATAGCATCAACGAGCTGAGAAACAGCCAGACCAACAAGGTCGTTGCTTCCTTTGAGGAGAACATAAGATGGATGCCTTGCACCAACAAGATGTACTTTACCGAGAAGGCGGGCGACAATGCCATCGCCGGTGAAGGAAAGGCAGACGGAGCCATGCAGCTTATCACCATCAATCCGCTGAATATGGAGCGCGAGGTGATGGCGGCTAATATTCCGGAAGGCTGGTTCCAGTTTACTCCTGATGAGAAATCGCTTATCTATACGCT
>ERZ780034.546-NODE-546-length-14236-cov-5.16536_pt1 | contig 14236 bp, 13 predicted proteins | sample MGYA00511855_ERZ780034 | MGnify/ENA primary metagenome ERZ780034 (study PRJEB29588, sample SAMEA2148024) | human gut metagenome | biome: human gut; feature: human-associated habitat; material: faeces | place: Denmark | collected 2008/2010 ...
GTCCTGGTTATCCAGAGAAGTTTGCCAAGCAGCTTGTCAAGCAGAGTGGCGATAAATTCCTGGTTCCAGAGGAGAAAAAATGAGGTTTTTTGATTCTTGAGAATCAAAGATACCGGAAAGTAAGAAGGGTCTATATGCCACCTGTTTATCGTGGCATATAGACCCTTGTCGTTGCCCGAAGTGCGGGTGACTATGTTTGCTATTATTCTTTTTTTTATGCCGCCATACCGGCAATCAGCCGGATGGCTTCCTGCTTTTTCTGCAGCAGGGAGTGAACATATACCTGGGTGGTGCTGATGTGGGTATGGCCCAGTAGTTGCGATACGGTATAGATATCTACTCCCATGGCAAGTGCCTGGGTGGCAAAGGTATGTCGGGCACAGTGGAAGGTGATGTGCTTGTCTGTGATTTCAGCCTCTTTCAGCCATGTTCTCAGCTTTTCATTCAGGCGTGATGAGGGCAGGGCAGAGAAAAGGGGAGTTTCTTTCTCTCTGTCCAGCTCGGCAAGATGGCATCCGGTGCTCCGTTCCAGACAGGCCTCTGCTTCATCCGATAGGGGGATGATCAGTTCCTGTTGGGTCTTCACACACGTTTTCTTGATATAGTAGATGCCGTCTCTTTTTATCAGATCTGCCGCTTTTAATGAGAATATATCGCTTTTTCTTAGTCCTGTAAGGATGCTCAGGCTGAAGGCTTCCTTCAGCAGGGGATAGGTGCAGGGAGCCTTCATCACTTTTCTTATTTCGTTCTGCGACAGGAAGGCACGCTCTTTCTGGACTCTTGCTGTATGATGAATGGTATGGAGGAGCCCCATCGGGTTTTCTTCCAGAAGACGGAATCTTACAGCCTCATTCAGTACCGCACTGAATATCTTGATTTTAGAAAGAATTGTACTCTCAGCCAGTTTCTTGGGTGTCTTCAGATGGTGGTGCATATCCTGCGCACTACGCAGATAGGTTACAAACTGCTGGCAGAAGTCTAGATCTACTTCAACGAGCAATGTATCTTCAGTCCCAAGTGCCTTCAGGTGCTTGATCAGACTTCTTACGCTGCCGCTCCTGCCGGTATAGTTCTTTCTTCCTTCTACCTGTCGGGCTGCTGCATATTGTTCTACGAAGTCGATGAGTTTGATGTTGTTTTTGCAGGAATCTTCTGCCTGATGTCTTGTGGTGTTACTCCATAAGTTTAACTCCAATAAATACTTGATGACACGAAATAAAATGTTGTTTGTAGCTTTACTTATCATTTTTTTTTGCAAAGGTATTACAAATAATCGGATATACCAAAACAATAACTTAAGTTTTGGGCTGAAAAGGAGTATTATTCTAGTATAATTGTACGCTGCAAAGGTACAGCTTTTCTCAATAACTTCAACAGAAAAACTTATTTTTTAACGATTATTCACTGTAAACGTCTATATTTTTGCCTAAATCAGTTAAAATCAGCTTCAGTAAGTTCTCTAGAAATGAGAAAATGTGGTGTGCTTTTATGATACACACTATCTAAAATCGGATGAAAAATACTGTTATACTAGAACAGTATTGATTCGATCGATATAAATAATAATGAAAAAGCAAATAAGATATATGAAGCGTTTGTACTCCTATATACTCATGTCCTTTTTGACATTCATATCCATCAATGTCAAGGCACAACGTATAGCTGTCAAAACCAATATGCTATACGATGTGGTAGGCGTGGCTTTACTCGGAGCTGAGCTCAAAACCTCCAAGCATTCATCCCTCAGCTTGATGGGAACCTATAATCCCTTGAAGTATGGAGGAGCCAAATACAAGAACTTCTCCATCCAGCCTGAATTCAGACATTGGTTTCACAGAGCCTTCACCGGCCCCTTCGTCTGTGCCAACATCGTCTGGGGAGGATTCAATATCGACAAGCTCCATATAGGTGGTCTCTACGGAAAACACCGCCAAGGCCACTTCACCGGAGTGGGAGTAGGAGCGGGATACCATCTCATCCTCAATCATCGCCTAAGTCTGGATTTTACCCTCAGCGGTGATTTTGTCAAAACCCGATACGACCGCTATCGGGAGGGAAACCTTCCTTATCTGGAAGGAAAATTTAATAGCTACGCCATACTGCCTATCGGTACTGGCATCTCGCTGGCGGTGATGCTGTAATACATCATCCTTAATTGGTAATTTTCGGTTGAAAAATAAAATATCTAGATATAAAAATGAAACAAACAATCAAAACATTTTCAGTTGCCCTGATGGGCTTGGCGATGGGCACGGGTGCCTTCGCTCAGACTGCCTATAAGGGACAGCTGTATGTAAACAATGAAAAGTTCTGCCTGCAGGGGGAGGTGCTTCGTGTGCAGCTCCGTGTAAGCTATGATGACGACATTCTCAATTCGGGGGAAACGCTCAACTTCACTCCGGTTCTGAAAAGTGGAAACAAGATCAAGGCGCTCTCTTCTGTCGTGGTCAACGGCAAGGAACGTGGAAAGTATGAAGACCGAAGCGCTGCCTTCGACCAGCGCTTGAGACAGAATATTCCGGTTGTTACTGCCGACAAGCGTCACGGCCACGCTACTTCGTGTATGATACCACCATTCCCTACAGCGACTGGATGGCTGGTGCAGCCCTCTATGTAGAGAGCGAGGAGCGTGGATGGGGCAAGCGCCCGCAGGTGTATGAAGACCAGGTGTTCAGCAGCATCAACATCTCACGTGTGGCTGGCAGCAGCGATGATGTGGCGCAGCACAAGGGAACCCCGCTGATGGGTACTGCTGCAAGGACTGAATGGATCCAGTTCCTCAACCCTTCACAGGTTTCAAGCAGCAACATTACCGTGAGCGGTATGATTCCCCTCTACGATGAGAGAATGATCGGTAAGATGGGCAACCGTAAGTTCAACAAGGCGGTATTCTGTGATATCAGCAACGAACTGGAAGCGTATCTCAATGTGCCGGGCACGGTGGTGAGAAATCTGCAGATTGTTGGCTATGGCGCTCCTAAGGGAAACTACAAGAGCAACGAGAAAAACTGCTCCGACCGCTCACTCCGCCTGAAGAACTTCCTGATGAAAAACCGGGTCCTGGGTAGCGACGGTCTCACCGTTACTTGGATTCCGGAAGACTGGGACAGCATCTATACCATGGTGGGCAAGAGCCAGATGAAGTTCCGCAATGCCGTACTCGACATTATCAAGACCGTTCCGGTGGTGAAGGGACGTGAGGATGAGATCAAGACCATCGGCGACGGTGCACCATACAGCTATATGCAGCACTATATCTTCCCGAACGTGGAACGCATCAAGTATTTCGTTACGCTGGAGCGCCATGCAGGGGAGGCTACAGGAACGGTAAACAACGATGCGCATACCTATCGCTCAACAATATGTTTGCTACCGCCAAGAGCTTCAAGGTGGGAAGCCGTGAGTATAACGACCTGGTTGATCTGATGGCTCGTCTCTTCCCTGACAATGCCGAGGCAAACATTGATGCCGCAGGTGTAGCATTGTTGCGTGGCGACCTGAAGCTCGCAGCCCAGTATCTCAAGTCTTGGCAGACCGATTCGCGTGCCTACTGCAACCTGGGTGTCTTGAACATGCTCCAGGGTGATTTCCAGAAGGCGGAGGTATATCTGCAGATGGCAGAGGCGGCAGGCGTAAAGGAGGCTACCAGCGCCTTGAACTACTTGCACAATGTATATAAGTAAACATCGATAAATATATAAACATCAATAGATTAATAATAATTTAAATTTTTACGATTATGAAAGCTCTAACTAAGATTGGCATCGGCTTCCTCTCATTGGCAGCCGTTGCATTATGGTTCACATCTTGTTCTAGTGAGGATGTGACAAGTGGAACTAACCAAGGCAAAATGTCTTCTTTAACTTTGTCTATTAATACAGGTAAGTCTATGGGTAGCCGTGCTACCGCTTGGACTACAGATCCAGCTGGCTCTGACAAGACCCAGACCGAGAACAAGATCAATAGACTTACCGTAGGTATCTTCTCTTCTGATGGAAGCACGGTGAAGACCATCGTGGAGCTTACTCCTGGTCAGAGTAATGGTAATACATTGTCAGCTGATGGTACAACAGCCAAGATTGTGACAACTTCTTTGGCAGCTAATGATAAGGTACTGGTAGCAGTTAATGCACCTACAGGTAAGTTCGCTAGTGTAGCCAACACTACAGCTTTCAAGGCTGTAGAGGAGGATGCTAAGGATGCTTTGACTGATGGCTCTAGCGAGGCAAAAGAGATTGCCACTAATGTACCAATGTTTGGCGAGAACACTTTGTCAGGTTCAGGTAATGCTTTCTCTGCAAATGTTTCTGTACAGCACCAGCTTGCCAAGATTACGCTTGATGACTTGGAGGTAGCATTCGATGCGAATGGTCCTTACAAGGATGCAGAGTTCACTCCTACAGAGTTCTTCTTGGTAAACGTTCCGGAGAAGTTGGCTTTCAGCTCTGATGCCTGGGTAAATGCCGCAAATCATTTTCATGGTATGAGCTCTACTACATATTCTTCATTGACAGCTGCCACTGAGTGGGGTATATACAAGGAGTATCTCTCTTCTGCAGCAACAGGTTCTACTGCATTGAAGGGAACTTCTGCTACTTATGCTTCAAAGTCTTACTTCTATGTTACACCTTGTGACGATGCATCTACAAATGGCAAGATGAAGCTTATCATCGCCGGTACATTCAAGACCAACTCTACAGGTGGTAGTACCAAAGTATTCTATCCAGTGGCTATCAATGCAAATTATGCCGCAGATGGAACTCATTCAGCTGCAACAAATGGTGGAGCCGATGTATTCAAGGTTTATCCTAACAAGAACTACAAGTGCAAGGTAGTGATTAAGACAATCGGTACCACAGATCCAACCAAGAATTTGGATCCACAGACAGCAACTGTAACAGTTACAGTTGCTGACTTCGTAGACGCATCTCAGACCACCACATTCGAATAAAACATAGATATATTATATAAATTAGAATCAATGACAAGACAAGGATTGACACGGATTTTGGCGCTCTGGGCGGCAGTGCTGCTCATGCTAGCGTCGTGCACCATCTACGATGATTACCCTCATCGCAGACAGCGCGATATTATCTTGCAGGTAGCTGATGAATCCGGCAATATCCTTCCTGATTCTAAAGCACCTGTTAATGAGGTCTATGCTTTCGTCAATGGCATTTACGTAGGTAAATATGCCAAGGAAGCAGATGGAAAGATCCGTATCGTAGTGGAAGAGGCTGACTCGGTGACTTTCGTTGCCGTTACCGGAACTAATCGTAATGAATATTCGATAAAGGAGCCACAGGTGGGGGAGAGTATCTCCAACACCTGGCTCCAACTCATTGATGCTGAAAAAGGTACACCTGTTTCGCCTTCAGCTATTTACTATGGTAGTCTTTCTTCTCCTTTCAGCAACCAGATTGAAGAGGAGAAGATATTAGTACTCAATGATGTACGTGCCAAAGCCAGAATCTATGTGAAAGGCTTGAAGGTTCGTTACGGAGACGGCAACTACCATATAGTACTTGAAGGTATGAATAGTGGTATAACTTACGGTGGAAACGGAGGAGGAAAACTTGTAAACTATGAGATGGGTGGCTCCTTCAATAATGATGGTGACTGGTTTACACCTGCAATGACAGTTTTGCCAACAACCGGCGAGGCTGTTAAACTGAAAATTTACAAGGAAGACGGTGAATTGCTCTATGTTTGCTCTGCAGATGATAATGGCAAGCCTTTTGCCATTAAGTCTGGTGATGATACTGTATTCTATCTTACCATCACTCAGCAAGCTGACATCTCTATTAAGGTGATTCCTTATGAAGATGCTGATAACTCTATTTTCTTCCAATAATTCCAAATGATTAATTAATATTACGATATGACTCTTAGGGTTGGTAAACTTGTTTATGGATTGCTTAAGCTTTTGCCTTGCTTGCTGGCGTTTCTCTTGGCATCCTCTTGTTCTTCGGATCAATATTCTGATGAACTGAAGGGTGGGGAGACTCTGGTAACGCTGACGGTAGCTACAGGTAATGGCAGAACTATACCTTCGAGGGCAACCTCTGATGGTACGGGTTCTGTGACAACACGTGTGGCTAGTTCTACAGATAAGGATAATTGCATTAAAGATCTCCTCGTTTATATTTTCGATAAAAATGGAAACGTAATCGGTACTGATCAAGGTAATTATACTGTCACTGATGCCAGCACAATTACTGTTAAGGTAAAGACTCGTCCTGCTGAAGGTTGCACCGTATATGCTATAGCAAATGCTGCTACCCTTACGGAAAGAGCTTTTCCTTTTGCGGGTGTTTCAACTCTTGATGAATTCAAAAGTCAGGTTATGTCTTTCTCTACAGATGTAGATGGAAATGGTCTTGTTGCGCAGGAAAAATCCACTTGCCTATTAATGGTAGGATGTTTGACAGGGTTTAATACCACTGCTACTGCAAATACTAACATTACATTGCAAAGACTCGCAAGTAAGATTACGTTCAAAATCACGGCTGAAGCTAACGTTATCAATGATATTTCATATCCCGTGGTGATAGATAGCTATCGGCTATGCAATGTTCCGAATGCAACATTCTATACTCATGATGATATGGATAATCCAACATTGCCAACTGATATCAAATATCTGAACTTTTCGGAGCAAAATAAAACACCGGTAAAGTCCTGGGAAAATCGGACCGTGAGCTATGTGCAGTATGTATATGCAAATCCGGCAACAGATGAGACTCATGCTACTTACCTCCTGATCAACGCTCACGCACAGGCTAGTTCTTCAAATACTGCCAAGATATGGGAATCTGTCTTTAAGGTCTATCTTAAGGAGGTAAAACAGGGAGGAACACCGATGGCAACGCAATATCGGATTTTACCAAACTATCATTACACGGTAAATATCACGATAAAAGGTAGTAAGGTTACGGCTGATAATGGAGTTGAATGTACTGCTTACCCGTTCTTCTCCGGTGGCAATCTAGACAAATGGAATGATGGTCAAGAAAAAATAGACTTTGACTACGTAGAAAAGTAAGGAATACGTTTAAAAAACTTGAAATATGATTAACAGACGAAATTATAAGAATATTTGTGTTTTATTGGCTCTAACATCCATCTCTTGCTCTGACAGCGAGGGATGGATGTCTGGTATCCCATTGTCTAATGAGAAAATTTCATTTACTGCTTCCCTGCAGGAAGGATGGAGTGGGGGACAAGGTTCTGGTGATAAGTCAAGAGCTGTAAAACCTGATTTCCCAGGACTGGCGAGAGAGCAGAAGGTGTTGACAACTGATGAAGCTTTCAGCAAGCCACTCTATCTTCATCCGATTGAAACTGTGAATAAGACCCTGAAAAACCAGGGTCCAACTACTCGTGGAACCATGAATTTTGATCCTGTGGTAAATAATTTTGGAGTGAGTGCTAACTATATTCAAAAAGCAGGCAGTGGAGATTTATTCCACAACCAAGAAGCTAAAAAGGAAGGTAGCAATTGGTTTGTTGCAGGTAATAAAACATGGCCATTAGACTGCTCTGTTTCTTTCTATGCCTATGCTCCCTATAATGATGCTTCCTTGTCCTTACAAGGCAACGATGCTGTCGTGAAGAACAAGACCATTCGCTATACGGCAAATACTGATTTTTCCATGCAGCCAGACCTTATCGTAGCTAAAAGCGAAAATAATACTTTTACTTCAAAAACAGCCAATAAGGCTGTAGGTCTCAGCTTTAGCCATGCCCTTACTGCCATCACCTTCTCAATCGGTGCCGATATGATACCCGGAATGGTGAAGAGTATTAAGGTAAGTGGTGTTTACGGACAGGGAGATTATGATTTTTCTACAGGAAAATGGATACATTTGGCTAATCCATCTACTTATGTCATCAAGTTGGATGCACCAGTAGTAGCTGGTGAAAGCAAGGCTCTTACCGACAAGACCTCTGCCTTGATGATGATACCTCAGGATTTCGACGCAAATGCCACTGCCAAGGTATCAATGGAATTCAATGATGGTAAAAAAGATAAAACCGTGTCTTTTAGCCTGAACGGAACCTCTTGGAAAGCAGGCAATCATATCACCTATGTGCTTTCCTCTTCAAAGATTACGACGCTGAAAATGGGCAGCCTGGATTATCCTGATGGCTGGAAAAGCGTAAGTCAGATTCGGACAGCATACGACCCCAACGACCCCAATTCTTCTGTTTCTGCCGGATTGTTTGTGGTGAACGAGAAGAATAATGTGATAGCCGCAAATGTTAAGCTGACCCTTATTAGCACCTCTAGTGGCACCTCCTTGTCTCTTCCAGCAGATTCAAAACTGAAATTCTCGCCACAGTATAACTATTTTGTGTATTATCCCTATCAGGATCAGGTTAGCCTGAGAGGTTTGCCTGTGGTTAATAATACTCACATTTGTGATGTTTCTAGCTCAACCAAGTTCTTTGCTGATGCCATTGCTACTTGGAAAAGCAGTAAAATAACAGCTGATCAGAGTACGTTGAAGATGATGAATGACTGTGACTTACAGATTGGCAAGGCTTCGCTGGATGACGATGGCTGCAGTGTAAGCTTTAAGATGGAGCATGCTATGGGACTGGCAGTCTTGAATAGAGAATCCAAAAACGTTCCCAAGCATTATATATTGAGTGGTCATTCTTCCTATACATGGGATAATGGGACAACCACCCTAATTCCAAGCGACATATTGTCAAATAGTCAAAAGCTCTATGCCACAACTAATACTCAAGGAGTGAAAGTAATTCCGCCCTCTGCAGAATCTTCCTTTTCGAGTACAAGTACAGGAAATGATGCCTGGACTGGTGATGTAAACATAACAGCTGCCGCAAATGGTGTTGGTACTGGTACAGCTAAGATAAAAGCAACAAAGATTGATCACTATTATACAATGGCAGTTGGTGATATCTATTATAGCGATGGTGCTATGACCCATCAAAGCGAGGCTCTTGCTTCTGGTAAAACACCGATTGGAATTGTTGGTTATCTCGGTAGTGATTATTGGACGGAAAAAGGGGTGAGCGGTAAGGGTGGCCACGCCTTGGTAATGTGTCTGAAAACTATTGGTTCTACAGGCAAAACCAGTATCGGCACAAGATATGCCTGGTATTCTTCGAATATTGATGCAGGCAGAACAAAGGTAACCAGTAAGTCTGATATTGTAAATTCTGATTATCAGAGTTATGGCTCCGGTTATACAGAGACAAATGCATTAATCCTAAAATGGGGCCAAAACGCAGCCGCAGCTTATCAGGCACAGCATTACAAGACGCTTCCTGCTAACTCATCCAAGTGTACAGGTTGGTTTTTACCCACTGCAGGTCAGTATTATGCAGTAATGAGAACTTTAGGTGCACAATTTTCGGATGATTGGACAGGAATCTGGGATGGTAATACATCTACTCATCCGAAATTGGGATTCTTTAATAATATGACAACCGTCACAACCAATATAAATAACAAGTTGAAGAAAGTGGGCGACTCAAATTATACCGATTTTTTTGGAGATATCAATACTTTGGCATGGACCTCTTCGGAGTTCTCTTCCTTGCACGCCGTGGGCGTCGATTCGGGCGTCGACGACTCCAAGGGTTCAGGGTCTGTCCGTTTCTTCGGCTACAACGGCAAGGCGGACCAGTACCCGGTCCGGCCGTTCCTCGCTTTTTAGCCATTTATCAATTTAGAAATTTATCAATTTAAAATATAATAAGTTATGAACATAATTATTGTCAATAGCAGTTAGCCAGAATGTCTGGAAACGCAGTTTCCAGGCGTTTTTCAATTTAGTGGGTGGCAGGCTTCAAAGCCGCCCCCAAGGCGGCACCAAAGCCTGCCACCCACTAAATTGAAAAACGAATATAGGGGCAAGGACAAATATCAAGATATTATGGCCAGAGTCGTGGCAGCCATGTTGCTGCCACGAGCGAGCAGTATGTAATCTTAAAAGGTCATTGACTGGCATAAGGCACTGTGGTTGCATCCAAACCGATTATCTCCGCATAGGCGGAGCGGCGCAGCTGCCCTTCATCAAGGCATGCCTACAGCTAGTTATAGTGGAAAAACAATGATAGGATAGTCGAAAGGTTTTCTCCCTCTGGATTTAGGGGCTCTTCGGAGTTCTCTTCCAACAACGCCGTGAACATCGATTCGGGCGTCGACGACTCCAAGGGATCAGGGTCTGTCCGTTTCAACAACAACAACAAGACGAACCAGAAACCGGTCCGGCCGTTCCTCGCTTCTGATTTTACAACTATTACATAATATAATTTTAATTCCAGCACCCTATGTCATTGAGTGAAGATACTTCAATTTATCGAATAGCCTACAGACTGCTGATTCTCTCGCAGCCTATAGTAAGCCAGATGCCTCGCACCTATCGCTTCGACCTGGGGCAGCGCATCACCAATACGCTTCTCGACGTGCTGACACTCATCATCGAGGCAAACCGTGCCCAGGATAAGCGGCAGCCCTTATACCAGCTGAAGATAAAGCACGAGGTACTGCAAATGCTTTATAATGTGGGAGTGGATGTGCAAGCCATCTCACGCAAGCATTTTGCCACCCTGCTGCCTCTCATCGACAGCCTGGGTAAGCAGGCTACGGGATGGAGCAAGTCTGTAGAAAAAATCAAGTAATATCGAACATAGATTTCAAATGGATCAAACATGTGACTTATCTAACCAGATTTCTCTGGAAGAGGTGGTAGAGGCATACTATACCTGCAGGAAAAACAAGAGAAATACCGCCAGTGCCATCAGGTTTGAAATGAACCTGGCTGCCAATCTGGTGGAACTCTGGCAAGACATCAATCGGGGTACCTATCAGCCGGGAAGGAGCATCGCCTTCGTGGTGACAAACCCCGTATGCCGGGAGGTGTTTGCGGCACAGTTCAGAGACCGCATTGTTCACCACCTGATCATCAATAAGCTGGAGGAGCAGATGGAAAGCTATTTCATAGACGACAGCTACAGCTGTCGCCCCGGCAAGGGAACTTTCTACGGACAGAAGAGAGTGCAGGAAATGATAAGGGAGTGCAGCGACAACTATACCTGCGACTGCTGGGTGATGAAGATAGATATCCAGTCGTTTTTCATGAGCATCAACAAGCAGTTGCTCTTTGAATGCCTGGAGCGGTTTGTGAAAAGCCATTATCACGGCAAGGACATCCAGATGCTGCTCTGGCTCATCAGGGTGACCGTCTTCCACCGTCCGGAACTGGATTGCGAACGCCATTCTCCAGACTCATTCTGGGACAGGTTGCCAAAGGCGAAAAGTCTCTTTGGAACCGACGGCAGTCACGGTTTGCCCATAGGCAATCATACCAGCCAGATGTTTGCCATGCTGTTTCTTACCGAGCTTGACCGCCGTGTGAAGGAAGAGTGGAAGGGTGTGTATTATGGAAGATATGTAGATGACATGGTACTTGTGGCCCGTTCGGAGACGGCGCTGTAGCATCTCCGCCGTAAGATAGCCCGCTGGCTTGAGTCGAAGAAGATGCGATTATCGCCCAAGAAGGTGTATATCCAGTATTATGACAAGGGTGTTACTTTTGTTGGAGCCTACATCAAGTCTGGCAGGATGTATGTGCAGAACCGTGTGATCTGCCATTTCTTCAATCGCCTGAGCTACTTCAATGAGAAGGCAAGATGCCTCTTTGTGTTTCCGATGCTTCATAGGGAGGAGTTTCAGATGTCAATGAATTCCTATTTCGGATTGCTGGCAAGCTTCGATGAATATCGCTATTCTCATCGGCTGGCAAGGCTGATGAGGGGTGAATGGTATCGGCTCTTTGAACAGGTGTATGGTGGAGGCAAGATCAAATGCAAGCTCCGCTATCGTTATCAGGAACGTGAAATACAATATCAGCATATCAAGAAAGGAATCAGATATAGAAAATCCTTCGCTCTCGCAGCGTGAGGTGCTGCTGGCTCGCCAGCAGAAGTCGGGCAAGATGTTTCTTGTTCTGCAAGGCAACTTTTACAGGGCGTATAACGAGGCTGCCTTTGCCGTGCACCGGGTTACGGGCTATCGGGTGTTCAAGAAGGTGACGGTATCCGGCGAGGTGTATTATCAGTTGGGGTTCAACCTGAAGCAGATAGATGATGTGCTGGCAAAGATTGAGCTGAAGGGAGGTCAGGTGACGAGGTTTGACCAGGCGGGAACACAGTTTGCCTTTACCGGTCTGGATGGAAGCGTAGATGAGCAGCTTCTCTCTGAATCGAGGCAGAAACCGAAGCAGCAGAAGTCTCCAGCCCCTCTCCATGTCGGAGACGGATTTTCATGCTCCCTGCTCCAGGCGCTGGCTGCAGAGATTGTGGCTAAGATGGAGGATGGATACAAGTTGCAGATTGGCCTGGTGAAATAGATATGATGATTTGTAATGCACAGCGTTGTGCACTCAAAATATGTAAATTTATTCTATTAATAGAGAATGGTAGATATGCACCAAATATTCGGCAGGAAAGGCCGGGAGGTTGAGTATCGCCAGAATAGCATGGATGCCAAGTCTCATATATCATTACCCCAAAGACCGGGAGGCTGAGTAAGGTAATAACTTTCAAAACAAAAAAACTCCCTATAAGCACAGGTAATAGTACCATGCTTATGGGGAGCCTTTGTTTGACTAGGAGTCTTTTCTAATTCGCAGAGAAGATTCTATGTATTTTTTCGCTAAAATATTTGGGACTTAAAAATAAAATTTCTATCTTTGCACAAAAATTGTAAAGCTATGTGTAAATTTTCTGAGTCAACCAAAGAGAAACTCGGTAATGCCTTGATATACGTGGCAGAACGAGTGCAAGACCTTAGCAAAACCAAGGCCTTGAAATTGCTGTATCTTATGGAAGAGAGAATGGTGTTAAGGTATCATGTGCCATTCCTCGGAATACCGTTTGAAGTGTGGCAAGCTGGACCTGTGGCAAAAGATGTCTTCATCGATCTGTCGGATGGACCTTATCTTCTGAAAGATTATATCAAGGCGGAATTTAAGCATGGCGGTACATATTTCAGCGCTAACAGACCTTTCTGCGATGATGAGTTTTCGGAATGCGAATTAGACATGATGAATACTATATTGGATAAGTATGGTATGATGACTGCTGTAGAACTGGTAAACGAAACTCACAAGAAGGGAACATTGTGGTATCAGGAAGCGAGCCAGAATGGCTTATTGGAAGCATTCCAAAACCACGAGTGCAATAACTCTGATTTGAAAATCGACTTTACTAAAGCGATGTCACCTTGTGCCGCTGAATTTTACCAGGAAAGCTTGAATGAACATCAGACAGCTAATCTTTTAAGTATTGATGCTTATGTTTGAAGAAGGTAATCTTTTGCTTTTCCGTCCTTTTATATTTAAGAATGGAGCAACACCTAAGGATAAATTTTTCTTGGTTTTAGGAAAGGACATTCAGGGTGGTTTACTGCTGGCAAGTCTTCCGACATCTAAGGATCATGTTCCTTCTGATGTAGAGGTGAAGCATGGCTGTTTAGATATTGCCGAGCGTTTTGTGAATGTTTTTGTTTTTATTTCAGGCGAGGAAATTCTCAACACCATCAATGGAGGCCGTTTTTCTTTTTCAAAGAACACCTTCATTTATGGTTCCAATTTAGATATTTATAATGCAGCCCAGTTTGAGCTGCAAGAGCGTTTATCTCAAACCAGCATTGAGTTGATTGGCACACTTGATTCTACAGTATTTACAGAATTAAAGGATTGTCTTGCAAATAGCAAGATGGTGAAGAATAAATATCGCAGGATATTGAAAAAATAACAACTCTCTATATAAATCCCCCAACCTGCCAGAACATACAGGTTGGGGGATTTTCATGATATGCTATGAAGCCAGCTGAGGCTGAAGCTTCGTGGCATCGAAGCAGGGACAGGCTTTCTGCATGCCCGGCAAATCGCGGTGACCCAGAATGGTCTTGATGGCTGGAAACTCACGGTGAAGACGGAGGATGAGAAGCTTCATCGCCTCCTTCTGGGCTGGCGTGCGGGTATCAGAAATGCAACCGCTCGGCGACAAACCGCCCTCGTAGCAGATACCGATGGAATGAGCATTGTAGCCCAAGGCATGAGCACCCATCCGCTCCACCGGACGGCAAGGATAAACCACACCTTCCTGGGTGATGTAAAAATGATAACCGATGTCGCGCCAACCGTTCACCACCACATGGTCGTGGCGCAACTGCTCCAGAGTGTATCGGGGA
>ERZ780034.547-NODE-547-length-14231-cov-6.00593_pt1 | contig 14231 bp, 9 predicted proteins | sample MGYA00511855_ERZ780034 | MGnify/ENA primary metagenome ERZ780034 (study PRJEB29588, sample SAMEA2148024) | human gut metagenome | biome: human gut; feature: human-associated habitat; material: faeces | place: Denmark | collected 2008/2010 ...
CGCCGACCCTCTGCTTGTAAGGCAGATGCTCTAAACCAGCTGAGCTAAGCGCCCTAAAAAAATCCCTGCAACCACAAATGTGAATCACAGGGAACACCCCTGTGGGCGCTGACGGATTCGAACCGCCGACCCTCTGCTTGTAAGGCAGATGCTCTAAACCAGCTGAGCTAAGCGCCCTTACTTTTCGTAAGCGGTTGCAAAGGTACTACAAATATTTGATTCCACCAAACTTTTTCCGACTTTTTTTTCATTTTCGTTGAAAAAACATGAAAAAAGGCATTTTCCACGGGGAAAAATGCCCTTTATATAGGCTATTTTAGCCAAAACTTACTGTTCTACTGAATCTGCAGGAGCTACGTCGGTAGCATGCTCTGTCTCCTTCTCTCCAGCCTGCTTTTTCTCCAAAAGTCCTCTCAAACGCTCGGTTTCTGCATTGGCATCTTCCAAAGCAGCATTCAGGGCATCCAGTTCCGACTGGTGAAGCGTATCAACAATATCCATATCCGGAGCCTTTCTCCAACGGGAAGAGCCCAGATTGTAGGTAACACCCAATTCGAAATAGTAATTCTTGCATCGGCGGGTCCAAGACTGGGAGGCACTTCCTGCACAATTATCAATGTTATGATCGAAGGTATTCAGACCAGCCTCAGCAAAAAGCTGAACCTTTTCTGCCACCTTCCATGCCGAATGAAGACCCAGACTGTAATTCATGGCATAGTTGTCGTGAGTCATCGATCGGCCCACACCGGCACCGGCAAACGCCATCATGTTCCAGACGCGCTCTTCCTTATAACCCTTGAAAAGGTTGGTCAGGTTGAACATCACCTGCTCATTGGCTACCCAATACTTGTTACCGTTGCCCTCATTGGTATCCTCGTTCCAGTCGGCATCCACCTTCTTTCCCCAGAATCCCTGAATCTTAGTACGAAGACCGATACCTGGCGTAAACCACTTACCGAAAGCCAGGGAGATGCCCGGATTGCTGCGGAACTTCTTGAAAGGACTCTTCGACAGATCGTGTCCTCTCTCTTCGGCAGAATACCATGCATTCCAGTCCAAACCAGCCTGCACAAACCAATTACTGCCAAAAGAATTGGTGGCAATACTATATTTTTCTTCAGGAACTACGTCCTGAGCAAAACTTCCCATAAAAACACTAGCCAAAGCCAGCAAAGCAAATATCTTTTTCATACCTATCTATTTTTAACTTTCAGTTTAACTACACCTTATTATATATAGCAATCTTCGATATTATATATAGCATTCCTTGATGATGGAAGCAACTACCCCAGAAGATGCTCTATCTCCTGCTGCTGGAGGATGCAGAGCACCGACTTACCATCAGGAGTATAGTTCACATTCTCGCAGGCGAAAAGTCCATTGACCAATCCTTCCATCTCCTCATTGCTCAACACCTGTCCGTGCGGTATCGCTGCTTGACGGGCAAGCGAAAGAGCCAGGGCTTGGTTGATTTCATCCATGGCAGAGACTCCTTTCTCCACAGCACTGGATACCATATCCTGTACCAGTCTTACCGGATTCATACCTTCCAGACCGGCAGGTACGGAGTTGACGGCATAGCTGCCACCTCCCAGATCTTCCAATTCAAATCCCATCCCGTTCATTTCCGGCAAGATCTTTTCGAAGATTACCTTCTCCGACATCGGGAACTGCACCACTTCCGGGAAGAGAACCTTCTGGGAATGGAAGGTGCGCTCGGCAAGCTGCTTGAGATACTGTTCGAACAGGATACGCACATGGGCACGATGCTGGTCGATGATCATCAATCCCGATTTCACGGCAGTCATGATATACTTGCCTTTATACTGATAATGGGATGGCGACTTCTCGGCTATAATACTGTTAGCCGTAGTACCTGCAGCAGTAGCCTGTTCGGGCTCATCAAAGAGTTCCATCGTATGCTGCTGTTCATCCTGATCTTTCAACCCCTCGTAAAGCTGTTCCCAGTTCTGGTCTATCTCCGGTTTGGTACTGGAAGGACCAGGAAAACCGGCTCCTACAGGCTTCGCCATAGTAGTAGAACGGGTTTTGAAAGGATTATATCCTGGATTGACGCTGATCTTCGGAGCCGATGCCGAAGGAATCTCTTCCGGATTGAACATCGGGATTTCCGGCTTATCCTCGGTATCGAAGTCGATGGTAGGTACATCATTAAACATACCGATGCTCTCCTTCACGGCAGCCGAGAGAATCTGCCAGATAGCCTGCTCATTCTCAAACTTGATTTCGGTCTTGGTAGGATGGATGTTCACGTCAATGTCCTTAGGATCCACCTCGAAATAGAGGAAGTAAGGCACCTGCTCTCCTACCGGAATTAAACGGTCGTAAGCCGCCATCACCGCCTTGTTGAAATAAGGATGCTTCATGTATCTGCCGTTCACAAAGAAGAACTGATGCACTCCTTTCTTGCGGGCAGCCTCCGGTTTTCCGGCAAATCCGGAAACCTTGCACATGGTTGTCTCTACATTGACGGGCAAGAGATCATGATTGAACTTCTTGCCAAACACATCCAGAATACGCTGGCGCAGATTGGCAGCCCGAAGATTGAACACTTCCGTGCCATTGCTGTGCAGGGTAAACGAAATCTGCGGATTCACCAAGGCAATGCGCTCAAAAGCGGTAAGGATGTTATTGAGCTCGGTAGAATTCGATTTCAGGAATTTACGGCGGGCAGGAACATTGTAGAAGATATTGCTCACAGAAAAGTTGGTTCCCACAGGACAGGCACAAGGTTCCTGGCGCTCATACCGGGAACCCGATATGGCTACGAGGGTACCTATCTCGTCAGACTCCTGACGAGTCTTGAGTTCCACCTGTGCCACGGCAGCGATAGAAGCCAAAGCTTCTCCTCGGAATCCCATCGTACGGAGGGCAAAGAGATCGTCTGCCTTACGGATCTTAGAGGTGGAATGGCGCTCAAAGGCAAGGCGGGCATCCGTCTCCGACATTCCCTTGCCATCATCAATGACCTGGATGTTGGTGCGACCCGCATCCACCACGACCACCTGAATATTCCTGGCGCCGGCATCAACAGCATTCTCCACCAGCTCCTTGATGACAGAAGCTGGTCGCTGTATCACTTCTCCTGCTGCTATCTGATTGGCAACAGAATCTGGTAAAAGTTGGATGACATCACTCATCGTCGTTTCTTTTTTTATTTACGTTTGTTTTTCTTGGTAACTTTTGGCGCTACCTTTGAGATTTTTCTGGAAGCTGCACGAACAGTTTTCTTAGGAGCTGTCTTGGATGCCTCCTTGTCAGTTTTCCCAGAGGCAGTCTCAGCTTCAGCCTTTTCCTTGTCCTTCTTGAGAGATTCCTTCTTCAGGGATTGCAAAGGTGCCTCATGGCGCTTGATGGATTTCAACTCCGTGCCACTCGACTTGCCACGCCAAACAAAAATATCATTCTTATCCTTTGGTCGGAGGTCCTCAAACCATGCAAAGTTAGGTAGCTTATACTTGGCAGGCGGAACCTGGGTAATCGGATACATGGTACTGGTAAACTTATTGGTCCAGATTTTATCCAACTTTCTGGCTGCTCCCAGATACATACGCATGGTATCGGTCTCCAGATAGTTGAGTCCCACCAGGGAACTGTCCTTGTCGTTGGTCATATAATAGACCGTCTGCACATTGCCGATTGCTTCCGTCATCTTCATTTCTCCTTTTTCGAAATAGGATTTCATTTCAGAAGAAGTAATCTGATTATAATGTACGCTGTCTGGCATCTGCTCGATAGAGAGAGCCTGACCGATGACATGGGCAAAGCGGATGGTGGAGTCTGCCATATAAGCTCTGATTTCCTCACCGAGCATCTGCCGGTTGGCATTCCAGATAACAGGATCCTTATACATCGTCATACAGGAATCCTTGGAATTGAAAACCAGGGAATCGCAGATAGCCTGCATGTCGTTGCGGAAAGCACGGACATGCGGATAGGCATGCACCTTGCGATATACCGAATCTGTATTGATATTGAAAGTATAGATGCGCATAGTATCTGAATGCATCCACAACGTATCTTTTTGAGAATAGTCGATGGCTACAGGTCGCTTGGTAGCGAATCCCATTCCCGTCTTCTCATTATAACGGAGATAGTTGCAGGTAAGTGAATTTTTGTTCTTCTTATCCACATATACAACATTGCCATAACCCGTACTCTCGCCATTCTTCACATAGTAGAGACTGTCACCGGTAATCGACTTATCCTTATCCACCAAGGTAGAACGGCCGAAGAGCTTAGCCTTATCGGTCTTGGTATCATAATAACCATCTGCCGTATGCACCACGCTGGAACCGGAAACAATCTTGGAAGGTCCCACCATGTGGGCGGTAGAGGTTGGAACGTCATAATACAAGGTATCGGTGGTAACCACATCCTTACCACTGCGCAACTTCACATTGAAGACGAACTTTGCCTCTCGGGTCTCGGTATGATATTCTCCCCAGTCGGAAACCAGTCGGTCCTTACCGTCGATGAGCGTACCTCCGTCAAAGAAGTTCGCCATGTTATACAGACGGTCAAAATCCAGACTGTCCGTCTTCAGGGTCTGTCTGCGATGGTGCAGTACCACATTTCTGCGGGCATGCATCATCTGCATCATACCATCATATTCTGCCCTCTCGCAGGTAAGCGACAAAGTATCACCCTGACGGTAATGCACATGACCGAAAGCCTTCACAGAGTTGGTACCCTGATAGAAATAGGCACTGTCGCAGGTGAGATGACCTCCCTGGTGCATAAACGAAACCTTGCCCTTTACAATCTGGGCATCAGGGTTTCTGCCAAACATATCGTAGCGCAGCTCATCGGCATGAAGAAGATAGACTCTCTCACCCTTCGGGCGCTTCTTATGTTTCTTCCTAGGTGCCTGCATAGACTGCACCAGACAAAACCCAAATAGGCATAGAATCAATATGAAAAAGATTCTATGCCCGTTCTTGTTAATATTATGTTGCTTGTTATTGATCATTTAACCCAACCTTGATATTCAAAATTGCAATTCTTGTAGCGATCGTTCATACGAACGTAGGTCTTCTTAATCTTGTCAACCACCCAGTCATGCAACGTTTTTTCTCTTTCCTTGGCAAGGACGACATCCTTCATTACCTGGAAATCTTCAGTAATGGTAGCTCTATGGCCCTCTACCCTACTCACCAACTTGATCAGGGCGCAGGTAGTCTTGCCCTTGCCGTTGACCATGGTAAAAGGTGCAGAAATCTGGCCTACCTTCATGGTATCTACCACACGTGCCACCTCTGTAGGAAGATCCTTCATCTGGAACTTAGAGGTACGGTTGTCTGCCTGGGCTGTATTTGCCATCAATCCCTTGTTGTTGCGGGTATCCTTATCATCAGACAATGCCTCTACGGCAGCCTCGAAGGTAAACTTCTTGGCACGGATATCATTACCGATGGAATCCAGACGACCGATAGACTTGTCGATAGCCTCCTGTGAAACCTTTGGCTTGAGCAGGATATGACGGCACTTGATCTTGTCACCTCGCTTATCAATCAACTGGATGATGTGATAACCGAACTCAGACTCCACAATCTTGGAAATCTTCTTTGGGTCAGTCAGGTTGAATGCCACATTGGCAAATGCAGGATCCAACATACCACGTCCGATATAATCCATCTCACCACCCATTCGGGCTGAACCCGGGTCTTCACTGTACAAACGAGCCAAAGTAGCGAAAGTAGTCTCACCCTTATTCACACGGTCGGTGAAGTCACGCAACTGGTTCTTCACACGGCTGATTTCTTCCATAGGAATACGAGGCTGCATGGTAAGAATCTCTACCTCCACCTCTGTAGGAACGAATGGAATACTGTCTTGAGGCAAGTCATTGAAATACTTACGCACCTGTGCAGGTGATACCTTGATATCCTTCACCAGTTCCTGCTTCATCTTCTGGATGAGCTGGCGGTTCTTGAAATCATCATGCATCTGCTGGCGCATCTGGGTGATGCTCTGCTTGCGGTATTCCTCCAGCTTCTCACGGGATCCAATCATGGAAACCCAGTAGTTGATCTGGTCGTCGATGCCCTGCATGACTTCCGACTCAGACACCTCGATACTGTCGATGGCAGCCTGGTGCAGGAAAAGTTTCTGCACGGCAATCTGCTCAGGAATAGAACAGTCTGGATCGCCGACGAACTTGATGCCATCAGCCTCCGACTGCAAGCGGGTAACCTCGACGTCAGACTTGAGGATAGCCTCATCTCCAACTACCCAGATCACCTCGTCAACAATACTTCCCGGGTCGATTGACTGCGAGTCGTTCACCGCTTCCAACTTTGCCGAATCACTGTCGGCAACCGAAGCATGGCGACTCATGCCCATACGTGAGGCGCTTGCGCTCATGCCCATGATAAGGAGCAATGCGATAAACGCCAGACTCATTTTATATCCAGTCTTCATAGATCTGTATTCTGCTTGAATTTTATATTTAATGTTTGTTTACCGTGGCTAATACCTCAGAGTACACCACAAACTGATATTTCTTTCTTAATGTTGCCACCCATTCCTTCTCCAGCTGGTCCTGATAGTCGGCTATCACCCAGGCTTTCACATCCGTGTATTCCTTAGGTCCCTTCTTGAGAATTTTTCCGAATGTAGCATCGTAAGGATATCCTTTAACCTTCTCTACCTTGGCGCTTGTCTTGAACACCAGTGAATCCACTACAGGATGATCTCCCTTCTTGAAGATTCCTTCCTCCACCTGGACACGCACCACCGAATCGGCATTAAACTTCCTTCGAAGCAACTCTGCCCATTGGCTGAAAGGCTTACCCTTTACGCATTTCTTGACCGCTGCCACATCGGCAGCATCCTTTGTATGGTAAGCAATACCCTTGAAGCGGGGATGCTCCCATCTGTATTTCTTCTTGTTCTTGGCAAAATAAGCAGCTTGTGCCTGTTCATCATTCGCTGCTTTCTCCCATACCATCCGGTTGCTGATTTCATAGAGCAGCAATCCTTCGTGATACTCCTGCATGAGATATTTCAGATTCTTGTCGTGAGCCGACAATTCTGAAGCTTTCTGATCCAAGACGGTTTCACTGTCACTTCCCGCAGGCAACGTCCTGGCAATGGAATCCAACTTTTCGTTGATGATTCTTTCTCTGATTCCCTTGGCATCGATGAAACGAAGGATATCGTTCTTCACCGAATCATAAGGATAGAAGTCCTGCTTTCCCATCAGCTTGATGATGTGATAGCCAAACTCCGAGAGGATTGGCTTGCTGATTTCTCCCACCTTGAGTGAGAACGCAGCATCCTCAAAAGTCTTCACCGTCTGCCCTCTTGATATCCAGGAGATGTCTCCGCCCTTGACGGCAGAACCCTGATCATCAGAATACTTTCTGGCATATCCGGCGAAATCGCCTCCTTTGCATAGATCCTGATAGATAGATTGAGCCTTCTGTCGCGCCGTTTCCTGGTCTGCAGCAGAGGCTTTCTGTCCCAAACTGATCAATATGTGGGCAGGATGAACCATTCCGCCCGACTTACTGACACGTTGTTTCGCTTCTTCGTAAATTTTCTGCGCTTCCGCCTCCACATCTCCCGAACTGATCATCGCCGGACGTACCTGTTGGTCACGATACTGCAGGAACTCCTGTTTGAAAGAAGCCGTTGTATCGATACGGGCATCCAATGCCGCCAAAACCTTAAGTTTGTAATTAACAAATAGGTCAACATACTCATTGACTGTCTTCTTGTCAATCACGCCCTCGGAATTGTTTTTGTTATAAGAATATTCAAATTCCGAACGACTGACAGGCTGACCATTGATAGTCATGATAGTAGGGTCGTCGTTTTGAGCAAAAGCTATGCTCCCCGAAAGGAGCATAGCTGCAAAAAGCGCATAAAATCTCATATTACTTTTCAAATAATTATTCTGGGCGGCTGTAATTAGGAGCCTCACTGGTGATAGTGATATCATGTGGGTGGCTCTCCAATACACCGGCATTTGTAATGCGGGCAAACTTAGCGTTGTGCAAGTTCTCGATAGTAGCAGCACCACAGTAGCCCATACCAGAACGCAAACCACCAATCAACTGGTAGATAACCTCCTGTACAGTTCCCTTGTAAGGAACACGACCTGCGATACCCTCTGGTACAAGCTTCTTGGCATCCTTGGTATCACCCTGGAAGTAACGGTCCTTAGAACCATTCTTCTGCTCCATAGCCTCGAGAGAACCCATACCGCGGTAGCTCTTGAACTTACGGCCGTTGAAGATGATAGTATCGCCAGGGCTCTCCTCAGTACCAGCTACCAATGAACCGATCATTACGCAGCTACCACCGGCAGCCAGAGCCTTCACTACGTCACCAGAATAGCGCAAACCGCCATCGGCAATCAGAGGAACGCCTGTACCCTTCAAGGCAGAATATACATCATAAACAGCACTCAACTGAGGCACACCTACACCGGCAACGACACGGGTGGTACAGATAGAACCAGGACCGATACCTACCTTTACGCCATCAGCGCCATTCTCTACCAAATACTTGGCAGCCTCGCCAGTAGCAACATTACCTACTACTACATCTACCTGTGGGAAGGCAGCCTTAACCTGCTTGAGCTTCTCGACAACACCCTTAGAGTGACCATGAGCAGTATCAATAACGATGGCATCAGCACCAGCCTCAACCAAAGCCTTGGCACGGTCCAAGGTATCAACAGTAACACCTACACCGGCAGCCACGCGAAGGCGACCCTTGGCATCCTTGCAAGCCATTGGCTTGTCCTTTGCCTTGGTGATGTCCTTGTAAGTAATCAAACCTACCAAGTGATTCTCATTGTCAACTACAGGGAGCTTCTCAATCTTGTTCTCCTGTAAGATGGCAGCTGCGGCAACCAAGTCGGTCTGGATGTGAGTGGTAACCAGGTTCTCGCTAGTCATTACCTCATCTATCTTCTTTTCCATGTGACGCTCGAAACGAAGGTCACGGTTGGTCACGATACCAACGAGATGATTCTTGTCATCCACCACTGGAATACCACCGATATGATAGTCGTGCATCATATCCAGCGCATCCTTCACTGTACTGCCACGACGGATGGTGACGGGGTCATAAATCATACCATTCTCAGCACGCTTCACGATAGCCACCTGACGAGCTTGCTCCTCGATGGTCATGTTCTTGTGGATGACACCAATACCACCTTCGCGGGCGATAGCAATCGCCATTGAAGCCTCGGTAACGGTGTCCATCGCTGCTGTAACGAATGGAACGTTCAACTCGATGTTACGAGAGAACTTGGTTTTCAACTCTACCTGTTTTGGTAGTACCTCTGAATACGCAGGGATAAGAAGGACGTCGTCGTAAGTGAGACCGTCCATTACAATTTTATCTGCAACAAATGATGACATATTGTAACCTTTAAAAATTTATTGCGTGCAAATTTAGCAATAATTTCTCAGATAGAGTTCGCTTTTTACGAAAATCTTACCTTATTAATGCTATTTAACGTGATTAGTTGGCTTGTTCGGACAAAAACTTGATTCTAATCAGTCGAATGTCCTCTTCTGTGTAGTCTTCATCCAACTCATCGAGTGCCGCATCCAAGTCGTCTGTTTCGCTCTCCATGAAATAGTCATAGATGTCGTCGATCTTGTCGTCATCCATCCTGCCTTCGATGAAATAATCGATATTCAACTTGGTTCCGCTATACACGATTGCCTCGATTTCGTCCAAGAGATCAGCGAACTCCAAACCTTTGGCGCTGGCAAGATCTTCGAGGTCGATCTGTCGGTCGATGCTCTGGATGATATTCACCTTGAGCAATGACTTCTTGGCAACGGTCTTCACGCGCAACTCCTCTGGTCGCTCTATTTCATTTTCTATACAATAGTTCTGGATCAGCTTACAGAATTCCTTGCCATAACGCTTTGCCTTACCAGCTCCCACGCCCTGGATGTTCTGCAACTCCTGCAAGTCGTGCGGATACATGGTAGCCATCTGCTCCAGCGATACATCCTGGAAGATGACGTATGGTGGCAACTTGCGCTTTTTCGCCACACTCTTACGCAGGTCTTTCAACATGGCAAAGAGAGTTGGATCCAGTGCTTCTCCGTTGTTACTGCCTTCGTGAGCACTCTCTACATAATCGTCCTTAAACTCCTTGTCGGCAACGATCATGAAAGAGGTTGGATTCTTCAGATAACGCTTGCCGGCGGCAGTCAACTTCAAGAGTCCATAGTTCTCTACATCCTTCTTGAGATAACCGGCTATCAATGCCTGGCGGATTACCGGATTCCATACCTTGGCATCCATATCCTCACCGGCTCCAAACTCTTCCAGGTTGTCGTGCTTGTGGGAAACGATGTCGTCGGTGGCACGGCCTTTCACGAAATCGATGATGTACTCCTGACGGAAGTTTTCCTTCACGGCAGCCACAGCCTCCAAAACCACTATCATGGCATCCTTAGCCTCAAACTTCACGGAAGGATGCAGACAGTTGTCGCAATTGTGGCAGTTTTCCACATCATATTCTTCTCCGAAATAATGGAGCAGCATCTTGCGGCGGCAGACAGATGATTCAGCGTATGCGGCAGTCTCCTGCAGGAGCTGTCGGCCGATATCCTGTTCAGCCACAGGTTTGTTCTCCATGAATTTCTCCAGTTTTCTCAAATCCTTGCGTGCATAGAAAGCGATGCAGATACCTTCTCCTCCATCGCGTCCGGCACGACCGGTCTCCTGATAGTAACCTTCCAGACTCTTTGGAATATCATAGTGGATGACAAATCTTACATCCGGCTTGTCAATACCCATACCGAAGGCGATAGTCGCCACGATGACATCGATACGCTCCATCAGAAAGTCGTCCTGAGTCTGCGAACGGGTTGCAGAATCCAGACCTGCATGATAAGGAGCAGCCTTGATATCGTTTGCCTTGAGTACTTCAGCCAGTTCTTCCACTTTCTTTCTGGACAGACAATAGATGATGCCACTCTTACCTGGATGCTGACGGATAAACATGATAATCTGGCGATCGATGTCGTTGGTTTTCTGGCGCACCTCGTAGAAGAGATTCGCACGGTTGAAGGAACTCTTGAATTCCCTGGCATCCACGATGCCGAGGTTTTTCTTGATATCTGTACGCACCTTGTCGGTAGCCGTTGCCGTAAGGGCAATGACCGGTGCCTTGCCTATTTCGTTGATGATAGGGCGTATGCGTCGGTACTCTGGGCGGAAATCATGTCCCCACTCAGAGATACAGTGTGCCTCATCCACGGCATAGAAAGAGATTTTGATGGTCTTCAAGAACTCTACATTATCTTCCTTGGTCAGAGATTCCGGTGCCACATAGAGGAGCTTGGTCTTGCCACTCAATATGTCGCCCTTCACCTTCTCAATAGCCGATTTGTTCAGAGATGAATTCAGATAGTGAGCCACGCCATCGTCTTCGCTCAGTCCATTGATTACATCCACCTGATTCTTCATCAGGGCAATCAGTGGTGAGATAACAATAGCTGTTCCATCCATGATCAAGGATGGAAGCTGATAACACAAGCTCTTGCCACCACCAGTAGGCATCAACACAAACGTATCGTTGCCTTCCATCAGGTTCCTGATGATAGATTCCTGCTCGCCTTTAAACGAATCGAAACCGAAATAATGTTTCAACTGTTCTGTAAGATTTACCTGTTCCGTCATATCCAACTTTAATTTTATATGTCTTTATATGGTATATAGAAATCAGCCGGGATTCTCTCCCAACTGATTTGATTATATTTACAAAGAAGATGCTTGCCGGAATCCTCCTTACGCAGACTCCAGCTGTCCAAGATGAGCCTTGTCGAGCTGTCCCTTGGCATAATCCAATGTCACTTCAAACTTCTTGATCTTCTTGGATGGTACCTCAAACATCGCATCGGTCATCACTGCCTCTACGATAGAACGAAGTCCACGGGCACCCAACTTATACTCCACAGCCTTATCTACCATGAAGTCGAGTGCTTCCTCTGTAAAGCTGAGTTTGATGCCATCCATCTCGAAGAGCTTCATATACTGCTTCACGATAGAGTTCTTTGGCTCTACCAGGATCTTGCGCAGCGCATCTCTATCCAAAGGATTGAGATAGGTGAGCACAGGCAGACGACCGATGATTTCAGGGATCAGACCGAATGACTTCAAATCCTGTGGCAGGATGTACTTCATCAGATCCTTCTTATCTACCTTGGCAACATTCTGTACAGAGTTGTAGCCTACCACGTGGGTGTTCAGGCGCTGGGCAATCTTGCGCTCGATACCGTCGAAGGCACCACCGCAGATAAAGAGGATATTCTTGGTATCCACATGGATGTAATCCTGATCAGGATGCTTGCGTCCACCCTTTGGCGGTACGTTCACCATAGTTCCCTCCAGGAGTTTCAAAAGTCCCTGCTGTACACCCTCTCCACTTACGTCGCGGGTGATAGATGGGTTGTCGCTCTTGCGGGCAATCTTGTCAATCTCGTCGATGAAGACGATACCACGCTGGGCAGCCTCCACATTATAGTCGGCTACCTGGAGCAGACGGGAGAGGATACTCTCCACATCCTCACCTACATAACCAGCCTCGGTAAATACCGTAGCATCCACGATGGTGAAAGGTACATCGAGCAACTTGGCAATGGTACGTGCCAGCAATGTCTTACCGGTACCGGTACTACCCACCATGATGATGTTGCTCTTTTCTATTTCCACGCCTTCCTTATCCTCAGGCTGCTGCAGACGCTTATAGTGATTATAGACAGCAACGGCAAGATGACGCTTGGCCTGTTCCTGTCCGATGATATATTCATCGAGATATTCCTTGATCTCCATAGGCTTTGGCACCTGCTTCAAGGCAAACTTCGCGTCATCGCCCTTTGGATTCAATACGCCAGTCTGCTGCACTATCTCAAATGCCTGCTTGGCGCACTCCTCACAGATAAAGCCATTGATACCGGTGATCAACAACTTCACTTCATTCTCGCTTCTTCCACAGAAGCTACATGCTTTCTTTGGCATAATGTCTTTTCCTTTTTCTTCTTTATACCTTTTATATATATACCTTATATTATATATAGCAATCTTGATATACCGTCCCGTTACTTGCGTACCAGGATATTATCAATCATACCATATTCCTTTGCCTCCTCGGCAGTCATCCAGTAGTTACGGTCGCTATCAGCATAAACCTTGTCGTATGGAGTATGAGAATGCTCAGAGATGATGGTATAGAGTTCCTTCTTCATCTTCAGGATCTCACGAGCCTCAATCTCGATATCAGAAGCCTGACCCTGAACACCACCCAATGGCTGGTGAATCATCACACGGCTATGTGGCAAGGCAGAACGCTTGCCTTCCTGACCTGAAACGAGCAATACGGCAGCCATGGAAGCAGCCATACCTGTACAGATGGTAGCTACATCACTGGTAATAAACTGCATAGTATCATAGATACCCAGACCGGCAGTAACGCTACCGCCAGGACTGTTCAGATAGATGGAAATATCCTTGCCGCTATCTACAGAGTCGAGATAGAGCAGCTGTGCCTGCAGGGTGTTGGCTGTATAATCATCAATTTCTGTACCCAGGAAGATGATACGGTCCATCATCAAGCGAGAGAACACGTCCATCTGGGTAACGTTCAACTGACGCTCCTCCAAGATATAAGGGTTCAAATACTTAGCCTGCGACTTCATCACGTCGTCAAGCACCATCCCATTCATACCAAGATGCTTGGTAGCATATTTTCTAAAATCGTTCATATCTATATTACTTTTTTCTTCAAAATAAGGAACAAAAAAGAGGTTATCGACCTCATTATCTCATTCGGTGGAACAAAGATAATAAAAAAAGTCGATAACCTCGTATTTATTTGAAGTTTTTTTTCAAAAAAGTGTTATTCCTGCATCATCTTGTTGAAATCCTCTACAGAAATCTCCTTTTCATTGAGCTTAACAGCGCTCTTGAGAGCTGTAGCCAACTTACGGTCGATAGAGCGATCTACCAATGCGTCAACAGAGTCACCCTTCTTGAGAATCTCGTTAGCATAGTTCTCGATATACTCCTCTGGGATGTTTGTCATACCATACTGAGCGAACTGAGCACGAGCTGCCTCCTTAGCGGTCTCCTTGATATCCTCGTCGTTCACCTTGATATCCTGAGCCTTGATGAGCTGCTCCTTGATGAGGTGCCATGTCAACTCCTTGATGCTCTGCTCGTAG
>ERZ780034.553-NODE-553-length-14111-cov-3.84085_pt1 | contig 14111 bp, 10 predicted proteins | sample MGYA00511855_ERZ780034 | MGnify/ENA primary metagenome ERZ780034 (study PRJEB29588, sample SAMEA2148024) | human gut metagenome | biome: human gut; feature: human-associated habitat; material: faeces | place: Denmark | collected 2008/2010 ...
GCATGGTGTTCTCGTTCAGCAACATCTTCGTGCAGTCGTCGATAAACACGTTCGGCTCGTCGGCTGTTGCCGGAGCATCAATATCCCAAAACTTTGATTCTTATTGCTATTTCCTGTTGTTCTCCTTCAGCAGTGCTTGCGTGACGTTTGTCGGTCAAAACTATGGCGCGGGTAAATACGACCGCTGCAAGCGAGTGTTCTGGATTTGCCTTGCCGGTGGCACCATAGTGTGCTTCATCGCCAACATGACTTTCTTGGCTTTTGCCGATCCCGTGTTGTCGTTGTTCACGGCCGATGCCAACGTCGTGCGTTATGCCAAGGCGCGCATGTTTGCCGTGCTCCTTTTCCAGTGGATTGCCACGGGATACGAGATACCTTCAGCCGCGATGCGAGGCTTTGGCCATTCGCTTGAGCCTGCCATGCTCACCATCTTCGGCACTTGCGTCTTGCGTTTGGTATGGATTTTCCTTGTGTTGCCGATATGGCCAGGGTTCAGCCAGTTGATGTATTGCTATCCCATATCCTGGATTCTTACTAGCCTTTTTGTCGGAGGGTTGTTTAGTTATTATTGGCGGAAGTATCTTTCACCGACGACATCACGAATCTCCTCATGTCAATGATGCTTTTCTGTTGGGCGGTATAGTGATTCCGTGGCCATTTGCTGATTATCTCGTTGGCTTTCTCCAGTTCCTCATCATCGTGGCCCTCATAATAGAACAAAAGGTGCGACAAAGGCAAAAGAAGGTTGTTTGCCTTTAATTTTGGCAACATGCCGATGAGTTCCAGCCGGTATTTCTCCGCGTCCTCTTCCAAGGCGAGCAGCGCGGCGTAGAACGCGAAGAAGAAGCGGGCCTTGTCGTTGGGGAGGAATGTCTTGCAGGTCTTCAGCGACTCCATCATCTGCCTTATCTCGCAGATGATGATGTCGCGGCTTCCGGCCTTGCCACGCCCCTTGCCTATAATCAAGTCTATTGCCATTCTCGTGAGAGCCTGCGTGTCCTTGTCCACGTCGGTCGATTTCTTCACTTTCGCGGTTATCGGCCTTATATATTGAGGTTTTACGCTTACGGCCGCGATGGCCACGCCTGGCAAGCTGACCACGAGAAACTGGCCTCTCTTGCCTGGCAAGCGTTGCACAACGCCCGTAATGCCCTCAAAAGGACCGTCCATGATTTTCACCTCGCTGCCTTTGGCAATGTGGAGCTCCTCGGGCTTGAAATACGTGAGTTGCGCGCCTTCAACGTCGTTCACTCGCTGGAAGTTGAGCATGTCACGGTCGCGCACCTGCACGTATTTCACCGTTCCGTCCTTCATGGTGTGCCGCTTCAAGAAGAAATAGCTTTTCAGCCGACTGGTGTCCTTGAAGTTGTCGAGGTCAATGCGCGAGCCCCTTGCGAACACGAGGCCGGCTATGGCCGGCTGCAACACTCGCGTCTTCTTGCCGAGCCTGTCGCGCAAGCAATAGCGCATGGGGACATAGGTCTGGAAGCCATGCGCTGAAAGCTCGTCTTGAACCTCCATCTCTTTCCTGTAGCTCACGGAAAAGACATACCATCGCTCAATGGCGTTGTCGGCAAGCTCTTGTGTCGAGGCGTTTGTGGGCATCGTATCCAAGTTAGGTCAATCTTATCTCTTCAGGTAGTCGCTTCTCGACGTACCCACGCAGCTGTTAGGCATCTGTATGTGCAGCATGGCGCAAATGGTTGGGGCAATGTCGTTTATGTGCACAGCTGCCGATGTCTGTCCGTGTGGCACGTTCCATCCGTAGAGCACGAATGGGATATGCGTGTCGTAAGGGTTCCACTCTTGGTGCGTGGTGCCGATATACTTGTCGGAGCCGTCCACGTTCTCCCAGCCAGCTTTCGGCACGATGAACACCTCGCCGCTTCTTCCGCGACGATAACCGTTGACGATCATCTCGCGTATGGGTTGCGGCACGGTGGTCGTGAGTGCCTTCTCGCAGTCTACGGCATAAAGGATGCTGTCGTTTTGCTGGAGAGTGGCGCAAACGGCGGCGTTGACGTCGCTCATTTGCTTTCCGGCCTTGGCGGCGCCATCCTTATTGATGTAGACCCAACCGTCGGTCACTTTCTTTATCACGGGCGCGAATCCGAGCTCCTGTTCCAGTTGGGCCTCATAGGGCTTCAGCGTGTTGCGGAAGTCCAAGCCTCCTGCCGGAATGTGGTGAGCCTTGAGGAAGTTGTGGTTGTGTGAACCGCCGTGGTCGGCCGATAGGAACATCAGCCATTGGCCCTTGCCCACCTTCTCGTCGAGCGTCTTGATAAACTGCGCGAGCTGGTTGTCGAGTTCCATGTACGCGTCGTGGTTCTCCTTGCCGCGAGTGCCGTAGACGTGGCCTATGGCATCGGTCGACGACACGCTTATGGTGAGAAGGTCGGTGATGGAATCTTGTCCGAGGTGCTCGTTCTCAAGCGCGGCCTCAGCCATCTGGAACGTCTTTGTGACGCCAACGACCGCGGTCTTGACGTTAGTCTTTGGCTTGGTGCCAATCTTCTTGTTGGCTTCCTTCACCCAGTCGGGCAGCTTGTCCATGTAGTAAGTAGACGTGACGAAGTGTCCGGCAGAGGTGTCCCACCAGTAGGCCGCGTCGGCGCCGTGTCCGGCAGGCAGGATGGCGGCACGGTCTTTCAGTGCCACGCCAATGACCTTGCCGTTGAAGTTGGTCGCTATCTTGAGCATGTCGCCCAGGCCAGTGGCCAAGAGGTTGCGTGGCGACATCATGCCTTCCTTGCTGTTAGACCCCACGCTTTTCACGTTGGGGTCGTCGCAGCAGTAAGTCCACTTGCCGTTGAGGTAGAAGTTGTTGGACACTATGCCGGTCAGCGCGGGTACGCTGCCCGTGTATATGCTGGAGTGTCCCACGGCGGTCACGGCCGGAAGATAATTGATGAGCGTGTTCTCGAAGCTGAAGCCATGGTCCACGAGCGTGCGCAAGCCATCCTTGCGATACTGGTCGTAATAATAGTAAAGGTAGTCCCAGCGCATCTGGTCTACCACGAGTCCCACCACGAGTTTAGGTCTGTTTATCTGGCCGAAGACGCCGATTGCGGCGAGAAGGCACAACACTACTGTCAGTTTACGTTTCATTGTATATAAAGTCTTATGTTCTGCAAAGATACTTGTTTTTATCAATATACACAATGATTTGTCGTTGCAAAACAATTAAACTTGGTTTCGTTATAGGGAAAAAGGGTCATGCATTATGCGCTTGCCTATCAATATCGTGCAGGACGTAATGGATTATTCTGTCCTCGAAGTTATTTCATGAACACGAAGTACATTGTCACAATTAAAATAGAGAAGAAGGCCGTGAGGTGATTTCCCCGGGCTTGGAAGAGAATGTTGGCGGTTATCATTTCACCACCCCTGTTTCTATCTCATTCTCCAAATACGAGAAGACATACACCGCCCCTTCGTAATACAAGCCACAAGCAGGATTACACAACCGCCTGTAGGTTTCCGAGGAATACAACTCGTCGAGTGCCTTCCTCATATCCCAACCGTATTTCTGCATCATCATCTCCACCAATTCCGTAGAGAGGCATTCTATCTGGAACTGAATATCTTCATTCATCGTCAAATCTTCTTTAAACAACCAATCGCCTTTTCCGTGCCAAAGAAATATTGGACAGCAGGCTTGCGAAAGCGCAATTCTTCTATCATTCGCTCTATGCTAATGTAGCCCTGGACAAAACGATGCATCTGAAGTCCCACCGTATCATCTGCTATCGGTCCGACCACGATATCGTAAGGATGCACAGGAGTTTCGCTCAGATTCTTTCTGTTCATCAGGATGAACTCAGCCCATTCCACGGAATATTCCTCAAAGACTTTAACCGACAAAGGCGAACCGTCCTGCAACAGTGTGTCATCAAAGAGATATGTATTTACCACGGGTTCTCCTTCCATCATCCTTTGCGTCGTACGAACAGCCATTTCCAACGCTTGCGTTTTATTGGGATTCAAGTAAAATCCACAACCGAAATCCTTGCCTTTGCGTGATCGAGACAAGTCTATCTCATCTATGACGACATTGCTGCCATGATATAAATTTATCATGCCAACCTCCCCCCATGTTTCTGGCACAACTGCGCTATATCCTCCACGGCATCCTCTATCGAAAGGGTATGCTCTGCCGCATAGCAATCTATCAGAAAGTCTATCCCCTTAAACCTGCGTAAGTAGGCATACGCTTGCGCCATCGTCAACTGAAAACGACGGGCGAAAGCGCCCACGCAACAATTAACGTATTCGATGATGTCATGAGTCAAATCCATATATTATATCTTTGTTTGCAAAGATACTTGTTTTTATCAATATACACAATGATTTGTCGTTGCAAAACAATTAAAGGATGTCTCGTTTTCGTTAGCGGGACGAAAACGTGTGGCAGAATTGATGTTTATTTCTTAATCCAGAAATTTGGCATCGCGGTCTTGAACTCCGCGTCTATATAATGACATTGTTCCTTTATAATGCCACGACGACGAATAGACGGTTGTAGGCAGTAAGTGTCAAAATCATCAATGTTTACATCTTCTGCATGAGTCCAATGAGGAAACAATAGCTTCATGTAGGCTACTGTTATACGCTTAACCGCATTGAAGTCACGTGTGTCCGCATTCTTGTCGCATGCCACTAATTCGTCAAACAATAACCCATAAACATTCTGTGTGCGAAGCGAATGCAGGATTTCTGAGAAATATTCCACATTCAGTGTCCATCCTTTATAGATTATGCCCTTGTTGATGCGAGGCAAATGCCAGCCTTCGATAAAACAATGGAAACGGTCAAGCAATGCTGACTCTCGAAATGACTGTGGCAAGGAATCAAAGTACCTGAAGTTTAAAGGCCTACGCTGTTCGTTAAGAGGAATGTTACCCATTATCATGAGCCCACATTCTGAACTGAACTCGTTATTATCTATCGTAGTCTTGCCGGACTCCAAATATGATTTGAGGGCTGCCTGTATCTCAGCCGGTTCTTGGAAAATGATGGTCTGAATCTCGTCAAAGGCAGTAAAATCATGGTTCTTTATGATACCATTCTGCTGTTTGGCCTTGTCATAAAACAACTTTGCGCGTGTGACCTTTCCTCCGCTTACGAGCCAGCCATACTTTGACAGGTTCCCGAACACGAACGACTTTCCGGTTCCTTTGGGGGCAAGCTCTATGACATTCAGGCGGGGTTCGACAAAGATAAGAAGGCGTGTCAAGAACTCCATCTTCTGCGTCATTGTCTCAAAACCGTCTGCCTCGTATTCCATGGACGACAACAGCACATCTATCCATTCCTCCGTGGAGAAGGCAGTACGGGCGTTTCGCAAGTAGTCAATGTCAACACTGCGGTAAGGCTTGAAAGGCTTGTAGTCTACCATCTCCACATGGTTTTTCTTGCCGTCATCATCAGGTAGCACCGAGAGCTTGACAATTCCCCATTTCTCGCCATCCACGAGTTCGCCTTGATGATTCTTATAAACGTATTCTGGTATTTGACCTTCATTAATCTTGACTCCAAGATCAGGAATCCCGAATCTGCGCACACCTTTCACCAAGTCTATGTAGATGATGAAACGTGTGAGCAAAGTCAGTTCCTCACCAGAAGCCAAACGGTCTTTCACATCCGTCTGCTTTTGTGGAATTACCGTATCAAGGAAATTTGTCAACTCTGCACGGTTAACATTTCCATCCGCATTGATAAACCGTTTTAGAATGAAGTCTTTTACAAAAGACGGAAGGTTTCGACCTGCAAACAAGCTGTTGGTGGATGCTGGGTCTTTGTATATGGCCATTGAGGAGAACTGCTCCCTAAGCTTTTGTGTGATAGTTGCTTGCATGATCTAAAATCCGAATAAGTCGTCTTCTTGAGCACCCGTGTTGATGCTCAGATTGTCTGTTTGTTTAAAGTCTCCTATATGCAGGATTATTCTTGTTGAAGTGTTGACGAGATTCAACCGTTCACTCTCATAAACATCTCCGCCAATATTATGTAGTGCATAGTCAACATCATTGTATGTCACAAAAGGAGTGTCTATGCTGCTGAGTCCCTTTATCGTATATCTCACCACGGGGCTACTTGCCACAATTTCACTTGATTGCAACTTAGCGGAATAAGCATTCGCGTTCTTTTGGTTGGAAACAATGATGATTGGCACAAGAACCTCTTCTGGTGTCGCGCCCCCATGCGCTCCTTGCCCCATTGGCGTTTTGGCGGAAAGGGAATTATTGTTCAGTGAACATAATGTTTGGCCATCGTCCAAGACAATATAGTTGTTGTCTGTTTGAGCTGAGCCTTTGAGCCAATGCCCACAACGTCCTGCATGGTCTGTCTCCACGCCGGCAAGGTTCAATCCCGCGCCGAACTGTGCCATGTAGCTGATGCCATGGTCAGATACAAATGCTATCTTCTTGCCATTGTACAGCGAGAGCACTTTTGAGATGGCGTCTTCCACAATCCGGAATTCCTCAACCAGATATGCCGGATAGGTCTTCTGTGTATGGGCGAATTTGTCAACGTCACCTATTTTCTCTAATTTGCCATTAGCCAACTCGTCCAACTTGGTCTTGTTTACCGAAGTCACGGTAGGCAACTCAGAGGCTGCTACATAAATCTCATTCAAGAACACTCCGTCAGCCTTATGTTTGTCAATGACTTGTGTCATGAACGGAATCCAGTCAACGCCAAGCCCGTCTATCCAATAGTAAATGTCAATGTCTTGCCTGTTGTGCATCAGTGTCTTAACGGTCTTGAAACCGTCGCGCCATGTCTCAAAACTAACTTGTGAGCCATTAAGCTCCTTCAGCTTCTTTGCCAAGCTTCCTGTTTCCTGGTTACCGACCTTTGAGAGGCAATACTCCTGGAAATATTCGTTTGTCCAACCATTGCCTTTCCCTGTCTTTATGCTTGAAGGCAACAAGTAGGCATACAGTTCAGGAAAGAGATTCTTTATGTCGTTTTTCTCAACCTTTCCTTGACCTACCCATTCCACCATCAGGCATTGTTCCGACAGAGTGAGCGGCGACATATATTTCATCGCGAACAAGGGGCCGCGCTCTGGGTCGGCAGCCATCGCTGACAGCTTTGCCTTAACCTTTTGTTCGGCCAGGCTTTTTATCTGCACATGCTGTCTTTTTGCTTCTTTAAGCAGTGACAGGCGTTGGCCTATGCTTGCTTCATCAAGAGGCTCGTCAAAGATATGGGTGGCTATCTGCGAGAACAAATCCGATGTGCTGAGAGAGGTTACATTCTCCAATACCCTGATAAGGTAGCTGCGTTCACCAGATTTCCATACGAAATAAGTTTTCAGCAGCCAGCGTGAGAACGTGTCTTTATATTCGAACCATGTTTGTACAAAGGCATTCTCGTCATTTAGGTTTAATGTGTTGAACCGTTGATTTACAAAAACATCGAAATCGAAATCTGTTACGTCAATGCACGAAGCCAGCTCTTCCCAATAGGGCATGTCTTCTTCTCTTAGGCTCAGCTTCCCCAAATTTATGCCGAGCCCTTCTGTCAAGAATTCAAATGCATTGTTGCAAACCGTGTATTTGAACGCATTGTCCGGCTGGGCATTGTCACTGTTGGCGAAAATGCATTTTGAGGTACAAATAATCTGAGGCTTTATCTTTGCGCCCACGTTTTTCCAAAGGGCAATCCAATGGCGCAAATCTTCACACAGCGTATATCGTTCTTCCAATCCTTTCACGCCGTATGTCGTTCCGTTAGTCAGAATAAGATGGTAGTTGTCATATTCTGTTCCTGAATGGTATTCCCATATATGTATATTAGGGTCATCCTTGAATTTGCTCACTTTGCTCTGCATGCCTATGATAGGCACGTATATACGCTGATGACCGCTTTGGGCCTCTTCCGGTGATTGGATAAGGCGTATGGTCTTCAGCAAGGAGTCAAACTCGGCATAGCGCATGTTGTCATAGAACCTTGTTATCTCGGAAAATGGAGCAATGACGAAATCGTTTGCTGGCAGGCTCTTGATGTAAGACTCAAACAACGCGGCAAGTTGCGAATAAGTAATTAGTTTGTCATCTTGCCCTTCCTTCATCCATTTCTCTATGCTTTGCACGTACACATCGTGATCCTGGCATACTTGCACGAACTCGCCAAAGTCGCCAAAATTCTCAAACAGCACAAAACGTATTGGGTAGCGGTTGCGGAGACTGCTCTCCGCTCCCGTCCAATTTTTATCGGTTTCTATCTCTTGGTAGAGATCCTCCAACGAGCCAAACTCCTTGTACATAGACTTAGCTGTTTATCTTGTCCAACACCCATTCGCCACCTTCATCACAAAGCTTGGTCAGAAGCACCTTGGCATAGCGAAGGGAACCAATGTTTGCGATGCGCTCCTTGGCTCTCCTGCGCTTTTCTACCAATGCATTAGTATCCGTATGGAATGTTTGTGTCGTGTTACCGATAGAGGGCTTGGAAGCCATGCCGTTGCCTTGTTGCCGATGATAGCCATAGGTTGCAGGCTGACCGTTTGTGGACGAATTTCTGGCAGAGTTCCATTGCAGGGCCTTTTTCTCCACTTCTTCCTCTGTCCAGTAGCCCACTGTGGATTGCAGGTTCTGCTCGATAAAGTGTTTTACGTCATCCACCTCATCTTCTTTTATATTGATGAAGTCAAGGTGCATCAAATAGTTCTTAAAACCATCAGAGAAAGCGGCGTCAACATTGAGGATGTTTCTCATCTCAAATCTCAGTTCCGAGATGAGGTCTATCGTTTCCTTCACCAAAGCCGGATTGCGCAGGTCGCGCTCCATGCAAATAGTGACGATGTTATCTATCAGTTTACGCTCTTCATTTGTGATGACCGGAATGACAGGCATTCTGGCAAACGCGGCTTTCGAGGCATACTTCACCGACCACAGTGGATAGCCTTTCTTGCCCAAAAACTCCGCCGTGATGGCATAGCGGGCATCCTTCAGGCTGGTCACGTCCGAATAGTCGTTGCCCTTGCTGTTCAGCTTGAAGAGCGATATGAGGTCTTTGCACAGCTTGCCTTCCTCTGGTGTCTGGAACTTGAAGTTCAGCTTGCTGTTCGACTTATTGTCGTCCCACACCTTGAACAGCCACACTATATCGTCTATCAGCGCGTTCTTGTCGCGCGGCTTGCCCTGCATGTCGAATATCTTGTTGGCCCAAGGCTTCAAGGCATAGGCCATCATGGCCATGGGGGCAAAACTGCTATAGAGTCCATAGGGCGGTTTTTGCAACACCGAGAACTTCTCGTCAAAGTTGAACGGCAGGCTCTTGTCGGCATGCTTTATGATGCTCTGCACCTTGTCGTAGACCACCTTGAACGGATGATCCTCCGGCACGTCACTCTTCCACTCCATGTTGTCATCCAGGCACTCCTGCACAAGGTATTGTATGGGGCGCATCTGGGCGCTTATGTTCGCCAGCTCGTCTTTCGATGTGGCAAAGAGGAACGTGCGCACTATCTCCTTGGAGTTTTGTTGTTTCCAGAAAGTGTTTGTCGCGGCCTTTTGGCGCAACAGCTCGCAGGCATCCGGACCATAAGGGAAAATGGTCGGCGCTATGAAACTATTGACAATCGTTGTCAGGTGCTTCACCGAGATGGGCTGCTTTTCCTCTCCGTTGATGTACACGGTGGCGTTGCCGCGCTGTACCATTTCCATCCATTCCTTGACCATCGAGACCGAATGGTCGCGATGCACTTTCTGCTGGTCAAGAAATCCGTGACTGCTGGCACAGGCATAATTGGCTTGGTACTCTATGAACTGCTCATACTTGGCATCGGTCAGCACCTCGTCGAACACCATGAACACGATGTTCTTCAGGTCCTTGTCGTTCTCGTCTTCCGCACACCGCTGGGCAAAGGTGCGCAGCGCTCCCAACTCGGTGTTGTCGCGCGCCATGAGCAGGGCAAGGAACAAGGCGCTGGGCTTGGTGTCCCTGCGGGCATTCTTGATCTGGCTCCTGAGCACCGCCTCATTTTGGTGGTCGGAGAAAAACTTGAACCCATACGGACGTATCACTCGTTGCATCATCTTCTTCTCAAAGAATGTGCTTGCCGCATCAGAGAAATTGAGTATCTGGTCTGTAAAGCGATACTGCACTTTACGCATCTCGTTTTTCTTCTCTTCTATCTCGCCAGAAGGCAGGGCTGAGAACTGCACGGAATAGAGGCCGCCCGGAGCGCGCTGGATGATGCCTTGCTCGTTGAACCACTGCAACACCGTGTCCACATCGTCGGCATATTGGGTTCCCATGAAGAGGTTGCGGATGTTGTCTTCCGAGGGGGTGACCAGGCCGTTGTTGTTCTCGCCCGACACATTGTTGAAGGCGTTGAGCAGCAAGATGCCCTTGAACACGGCAAAGTAGGCTTCACCCTCATTGCTGACCTGCAACCTATACGAATTGTAGCGTTCGGTCACGGCGCCGTAGTTGGTGACATCGTCCTGGAACACCTTCAGCACGTAGTCCCACAGATAGTCGGCCGTGATGGTGTCGCGGTTGAGGAAGTGCTCCTCGCTGTCGAGAAACGCTCGTATGGCATCGTTTTGTCCCAAGAACTCAAACACGCTTCGGCTCGATGAGCCTATCACCGTGGCGTAGTGGGTGGCCAAGTTGGCAGTGCCTGGATGCAAGGGGAAGAGGTTGAAAAGGTCTTCGCGGGTCTGTTGCGGGTCGTTGCTGGTGGCGGTGAAGATGTCGAGCAGCTGAGGGTTCATCGTGTAGAACTGCTCGCGCATCTGCTTATGGCGCTCGGGGTCGATGATCTTAAACTTGTGTGACATTATCTTGAATGCCGACACCGACTCCATGTTGTACTTCATGCGGTGGTAGCGGCCGTCGGTCTGCTTCAGCTGCTCCGAGTCTATGCCGTTGAAGGCCGAGGGGTGGGAGATAAGGAAGAGATAGGAGTTGCTGTCCCCGTTCATGAACTTCTGTGCCACCTCCTGCAGCTGCTTCAACACGGGCAAGCCGATGGCGTCGTTCATCACGTCGGTGAACTCGTCCCACACGATGAGCAGGCCATTGTAGGTGCCCAGCTCGGTCAGGCGGTCTTGCACCTCGGTCAGCCATTGCTTTATGTTGTCGTTGTTAAGGCGAATGTCAAGCTGAGCCTCGCGCAGGGTGTCGGTCACGCGGTGGAATATGCCAATGTCGCCTGTCTTCAGGCTGTCGGCAAGCTGCTCACTGTCGGCAACCACAGACGAGAGTGCCGTGTGGGCGGATATCAGCTGGTTCCATATCTCTGGATTCTTGCGTATTTGCTCTATATAGTTCTCATAGTCAGTGGGCACGGCTATCTCTATCTCGTGCTTGCGGAGCGTCTCGGTCACGGCCTTCTGCAACACCAAGGCGAGGTCGCCAGGATGGGTCATGGCTCCTAAGCCATACACATTGACCGTGAGCAGGCGTTTGCTTTCGCGGAGCGAATAGATGGCTTGGCGGAGAGCGGCGAACTTGGCGTTGTTGTATTCATCGTCAACCCAGTTGCGTATGTCTTCCACGTCATCGCCTAACAAGTGGCTGATGACGGCCACGGCATGGCCCCTTCCCGCTCCGTAGGTGCCGTTGATCCAGAAGCTCTTGTGGTTGTCTATGTCGTTGCCTCGCACGCTCTTGATGACCGTGCGGAGCACATTGTTGAACTGCTCGTTGGGGATGAACGTTCTCCACTCACCTTTCTTTTCTTCAGAAATGTCGTAGGCGGCCTTGCCGCCACGTATCTTTATGATGTCGTCATACTTAGTAGCCATAAGCGTATGATTTATTGTGTTAGTCTTGTTTTGTTAGATATCGTTTTATGATGTTTCGTTTTAGGTATTCACGGCTCTCTGCGTCTTGGAGCAAGTCCCATAGCTCGTTGTCCAGCTTTGCATAGAGAAGATGCTCGCGGAGGTACTTGGCGGAAGGGGTCGTAGACTTTTTGGGAGCAGCTGATCCCTCTTTCCATTTCAGCTGATAGAAGGGTGCACTGCTAAGATGAAAGAAAGGTCGGACAAAAAATGATAGTTCGTAACCTTTTCTATTTCCATTGACCTGCTCATACAATTGCCCGAATCGATTACGGATAAAGTCATTAGATATCAATATCTTGTTTTCGGGCAACATCTCCCTTTCAATTGCTTCCATTATCGCAACAATATAGATAGGCTTGGATACGGCGGCCCTTCCATTTATGCTCCCCGTATGAAGAGAAAGCATCATGTCTGCATATATTGCCAGAAGCGCATTCATCATCTTATCTTGTCATTTCCTTCAGCACGGTAAGAGGCGTCAAATCATCGCGAAGTGTTATGTGGTCTAATCCCATTGCAAGTTCTGCAACTAAAACCCTATTATTCTCTGAACTGATTGCCCTTAGTTTTCTGAGAAGCGCTTGTCTCGTGGTTCTATACTCTTTGAAGATTCCGTGTTCTTCTTCAACCTTGTATAAGTCAGACACCCTTAGCATAGACAATTCGTGCTCCTTAGCATATCTATAGATTGAATAAGCAACGGCTTCGACGCTTATATCGTCATATTCTTTTCGACATAAGCCAATTTTGCCTAAGTCTTCACCTTGCTGGCAGTCATCACCAACCGGAGACTTTTTCATCAGATCGCATAATGCAATAGCCGCATTTCCTACTGTTGATATAGATCCGGAAAATTCTTGATTAGAAATCTCTTCTTTTATCACCTTAGCATTGTAAGTTTGTCCCGCTGCAATATTGTTACAGAACCATTTAACAATGTATGAGTTGTAGGACAAGTTTATAAAGGCGATTTCCCAAAACAAAGATGGATTATCCGCATAGATTTTTTGCATCAACGCACCAAGTTCTGTCAGATTGTTCTTCAAATCTGTTATTTCCGCATCCCTCATCCATGCTTTGAACGAATCTACTTGCGCTGTACCTAAACTGTTTTCTTTCCAAAACTCAACTGGGTCAATAAAATATTCCTCAACCCACTCATCTCGAAGTCCAAATTTCTTATATCCTTGGACTTTCGTACTTAACTTTCTTTCTGAATCTGTGACCATACGTATGCAGTCTGCTGCAACACACCCACGATCATGAGTATTAAAACATTTATGACAATGGATGCATTTGTTTTTATCAATATTAACTTGTGGTACTATGGAGAGTGCTCCAGTTGGACAGTCAACCTCACACACTTCACAATGCACGCAATAAGCCGTCTTATAAGTCAAACGCCTTAATAAGAAAGTCAAATCATTTGGTATTTTCCCCTTGACTTCCAATATAGACTTTCCCCTTCCTTCTTCAATGACAAAAGGAAATATCTCCTTTTTAAAATGCAATTCCCCTTCAACGCCTTTATTTGTGTTTTTAATAGAATAAGAACACAAGGCTGGCAACCATTCAAGGAAGGAGTGCTTGGCTCCCGTTATTTCTGATACAAAATTTAAAGACGAAATCTCTGTCTTAAATTGTACCTTTGGGGCTTCTTGTTCTCTGTTTCCTAAAGGTTTTAATTTCCATTTCCTATCTGAAAGAAATTGCTCAAAGTTTGCTATTCTAACTTGTGCTGAATACTTTTTTAGCTTATCTATAAAAGGTCTCAAGTCATTGGGATAACTTTGCTGGATGATCATATCATCCCAAGAGGTTGAGAATGGACATATTAAGCATCCAACTCTTGCCTTTCCAACACGATAAGCAGGATTAATTGGAAGGTTTCTTTCAAAAAGATACAAGAATATCTCAACAGAATTCCAACCAATTATAGGATGGGCATTGTATATAAAAATATGTTTTCCTTTACCTAACCGTTGATAACTTTCTCTTCTCACAGACTCCTCTGCCCTTACTCCATCAAAGGTCAACACATGTGCTTGTTTGTTGCCTTCCACTTTCAACATGCGATACAGCGGTGCGGTCTTCATCACCGAGCAGCACCAACGGTGATTGTCACTTGGTGTGCCAATCTTGTCCCAATGGTTCAGTACCGACTCGTGGTTGCGGGCTGTAATGAAACGGAGTGAAGGAAACTTCTTTTTATAGTACGCCTCTACGTCTTTGTAAAGAGCGAGAGAAGGAGGCAGTTCATAGCCGGTGTCGCTATAAATGACCTCAAAGTCAGTAGGA